>Ga0209515_10000273_pt1 | contig 98507 bp, 106 predicted proteins | sample Subgroupgradi54m_FD_187454 | JGI IMG/M metagenome (GOLD analysis project Ga0209515, IMG submission 187454) | Subsurface groundwater microbial communities from S. Glens Falls, New York, USA - GMW60B uncontaminated upgradient, 5.4 m (SPAdes)... ... | reverse complement strand
CCATCTGCGGGGCTCCTTTCTTTTGGGTACTTTTCTTTGGAGAAGCAAAGAAAAGTACCTCGCCCGCGGGGCGAGACCCGCAATAAATAATTTATTAAAACTCGACAAACCCGCGCGCAGCGCGCTCACCCAGAAAGACACCGTTCCAGCGCCTGCTCATCAAGCCCCGCCGCATCCACCTTAACGTAAACCACCCCCTCATCCGCCAACACCACCGCCTCGGCAACCCCGGCAACCGTCAACAATTCCCGCGCCAGCTGCTTGGCCTCGGCGGCCGAACATTTTCCAATCCGGATCGTGCGCGTCGACAGAAATTTCACTGACGGCATTGTCAAAACCGCCGCCAGCCAGATCGCAAAGCCGGCGCCGGCGAACACGAACACGCCGGTAACACCGACGTTGCCATATAAAAATCCGCCGGCAACACCACCGATGCCGGCGCCGAGAAATTGTGCGGTGCTGTAAATACCCATCGCGGCACCTTTAACCCGCGCCGGCGCCAGCCGCGAGATCAACGACGGCAGCATCGCCTCCAGCACATTAAAGCCGCTGAAAAACACCCATAGCCCCGCGATCAACCACAACGGTGACGCATGCCCGAACGCGAGCATGCCCTCGGCAATCAGCAACACCGCAATACCGAGCGCGAGCAGGCCGCGTAACCGTTCCGACCGGTTACCCAGCGCCAGGAACGGCACCATGGTTATGACGCCGGCAATCATCACCGGCAGATAGACCTTCCAGTGGTCGCTGGCCGCCAGGCCGAGTTGCTCCACGACCAGATGCGGCACGACCAGAAACATCGCCGGCACCGCCATATGCAGACAAAAGATACCGATATTGAGCCGTAACAACTGCGGGTCGCGCAGCAAGCGCAGATACTGCGCGCGTGTCGCGCCCTCGTGGCCGCCACGCGCACTGCGCGTCGGATTCGGGATGCCGATCACCAGCACGCCAATCGCGAGCAATGCCGAAATACAGGTCAACCAGAAGATACCCGGCACGCCGATCCAGCCGTTCAACACTGGTCCCAATACGATCGAGAACAACATCGAACCGCCGATAGCGATGCCAATGCCGGCCATGGCCTTTGTGCGCTGTTCCTCGCGCGTCAGGTCCGAGGCCAGCGCCAGCACCGCGGCCGGGATCGCGCCTGCGCCCTGAAGTGCGCGGCCGAGAATCACGCCCCAGATCGAGGTCGATACCGCGGCGACGATGGAGCCCGCGGCGAAAATCAAAAGTCCGACCACGATCACCGGCTTGCGACCGAAGCGGTCCGAGGCCGACCCGAACTGGATTTGCAGGCTCGCCTGCGTGAGCCCATAGGCGCCGAGCGCCAGGCCGATAAGCAGCGGCGTCTGGCCGGACAGGCTCTGCGCATACAGCGCAAATACCGGGAAGATCAGGAACAGACCGGCCATGCGCAACGCGTAGATCACCGCGAGCAGCGCGACGGAGCGCCGCTCAAGCGGCGTCATCGGTCCGGAAGAAGTTCGTGAAGTGCGTGCCACGTTGGTTGGCTTTTACGCCGGCCTGTTCAGTTTTTGCGTTCCGGCTTTGCGGCGGGAGCCGCAGCGGTCGTATAGTAGCAGGTTCGCCTGAATAATTAAGTCAAGACGAACGAGCCAAGTTGTAATACGACCTTTGTTCCGACAAAGACATGATTGGGCTTCCGTAAATGAGTTCGCGCGCAGGCGAAACGGAGAACTCGCGAGTGTCCAGTGAACACTCGCGCCGTTGAGCGGGTGCATGCGTTTCTCATGCACCCAGGTGCGAATAGCACGGCTCCAACCCAAGTGAAGACTCTCACCAACTCCCCCTCTCCCGCGCGCGGGAGAGGGTAAGGGGTGAGGGCACTACGAAAATTTAAACACACAGAACCATGAATCAGATTCGCATACGCGGTGCCCGCACCCACAATTTGAAAAACGTCGACGTGGATTTGCCGCGCGACCGCTTGATCGTGATCACCGGCCTGTCCGGCTCCGGCAAATCCTCGCTCGCATTCGATACGCTCTACGCCGAGGGCCAGCGTCGCTACGTCGAGTCGCTGTCGGCCTACGCGCGCCAGTTCCTGGCGCTGATGGAGAAGCCCGACGTCGACCTGATCGAAGGCCTGTCGCCGGCGATCGCGATCGAGCAGAAATCCGCGTCGCACAATCCGCGCTCGACCGTCGGCACCGTGACCGAAATTTACGACTATCTGCGACTGCTGTACGCGCGCATTGGCGAACCGCGCTGCCCCGAGCATGGCGTTACGCTGGCGGCGCAGACCGTGAGCCAGATGGTGGATCACGTGATGGCGCTGCCCGAAGGCACGCGCCTGATGCTGCTCGCACCGCTGATCGTCGAACGCAAGGGCGAACACCTGCATGTGCTGGAACGGCTGCGCACCGAAGGCTTCGTGCGTGCACGCATCGATGGCATCGTCGTTGGCCTTGATGAGACACCGGCACTCGACAAGAACCGCAAGCACACGATTGAGGCCGTCATCGATCGCGTGGTGGTGCGCGCGGAACAGGCGCAACGGCTGGCGGAATCGTTCGAAACCGCGATCCGCTTGGGCGATGCCTTGGTGCGCGTGGCGATACTCGCCGCCGATGAAGGTCAGCAAGTGAGCGAGGAGCTGGTGTTCTCCGCGCGCTACGCGTGCCCGCACTGCGGTTATTCGTTGCCGGAACTGGAGCCGCGCCTGTTCTCGTTCAACAACCCCGCCGGCGCCTGCCCGGCCTGCGACGGGCTCGGCGTCAAACAGTTCTTCGATCCGGAGCGCGTGGTGAGCGATGCGTCGTTGCCGTTGCCCGCGGGTGCGATCCGCGGCTGGGATCGGCGCAATGCATTTTATTTCCAGATGCTGGAGTCACTGGCGCGTCACTACGACTTCGATATCGATGCGCCGTTCGCCGAACTGCCGGAAACGACGCGCCACGTCATTCTCCATGGCAGCGGCGACGAATTGATCAGCTTCAGCTATCCAGGCGAGCGTGGCGGCTCGCAACGCAAGCATCCGTTCGAGGGTGTGATTCCAAACCTGGAGCGGCGCTACCGCGAAACCGAATCGGATTCGGTGCGCGACGAACTCGCGCGTTTCCTCGGCAACCAGCCCTGCCTCGACTGCGGCGGATCGCGCCTGAAACGCGAGGCGCGAAATGTGTTCGTCGCCGACCGGCCGCTGCACCAGGTTACGCAATTATCGTTGACCGAGGCGTTGCAGTTTTTCGAGCAACTGCAATTTAGCGACCGACGCGAAGCCATTGCCGCGCCGATCGCGAAAGAAGTCACGAGCCGGCTCGGTTTTCTGGTCAACGTCGGACTCGAATACCTGACGCTCGCGCGTACCGCGGAAACACTCTCCGGTGGCGAAGGCCAGCGCATCCGGCTCGCGTCCCAGATCGGCGCCGGGCTCGTCGGCGTGATGTACGTGCTGGACGAACCGTCGATCGGGCTGCATCAGCGCGACAACAGCCGCCTGATCAAAACGCTGCAGCGCCTACGCGATCTCGGCAACACCGTGATCGTGGTCGAACACGACGAAGAAGCCATTCGCCACGCCGACTTCGTGCTCGATATCGGCCCCGGCGCCGGTGTGCACGGCGGTCGCATCGTCGCGCAAGGAACGCCGGCGGATATCGAACGCCACCCCGATTCGATTACCGGCAAATATCTGCGTGGCGAAGAAGCGATCCCGATTCCGTCCTCGCGCACACCCAACAATCCGGAACGCCAGATCGTGATCCGCGGCGCGAAGGGTAATAACCTTAAGGACGTGGACGTCTCGGTTCCGGTCGGTCTGTTCACCTGCGTCACCGGCGTCTCCGGTTCCGGAAAATCCACGCTGATCAACGACACGCTCTACGCCGCCGCCGCGAAACATCTGTACGGCTCCGCGCTCGAAGCCGCGTCCCATGTGGCTATCGACGGTCTCGAACAATTCGACAAGATCGTCGACATCGACCAGTCCCCAATCGGGCGCACACCGCGCTCGAACCCCGCGACCTACACCGGCCTCTTCGGTCCGATCCGCGATCTGTTCGCCGGCACGCAAGAAGCGCGCGCCCGCGGCTACGGCCCCGGGCGATTCTCGTTCAACGTGCGCGGCGGACGCTGCGAGGCCTGTCAGGGCGACGGCCTGATCAAAGTCGAAATGCACTTCCTGCCGGACGTGTACGTCTCCTGCGACGTCTGCCACGGCAGCCGCTACAACCGCGAGACGCTGGAGATCCACTACAAAGGCAAAACCATCGCCGAGGTGCTGGCGATGACGGTCGAAACCGCCGCCGAATTCTTCGCCGCCGTCCCACCCGTCAACTCGAAACTGCAAACCCTGCTAGAAGTCGGCGTCGGCTACCTCACGCTAGGCCAGAGCGCCACGACCCTCTCCGGTGGCGAAGCGCAACGCATCAAACTTGCAAGAGAACTCGCCAAACGCGAAACCGGCCGCACGCTCTACATCCTCGACGAGCCAACCACAGGCCTGCACTTCCACGACATCCGTCACCTGTTAGAGGTTTTGCATCGCCTACGCGATCATGGGAATACAGTAGTGGTGATTGAACATAACCTCGATGTCATCAAGACCGCCGACTGGATCGTTGATCTTGGGCCGGAGGGTGGCGACGGCGGCGGCCGCATCATCGCCTGCGGCACACCGGAAGAAATCGCCGCACATGCGGAATCTCATACCGGACAATATCTGCGGCCGATATTATCGGCTCGTAATGGTTAGTCGCGGCGCGACGGCAACTTAACTTTTTCATCTAGTTTATTCTTGCGCCGTCTGTATATTGCTCGAGCATCTCGGAGGCTTATATGGCTAACATACATTTTCTTAAAGAAGGCAGTGGCGAAGGATATGCCAAGCGTGTCCACATCTCACCCATCACTGAAGCAACGGAAAAACTCTCCAAATTTTCTGCGCAATATAGCAAAACAGGTCCAATAATAAATTCAGATTTTCCGGTTTCCAAGAACAGCTCGCCTAAGCATGTAGTACTAGAAGTGGAAACAGGAGAAGAGAATTCAAGGTATTCAAGAACCGGCTACTACATCATTGCGGGGCTGGCGCCAATCGACTGTGCTGCCATGTTCGGAATATATTACTGAACAGCGAACAGATAGAACCAATATTCGAGTCAAATATGGACGAACGAAATAGCGAAACGTATTGCGCCGAATGATTCAGCCATCCGGCGGATTACGGCTGGCGCCTAATCCGCCCTACGAACTGGCCCATGAAGATGCAAAAGGGGCCTGTAGGTTGGTGTGAGCGTAGTGAACCCCAACGCTGTTGTAGCTTCTGTTCTAAAAAGTTAAACCCTCGTGAGGCGCGCCCGACTCTCAGCCCGTTTTGGGTGAACGCCCCGAAGGGGTCGCCTGCAAGGATGCAGGCGACGGCGCGCCGCGGCATGGATGCCGCGTCGGGTAGCGTGGGCCCCAAAATGAGCTGAGAGACGGGAGTCTTCGCGCCGCCAGGGGCGATTTTCTTTTGGGTACTTTTCTTTGTTCTCCACAAAGAAAAGTACCTCGCGCGCGGCGCGAGAGCCGCAAGTAAGGCCATATACTCGACAATCGCGCCGAAGGCGCGAACAGACCCACCCTCACCCCAATTCCCGCCGGGGTGCATGGAAACCGCATGCACCCGTTAAGCGGCATGGATGCACGTTAAAGTGCATCCATGACTACTCCGCTTCACCTCCCGCAAGCGGGAGGGGGGGAACAATGAAAGAAACCGGGGCAGATTTATATACCCCGCACCTGATTACCTGGGAGCATCCAACACCTCAATCTCAACCCGACGATTGTCGGCCCGACCTGCCGCCGTTACGTTGGTCGAACTCGGTTCGTTCTCCCCCATCCCTTCGGTACCAACGCGGTTACCGTCAACGCCCTTGCTCACCAGGTAGGCTTTGACCGCCTCGGCACGGCGATTCGACAGCGCCATGTTATAGGCATCGGTACCGGTGCTATCGGTGTGGCCGGTGGACGTGATTCTCAGGTTATACCCTCCGAATTTGGCAACCAGTTTGTCCAGCTCCTCCTTGCCGGCCGGTTTTAATTCGGACTTGTCGAAGTCAAAGTGAGGGCCGGCAGTCAGGGTAATTTTCGCGAGCACGGGGGCCGCCGCCTTCTTGGGCACTGCCTTGGGCGTTGCGTCGGTATCGCATTCGGCAACGGCATACTCTGGCTTCCACGAGCCGGTGCGCCAGCACAGACCCGTCCCGCTCCTGACCGCCAAGCCGCGGGTATCCGTCACGTACCCGGGATTACCGGCCGGGATCCGGATTTCGGGATAATCGGCGCCGATAGCGGTCCCGACAAATAGAGTGCCCACTGCAAACGCTACCGCAAGCCGCGTAGTTGATTGTGCTGTAGATGTATTTCTCATGATGATTACTCCTTTGGTCCAGCGTGGACCGAACACCTCACCTTGAGAAATCTCCTGATAAATTTTTAAGAAAATAGTCAGCGGACGGTAACCTGGTGAGGAATATAGTCAGTTTTTGTTATACGCCGTCCTCGATGGCTTGTTCGTGCGCGAACGCGCATACAAGTTGAATCCCCACCGCTTCCAGGCGCGTAAGTAGCGTCACGACAACCAAACAAGTAACAATACCGTCCGTAATGACCATGAACGCCCACAGCGCGCAGCGCTATACCCCCACCGCCATCGCCCTCCACTGGCTGGTGGCGCTGCTGATCTTCGGCGGCTTCAGCCTCGGCTGGATCATGACCGACATCCCGGGTCTGAGCCCGACCAAGCTGCGTTATTACTCGTACCACAAGTGGATCGGCATCACGATCTTCTTCTTCGTCTGCGTGCGCGTGGCGTGGCGCCTTACGCATCGCCCGCCGCCGCTGCCGCCGATGTCGCGCTGGCAGCGCATGGCCGCCAATGCCACGCACGCGACGCTGTATGCCCTGATGGTCGTGATCCCGCTTGCGGGATACCTGTATACCTATGCGGCCGGGATACCGGTGGTGTATTTCGGGTTGGTCGAGCTGCCGCCGCTGATTACGCCGAATCCGGCGCACAAGGAATTCTGGAAGATCACGCACATCGGATTGAACTTCACGATGGCGGTGCTGGTCATTGTTCATATCATCGCCGCGCTCGGGCACCAGTTCGTACAGCGCGATGGATTACTGGCGCGGATGCTGCCGTTTCTGGCCAAAGGGGATCGAGCATGGAAATGAAAATTATTCACTGGGGTCGCCTGTCGATGGTGCTCGTGGCCATGACCGTGTCGGGCCTGCCCGCGCAAGCCGACACAGCGGCCGCGCCGGGGTCGATCTCGGTGGTGGCAAAACAGATGAACGTGCCGATCGAGGGCCGATTCAAGAGGTTCTCGGCCCAGATCCAGTTCGACCCGGCGAACCCGGCGACGGCCAAGGCCACAATCGAAGTGGATATGGCGAGCCTCGATCTCGGCGCGGAAGATTTCAATTACGAGATGCGCACCAAGACCTGGTTCGATGTACGCACTTATCCGAAAGCGACTTTTGTTTCGAAGGTCATCAAGCCCACCGCGACGGATCGGTTCGACGTATCTGGCACGTTGACGATAAAAGGCAAGTCGCTCGACGTAACGTTCCCGGCCACGATCAAATCCGACGGCAAGGCGCGTGTGTTCGAGGGGACGTTACCGATCCGGCGCAACACGTTTAATATCGGCGAGGGTGAGTGGCGCGATACCTCTGTCGTCGCCGATGAAGTACAGGTCCGGTTTCGTGTGATCGCGACATCAAAATAAACAGATACCAGGAGAGACCTCATGCATGCGCGTCATCTATTGTTGAGCACCGTCATTTTGATAACCGCTTGTGCTACCACGGCGGAGGTTGCTACGCAGTCGCCCGTGCCGGCCGGTCAGAACGTCTATGTGATCGACCCGGGCCACACGTTCCCGAACTTCGAGATCACGCATTTGGGCTTGACCACACACCGCGGTCGTTTCAACAAGACCAGCGGCTGGGTCATGCTCGACCGCGCTGCCCACGACGGGTCGGTGGAGATCAAGATCGATGCCGATTCGCTCGATACCGGTGATGCCAGACTGGAGCAGCGGCTACGGGCCGAAGATTTCTTTGACACCGCGAGCTACCCGACCATTACCTTCAAGTCGAACCAACTGCATTTCGCAGGGGATGTGCTGGTCGGCGTGGACGGTGAACTGACGTTGCGCGGAGTAACGCGACCGGTCGCGCTGACCGTGACATCGTTTCGTTGTGGCAATCGTCCAATCACGGGCCAGGAGGCCTGCGGCGCCAACGCGGAGACCACGATCAAGCGCGCCGACTTTGGCATTACCGCCTACCCGTCAGCGATCGGCGCCGACGTAAAGCTGTTATTCCAGGTCGAGGCGGTCAAGCGCTGAAACACGCGCTGACGAACGAGTTAAAATGACAGAACACCGGGAAAAATCAGTGCCAATTCTGGATACGGCAAAGAAAATTTTCGGCATTTGTCTATACTATAAAAGTAGACTGTCGTAGGCGGAGGCGGCTAAACTGCCGGACGTTACCCCACCTCGGGACGAGTCCTGCGGTACGACGGTAGGGAACCGGCGGAGTAATTTCTCCACCGGGGAGTGGACTGCGAAATGACTACTCGGAGGGATTGATTAATGTTGATTCTGACTCGACGGATCGGTGAATCGCTTCAAATTGGCGACAACATCAAGTTGACGGTTCTGTCCGTCCGCGGTAACCAGGTGCAGATCGGGGTAGAAGCGCCAGCGGAAATCCCGGTGCACCGCGAAGAAGTATACGAGCGCATTCAGCGCGAACGCGCCAACGCCGGTCAAACCCCGGACCTCGCGAAAACGGCAAACCAATCCAAAGGATCTGCCGATCGCTAACGGCTGGAAACAACACCAAAAAAATATTTCGCCGGCTTCGATCTCGAAATGCCGGTGTAGTCCCCCTTCTCCCGGGCATCCAGATTCCACGATCGCCGCGAAGTGGCGGGACTTCTCATTTAACGACATCACCGAGACTGCTGCATCGTCGTCCCTGTGGACAGACGGAACCAACGCAGTCTGACGACAGGCTTGACCTGACCCAGGTATACCTGGGTATTTTTTCGTCAGCTATTTTGCGCGGCCGCGGGAATCTGATACATCGCATCGCCGCCCATCGCCCGTCTCCGACCTTTGAGCGGAGACGCCCGCGACGCTCAGGAAAGAGACATGCGTTAATGACGGAGATGCCTATCGAGTTGCACGAACGGGGCCGCCTTGATGGCGGTCCCGTTCTATATTTTTTAACAGTACCCCCGGAACGGCCCAAAGCCACTTAACCCAAGGAGGAGTTACCATGCAAGCCCTGCAATCTGCCCAGACGTTTCTACTTGAAGCACAGCGCTACGAGAATCTCTCCATCTACCGAGATGCCGAGGGAGAGGCTCTTTATATGTCAATGAATGCTCGACCGCGCCCCTGTTTCAGCTGGAGTCTCGTCCAAGATGTATTGACCTTTCAGAAGCGCTTCGCCGCGACGGTGTCTTCTGGCCCGATGCCACCGCGTTGCCTGGTATGGGCATCCGAAAACCAGAGTATCTTCAGTCTCGGCGGAGACCTCGATCTGTTTCAGTCTCTGATCTCGACACATGACCGCAAGGCACTTCATCACTATGCGGAAGGCTGCGTTGATGGACTGTACAACCACATGATGGCTCCCGACGTCGTGACGGTGTCAATACTGGAAGGCGATGCACTCGGTGCCGGCTTTGAAGTGGCGCTATCGAGCGACATCGTGATTGCCGAATGTGGCGTGCGGGCGGGATTTCCCGAAGTGCTTTTCAACCTGGTTCCCGGACACGGTGCCTTCTACCTGTTGTCACGGCGCATTGGGCCACGGGCTGCCGAGAAGATGATTCGCGACGGCGGTGTTCATACCGCTGAAGAATTGCACGCGCTTGGATTGATCGACATTCTGGTGAGCAAAGGCGAGGGACGCCAGGCACTGCGCGAGCTGCTGCAGAAGCAACGGAAATCCTGGAACTCGTTCCAGGCGCTGCAGCACATCAAGCGTCATCATCAGCCGATTACCCGCGAAGCACTCATGGCGTCTGCAAGTATCTGGGTCGACGCCGCGATGCGCCTGACGGATCGAAATCTGCGCATGATGGAACGCCTGGTAAACGCACAGGGAAAACGTGTGGGGTTGGCGACGCCGGAAGCGGAAACGATGCAACAAGAGGTCTGCCAGGCGGTAGCCGCATGATGCCGATGGCATCGGCCGTAAACATGTGAGCCACTGGCCGGCAAAACATGCTGGGGGAAGGCATTTTTGGCAGTCGCCCGCTATTTCAGGTTGAGCGGGCGACTGCTTCGGCTAGACTCTGTCTACACAATAGAGATGAGCTTCCTTGGCTAGCATGACCCATCTGCTGGAACGATTCGCCGTCTCGTTCCGGGCCGCGCGCCAGCGCGGCGGAGACGAGTTTGAACAGGGGATATTCCGGATCCTGTTCGTGTCGCTGTTCGCCGGCTATCTGCTGGTCGATGCGTTGCTGTCCGATGCGTTTCGTAGCCACGCGGTGGCATTGCTGTTAGCAACGTCCTATCTACTGGTCGCGATCGTCATTCTCTACGCCATTTACCGTTCACCGCAGCTCTCGCACCTGCGTCACACGGTTACCATGGTCACCGACATCAGTGTTACCACCGGCTGCCTCTATCTCGCGGGCGTGACGGGCGCGGTGCTCTACGTTATCTACCTGTGGCTCAGTATCGGCAACGGGTTCCGCTACGGTCTACGCTATCTGTTTCTGTGCACGGTCCTCAGTCTTATCGGTTTCGGTATCCTGCTCTATACCAGTGACTATTGGGGCCAGCACTTTACCCTCGGTGTCGGATTATTGATCGGTCTTGCAGTACTACCGCTGTTCTCTTCAATACTTGTCCGCCGTCTGAACCTGGCACTACGACGCTCGGAAGAGGCCAGCAAGGCAAAAAGCCAGTTTGTCGCGAACATGAGCCATGAACTGCGCACACCGCTGAACGGCGTGGTCGGGATGACACATTTGCTGATGAACACTCCACTGTCGCCGGTGGCCAAGGAATATACGCGCGCGATTCTCTCGTCCTCGCGCACGCTGCTTTCGTTGATCGACAACATTCTCGATTTGTCGAAGATCGAAGCCGGCAAGGTAGAGATCGAGATCGTTGATTTTGATCTCTATGGCCTGCTACACGGCGTACACGCGATGTTCGCGTCGCACGCAAAAGAACGCGGGCTGCGGCTGATGCTGCACGTCGATCCGGCAACGCCGGCGACGATGCGCGGCGACCCTACCCACATTCGCCAGGTACTCATCAACCTGATCGGCAACGCCATCAAGTTCACCGAGCGCGGCTTTGTCGATATCCGGGTGCTGTCCATGGTCGTGGACGAACAGGTCACCCACCTGCGCTTCGAGATCACCGACACCGGCATCGGCATAGCGCCGGATGCGTTAGGGCGTATTTTCGAAATATTCACCCAAGCCGACGCATCGACTACGCGCAAGTTCGGCGGCACCGGGCTTGGCACGACCATCGCCAAGCAGCTGGTCGAAATCATGGGTGGAACAATCAATGCCACGTCCACACCGGGAACTGGTACGACGTTTTATTTCGACCTGCCGTTTACGCCGGCACCGACCATCACCTCGTTCCAGTCGCGCATCCACGCGCGTGTACTCGTGGTTGGAAAATTACCGGCGGAAGGCTTTACCGCAGATTCCCTGAACCGCACCGGCGATGTGATTACCTGGTATCCGACTTCGACGCAGGCATTTGCTGCACTTTCGCATGCCGCCCATAACGACGAACCCTACCACGCCGTGGTGATCAATCAGGAGGCCTGCGATCTCGATGCAATGCAGTTCGTCGCCCGCTTGCTGCGTGATTCTTTACTCGCGCCTCTAACGACGATTCTTCTATACCAGGATGGGGACAGTTCCTCGCCGGCAGACTATCTCGAAGCCGGCTATTCATTCGTTTTCGATCAGGTACCAACCAACACGGTGGTGCGCAACGTGCTGCGTTTCGCCTGTGCCCACACACCGCTGGACGAAGGCGACGCCGGTTGGGCCACGGCGGCGGCGACACCGCTGAAGATCCTGGTCGCGGAGGACAATCACACCAATCAGCTGGTGATTCGCGGTATCGTCGAGGCCGCGGGCCACCAGGCCGTCGTTGTCAGCGACGGCGAACAGGCGATAAACGCGCTGACGTCGGGACAGTACGATCTCGCGATCATCGATATGCAGATGCCGAAGATGAGTGGCATCGATGTCATCAAATACGTCAAATGGACATTACCCAAGGAGTTCATGGTCCCGTTCATTGTGTTGACGGCCAATGCGACCAAGAACGCGCTCGAGGAGTGTATGGCGGCCGGGGCCAGCGCCTTCGTCACTAAACCAGTGAAGCCCGCCCGGTTGCTGGTTGAAATCGAGACCCTCGCCAACCGCAGCGGAGCGCGCGCGTCGATGCCGGCAAGCGACGCTGACGCCAAAACAACGGCTGTCAAAGCCGTCGAACATGTAAATCTCGATAGCGAGACGCTCGATGACCTGCGCGCACTCGGTCATCCGGATACGTTGATCTCGTCCGTGGTAAACGCGTTTGAAGAGGACGCGGAGCGTCTGTTGGATCAGATGCGTACCGCACTCAACGCCGAGCGCTTTAGCGACTTCCGCGAGTGTGTCCATGCGTTGCGGGGATGTGCCGGATCGATCGGGGCCAAACAGCTGCAGGCGCATTGCGCCGCCGTGGAGCGTTTCGACGACCGGCAGCTGGTGACAAAATCTTCCAACATCATGCACGACCTCGTGAATGCATATCAGGCAACCTGTGGCGCGCTGCTGGGATATCTGAATCCAGCAATGAAGCCGCCACCGCCAGTCAGTCGACACGCTCGCGGCGATCACCCCGACAAGAGCGTTTCCCGCCGGCGTTAGCCCTCCGAATTGGCAACGGCTATCCGGTTTGTCATTCTCATTGCCGATCGGTGGCGGTGATCTCGGTTTCCATCGCCGCCAACGATGCCTGACATAATTCACGAATATGCTTGAGCGCCTCGTCCCCGCTACGGCGAAATTCAATCAGGCCGAGCGCACCGGCATCATGACATGCCGCGGCCAGGGCCGCGGCCCCGACGTTGGCCGCGCTGGCGCGCAGGGCATAGACGAGATCGGTGAACAGCGGGTGATCCCCTTCCGTTACCGCGGTATCCATCTGGGACAACAGAGCGTCAACCTCGGTCCGAAATTCGCCAACAATTCCGGTGTTGCTGTTTTGATCGTCATAGAGCCGCGTCAGTTCGCGCAATGCGTCCATATTCAGTAACGGCAGGGAGCCCGCTTCCAGACCGCCTTCGTCCCCGTCGAAATTAGCGCCCACCAGAAGGTGGACCTCGTGATCATGCAACAACGTCTCTACGGTACTGAGCAATACATCGCGCCGCACGGGTTTGGTCAAAAATGCATCGGCACCCGCGTCGGCACATTCCTGGATTGCATCCATGCTGGTATTGGCGGTCAGAAACACAATCGGCACCCTGCCGCGCGAGCACAGCGTACGATAACGACGCAGCAACGTGGTTCCATTCATTCCCGGCATGTGTAAATCGAGAATTGCCAACCGATAGCCGCCGTCCACCAGGCGTTGTAATGCCTCTTCTGCACTCTTCAACGCGTCTACCTGATAGCCCGCCGCATTCAGTATGCTTTCGACAATGAGTAGATTCGTCTTGTTGTCATCCACAATCAGGATTCGCCGCGCCGGCCCCACTTCACGCTCTTTCCAGGCCCAAGGCTCGATCCGTACGACACCGGTGGAGTTTGTCTGCGCGTGCTCTGGAATCGAAGCGCGCAAGGCGCGCGCCAGCAGCATCACCGTCGGCGCTTCGATGGTCCCGGCGTAGTCATGCGCGCGTATTACGCTCTTTGCAGGAGGGTTTGCCGTTAACAGGTACACCGGTATCCCCGCGACCGCCGCCTTCTGACAAAAATCGGTTGCGCGATGCTGACCGTCATTCCCAAATGCCATCGCGGCCTCGATCAGAATCGCGCGCACCGGATTACCGGTACGTATGCCCTGCGCCAGCGCGCCCACGGCTTCCTCGAGTCGGGTAACTGCCGTCACCTGCAACGATGTCGCCGGCAAGACGCCCGCGATCGCTTGCGCATATTGTTCGTGCTCGGCAATCAGCAACAGACGCGCCCCGACCAGATCCTGCAGCAGCGTTGCTTCATCAGCCGCGATGCCGAGCGGAATCTCACCCGCGAAAACCAGCCAACGGCCGTCACAACGCTGGGGCTCGACGTGTCCGCCAAGACGCTTGGCAAACCATTCGATCACAATCATCGTGGCTTCCGTGCGCGCCGGATCGAGCCCCCCTTCCAGCAGGCATCGCAGCTCGAACCGAACTTGCAGCGATGAGCCCTCGCGTGTACCCGCCTCCAGGTTCATGACCCGTCGTGAACGCCCGCCCGGCTGCAACGATAACAATGCGGTCAGCAACTGTTGCAACGGCACGCGATCGCCGGTCAGCCGCTGAGGCAAATGGGGATCGACACGAATCGCGGCGGCGGTCACCGTTTTCCCAACCTCCGTCGTTGTCATCTCCCCGGCGTGGCGCAGCACCTGAATGAGATCGAACGATTCCGTCGCTATCGACCCACGCGAGCGGACGTCGACATCCGGCCGGGCGCCGAAACTCTTCCACTGTTGCATCGACGACGACACGAGTTCGCGGATGGTTGCAAGTGGCTTGCGTTCCTGGCTGCGCCGCTTGGAACTGGCAAGGAGCACAGCGATATTTTCCTGCACGCGCTGCAACGCAACCAGCATCGCATCGCCGAGCGACATCATCGCGGCCGTGCTGGTGCCAGATAACGCCGGCGCCGCGGGAATGCGCATGGCGAAAACCACGTACAGCGGGACCGCCGCCAGCATCGCGAAGATGCCGAGGGCGATGGGCCATTGCTGGATCCAGAAGGATGTAAGCAGCACGGTAATACCAAAACCGGTGATTCCGAGCAGCGTATTAACAACCAGCGCACGCATCCCAAAACGATTGCCGGCATCGATACTGACCAGCAAATGCAGGATAAAAAGCGTGGCGCCGAATCCGCCGGCGTATACAGCGAGATAGGTAATACTCGCGACATCTAGCAGCGCCGCTAGCACCTGTCGTAATATCGATAACGGTGGCCATACGCGCGTGGCTGCCAGCAGAATGACGGCGAGGACGAAAAATCCAGATAGCGCGAGATAGAACGACAATGTGGGCGCGCGCCCCAGGTGCGTTGCCACCAGCGCGCCGTAGACCCAAATCACCGGTCCCACCACTAAACGCACCAGCGCCTGTCGACGTTCCTGGGCCAGCATCTGATCCGGACGAAGCAGTGAACCGACGATACCCACTCCGCTACTCTCCATACCCGATTGATCCACGTCTCCTCCCGTCTCCGCCAAATCCGCTCGCGCGACGCTGCAAAGTGCAGTCTAGTACAGCATGAACCGCGTCGTTAAGACATGGGTATTTACCCGCGACCGATAAGCGCCTATTGCAAACCAATGGCGACCGCCGTGAAGACTATAAGGAAAACGTTTTCAGGTGAAAATGACTCAACATGTCGACGGTCGGTAGCGCGCGCTCGCCCGTCCGTTTACCGCCGGTACTCACAATGCCATGTTCACCTTTGCGCGCAGGCTGCGCCATTCATTTTCCGGAAGCGCCAGCACTTCGTGAAACGGGCGCGGCACATCGATGCCGAGGCCCTGACCATAATCGACGCCACTCAGGCGTAACGTTTCCAGAATTTCCGATGTTTCCACGGACTCGGCGATTGTCTTCAAGTCCATGACGTGGCCGATCTGGTTGATCGCCTCCACCATGGCGTGATCCACCGGGTCTTCGACCACATCACGCACAAAATCGCCGGCGATTTTGAGAAAATCCACCGGCAGGCTCTTGAGATATCCGAATGACGACAGGCCACTGCCGAAATCATCGAGCGCGAAGCGACACCCCATTTTTTTCAGTCGCACGATAAAATCACGGGCGCGTGCCAGATTGGCAATCGCCGCCGTTTCGGTGATTTCGAAACAGATGGTCGTGGGTGCAATGTGATGACGCACAAAACCATCGACAATGAATTCTAGAAATTGCTCGTCGCCAAGTGACTGGCCGGAGAGATTGATTGCAATGTTGTTGATGACAGTGCCAGGCGCGTGTGAGCGTGCATGATAACGTTGCAACAACGTGAACACGTGCTCGATCACCCAGCGGTCGATGGCCGGCATCAAATGATAGCGCTCCGCGGCCGGGATAAATGCCGCAGGCAACACCAGATCCTTTTCGTGCATCCGCAACAGCACCTCATAAAACGGCCCAAGGCTTCCTGCCGCCGGAGACAGCGGCACAATCGACTGGCAATACAGCTCGAAATTATTGGTCTCGAGACCGTGGCGCAGACGATGCACCCACTGCATCTCGCCCTGGCGCTGTGCCAGCGCGGAATCGTCGGGCTGATAGACGTGGATACGATTGCGGCCTTCGTCCTTGGCGACATAGCACGCGGAATCGGCGGCCGCTAGAATATCGGTGAGTGTGCCGGCATCGATCGTGATCGGCACCAACCCGATCGAAACGCCAATTTCAAAACTACGGTTTTGCCACGCGAACCGGAAATCCTTCACGAACTGGCGCAAACCATCGGCGATGCGACGCGCTTTCTCAACCGAGCAACGCTCGAGAATAATGCCAAATTCATCGCCGCCGAGTCGTGCCAACACATCTGAGGTGCGGATTTCACCCACCAGATGGTGTGCCAGCTGCTTTAGCAACTCGTCGCCGGCAATATGGCCACAGGTGTCGTTAACGATCTTGAACTGATCGAGATCGAGATAGAGCAGCGCGTGTTCAACCCCTTCCGACCGCGCGCTCTCGAGCACTGCTTTTAACCGCTCCTCAAACTCGCGGCGATTAAGCAGCCCCGTCAATGGATCGTGTGACGCCAGGAACGCCATGCGCCGCGCCATGCTTTGCAATTGCGACACGTCGTGGAATACGACCACGGCACCAATGATGGAACCGTCACGATCGCGGATCGGCGCGGCAGAATCCTGAATCTCGATGCGCGACCCTTCACGACTGAGCAGCAGATGATGGCCATCGTGTCGCAGACTGCGACCATCGCGCAGACAATCGCGGATCGGATATTCTTCCAGCGCTTCGACACTGTCGTTCCAAAGACAGAACACCTGATCCAGCACGCGGCCTCGTGCCGCGCTGCGGTTCCAGCCGGTAAATTGTTCCGCTACCGAATTCATGTAGACGACACTGCCGGCCGCATCAGTGGTGATGACGCCGTCGCCAATCGACTCGAGGGTGACCTGTGCCCGTACCTTCTCGAGATAGAGCTCGTCCTCGGTACGGCGTTTTTCCTGCTCGCGTGCGGCACTTAACGCCTCGGCCATGGCGTTGATATCGGTCTCGAGCTGACCGAGTTCACCCCCGGATTGTTGCGGTACTCGACTCGCCAGATCACCGTCGCGGATACGGCCGACGGCAGCCGTCAAGGCACGTATCGGCCGGATCACGCCGCCGGCCATGCGCTGCGCAAACACGGCTGTCGCACCGAGCCCAATCAGAATAATCAGCAGGCTCTTTACCAAAACTTCGAGTTGTTTCGATTGGGTGGCGGCCAGGGACACCTCCACGCCTACCCAGCCTACCTGCCGCCGCGGCTGCACGGAGGTCGTACGGCGAACACCGACGCGATTTTGCAGATCATCAAATATCACTTCGCTTTGATAGATCGGCGCCCGAAACAAATAGCTCTGTACCTGGGTGTCAGATTTGGAATCCGGCTCTTCCGACATTTGTGGTTGGGCAGCATGCACCAGCACCGCATCGTGTATATCGCTGACAGTTACCGACACCACGTCCGGCTCGGCGAGCGCCGCCTGTGCAAGGTTGAAAAGAATTCCGCGATTGCCCGAGACGACGCCATATTCACATGCGGGTGCAAGCCCACGCGCCATCGCCTGGCCGCGATTCTGCAATGCGGCATCGAGATCATGCAGCCGCGTGATCACGAAATGGACCGAAATAAGTACGACGATAGCCGTCAATGGCACCAGTGCCAGAAACAGGACCCTTCGCTGTATGTTCCAGTTCTTCATCGTTGGTAACGGGTAAACAAGCGTCCGATTCTTTGCCCTTGCCTCAACTTGAAACCACCACTCGGTTGCCCAGTCGCAATCTCAGGCGGCGGGCGGCACTGCCATCGCGCACCGCGATCTCGACCAAACCGTTGGCATTGACGTACCAGAAGGCGCGCGCGCGCGGGACTTCCGTGAACACACGTGCATAGGACAACTTCTGGCGCCCAACAGTGAGACGTTTATTCTGGCTTACCACCTTCCCGCGCAAACCAGTGATGCCATTGCCGTAGTGATCAATATAGAGCACTTGCGCAAGATCTTCCGGCCACGGCGGCATTGTCAATGCTACCGACTTGGACTCAGGCAGCTCATCGCGCAGGAGACGTGCTGCTACCGGTGCAAACAAGTCCCTGCCATGGAAACTCTCGGACAACTGCGTTGGTCGCCATCGGATCGCATAACATTCGACTTGGTGCGCCCGTCGCACCAGTACCGAAAACAGGCCATTGTCGGGCCCAACATACCAACGTCCATCGGCCCGCACGATTACCGGCAGTCGTTCACTTCCGACACCGGGGTCAACAACGCACACAAACACGGTTCCGACCGCGAAGTCGCGCGCGTAGGCTGGCAACAGATAGGCGCCCGCGCGTACATCAAAATTCGGTATCGCATGAAACAGGTCAATAACACGGCTACCGGGCGCTTCGCGTGCCAATACGGCGTGCATCTGACCGACATAGGGGTCAGCGACGCCAAAATCGGTAAAGAGCACGATCATGTCGACGCATGGTAGCAGCTTTCGCGGCCACGATCGGAACGGCGCTGAACGCAAAAACGCCGGGGTAACCCGGCGTTTCTTACTCTATTATCACTGCGGCGCGTGGGCTATTTCTTTGCTGCCGCTTTCTTGGCTGTGGTGGCCTTTTTGGGCGCTGCCTTTTTGGCCTTTGGTGCCTTCTTGGCTTCCCCTTTGTCCACGATCGGAGCCTCGCCTTCTGCAGTCAACGGCTTGCGCTCGACAAGCTGCACCAGCGCGCGTGGTGCCGAGTCGCCGGGACGGAAACCCATTTTCAGAATTCGCAGATACCCGCCGGTACGGCTTTTAAAACGTGGGCCGAGATCGTCAAACAATTTACCGACGATCTCGCGATCGCGCAGGCGCGAAAATGCGAGGCGCCGATTGGCGAGCGTTGGGCTCTTGCCCATGGTGATAAGCGGTTCGGCCACGCGCCGCAGCTCTTTGGCCTTGGGCACGGTCGTCACGATTTCTTCATGGCGCAGGAGCGAGACCGCCATGTTGCGGAACATCGCCAGGCGATGGGCACTTGTGCGGTTTAGTTTGCGACCGCTGTTATGGTGACGCATAGGTATCTTCCGTTACGAACTATAGGGGCGAACCGGAACCGGTCTCGCTCATTTTTTCTTTCAACTGTGCCGGCGGCCAGTTCTCGAGCTTCATGCCGAGCGACAGCCCGTGTTGCGCCAGTACATCCTTGATCTCGGTCAGTGACTTCTTGCCAAGATTGGGCGTCTTCAATAACTCAAACTCGGTGCGCTGGATCAGATCGCCGATGTAGAAAATGTTCTCGGCCTTGAGGCAATTCGCCGAACGTACCGTGAGTTCGAGATCGTCCACCGGGCGCAGCAGCATCGGATCCATGTCCGGCTGCTTCTTCTCTTCGGCCTTGGTTTCCGGCGTCTTGAGATCGACAAACACCGAGATCTGGTCCTGCAGGATATTCGCCGCACGACGCACCGCCTCTTCCGGATCGATGGCGCCGTTGGTTTCGATATCGAGCACCAGTTTGTCCAGGTCGGTGCGCTGCTCCACGCGCGCGTTCTCGACCGCGTACGACACGCGACGGATCGGGCTGTAGGACGCATCGAGCTGCATCACACCGATGGTGCGACCGCTCTCTTGCGAACGTGCGGTGACCGGCACGTAGCCGCGACCACGGGTGACTTTGAGTTCCATGCTGAGCGTCGCTTCTTTCGTCAGCGTCGCGATCACATGTTTCGGGTTCACGATTTCAATGTCGTGCTCGAGCTCGATATCGGCGGCAGTGACAACGCCCGGACCTTTCTTGTGCAGCTTGAGCGTCGTTTCCTGGCGGCCGTGCAGCTTGAGCGCAAGCGACTTGAGATTGAGCAGGATTTCGATGACGTCTTCCTGCACGCCTTCGATCGTCGAGTATTCGTGCAACACGCCGTCGATCTTGACCTCGGTGACGGCGCTGCCAGGCATCGATGACAGCAGGATGCGGCGCAGCGCGTTGCCGAGGGTGTAGCCGAAGCCGCGTTCAAGCGGTTCGAGCGTGACCTTCGCATGTGTCGGCGACAACGTCTGTACCGCAACGTGCCGTGGCTTTAAGAAATCGGTGGCAGAGCTCTGCATGGAGAACAACCTCGTCTAACCCGTTTTCCCTAAGGGAACTGCAATTAAATAAAAACAGCCCGTAAACTATTACTTCGAGTACAGCGCCACCACGAGACTTTCGTTGATCTCGGACGGCAGATCGCTGCGCTCCGGTGCTGCCTTGAACGTGCCTTTCATAGCCTTGGTATCGACGTCCAGCCATTCCGGAATACCACGCTGCTCGGCCGCTTCCAGTGAAGCCTTGATGCGCAACTGTTCCTTCGCCGGACCCGATATTTCAATCACGTCATTCGAACGCACGCCAAACGACGGCACGTTGACGCGTCGACCATTGACGACGACGGCATTGTGGCGCACCAGCTGGCGTGCTTCGGAGCGAGAAATACCGAAACCCATGCGATACACCACGTTGTCGAGGCGCGACTCCAGTAGCTTCAGCAGACCTTCGCCCGTCGAGCCCTTAAAGCGTGCCGCTTCTTCGTAATAATTGCGGAACTGCTGTTCCTGGATACCGTAGATACGGCGCAACTTCTGCTTCTCGCGCAGCTGCTTGCCGTAATCGGACGGACGGCCACGGAACTGGCCATGCTGTCCCGGTGCGTACGCACGTTTCTCCACCGGACATTTCTCGGTGAAGCATTTCTCGCCCTTGAGGAACAACTTGCCGCCCTCACGGCGACACTGGCGACATTTTGAATCGGTATAGCGTGCCAAAGTAAACTCTCCGTAATTAGACGGATTTAGACGCGCCGGCGTTTGGCCGGGCGACAACCGTTATGCGGCATCGGGGTGACGTCGAAAATATTGGCGATCTCGTAACCGAGCGCATGCAACGCGCGTACCGCCGATTCACGACCCGGACCCGGACCTTTCACGCGAACTTCCAGCGCCCGCACGCCATATTCCTGCGCCACACGGCCAGCCTTGTCGGCCGCCACCTGAGCGGCAAACGGCGTGCTCTTGCGCGAACCCTTGAAACCGGCGCCACCGCAAGTCGCCCAGGACAGAACGTTGCCCTGGCGATCAGTGATCGTGATGATGGTGTTATTGAACGAGGCGTGAATATGCGCCACGCCTTCGGAAACGTTTTTCTTGACGCGCTTCTTTACTGCCTTGGGCGCGCCGGATTCTGCAGTCGTCGGTTTTTCAGTTGCCATGATCTAGCTCTTAATCGCCTTTCGGCTTACCGGTGCCGCGCACGATGCCCTTGCGCGGGCCCTTACGTGTGCGGGCATTGGTCTTGGTGCGCTGCCCACGTACCGGCAGACCACGACGGTGACGCGTGCCGCGGTAAGTCCCGAGATCCATCAAACGCTTGATGTTCATCGAAATCTGCCGACGCAAGTCGCCTTCGACGGTGACCTTGGCGACCTCACCACGAATCTTGTCGACTTCCGCCTCGGTCAGGTCTTTGACCTTGGCCGTCGGCTGGAGGCCGGTGGCGGCGCAGATCTTGCGCGCGCGCGTATCGCCGATGCCATAAATGGACGTCAGCGCGACCCAGAGATGCTTCTGGTTCGGGATATTAATGCCTGCAATACGGGCCATTCAGCCTATTCTCCGGTCTCGAACTAGCCTTAAACGGGTCTGCGGAAAAGCGCGAGAGTGTACTTTTCCGACCCTTTTAAATCAAGCTCTTATTAGCGTTGCGGGCTCTTCCCGGACGCTGTTTGTCTGCCTCGGCGTTAGCCTTGGCGTTGTTTATGAGTCGGGTCCGAGCAGATAACCCGAACCACGCGCTTACGCCGCACGATCTTGCAATTGCGGCACATCTTCTTCACCGATGCTCTAACCTTCATGTCTTTACTCCTAAACAGCGCCCCAGTCGGGGTGCGCTCAGCGAACCCAACCTGGATTCAAAATTAACGCGACAGACCCATCCCACCGCCCGTCAGATTGGCCTTACGCAACAGGCTCTCGTACTGGTGTGACATCAAGTGCGCCTGCACCTGGGCCATGAAGTCCATGCACACCACTACCACGATCAGTAGCGAGGTTCCGCCGAAATAGAACGGCACCTGCCATTGAACAATCATGAACTCCGGCATCAGACACACGAGCGTCACATAGATCGCGCCACCCAGTGTCAGGCGTGACATCACGCCATCCATATAACTCGCGGTCTGATCCCCGGGGCGAATGCCGGGGATAAACGCACCCGACTTCTTCAGATTTTCCGCTGTCTCTTTCGGATTAAAAATAATCGCGGTGTAAAAGAAACAGAAAAATATAATCGCCGTCGCATACAACGCGACATAAATCGGCTGCCCCGGTGACAGCGTGGTCGCAATGTTACGCAACCATTCCGGCCCCGTCTGGCCAAACCAGTTCACCACCGTCGCCGGCAACAAAATTATCGACGATGCAAAAATCGGCGGAATCACACCGGCCATGTTGATCTTGAGCGGCAGATGACTGGTCTGCCCGGCCATGACCTGACGCCCCACCTGACGCTTGGCATAATTCACCGTGATACGCCGTTGCGCACGTTCGACGAACACCACGAACGCCGTCACCAGGACCACCAGCACCAAAATAATCAGTACCTTGACCGGGCTGAATTGGCCCTTCTCAGTCAGCGTCAGTGTCTGTGCCACTGCCCGTGGCAACCCGGCCACGATACCGGCAAAAATAATGATCGAAATACCGTTACCGATTCCGCGTTCGGTGATCTGTTCGCCAAGCCACATGATAAACATGGTACCGGTCACGAGCGTGATGACCGTCATGATCTTGAACCCGATGCCAGGGTTCATCACCAGATCCGCCTGCGTTTCAAACGCGATCGCAATACCGAGCGCCTGAAACAGGGCCAGCAACACCGTGCCATAGCGCGTGTATTGCGTGATCTTGCGCCGTCCGGACTCGCCTTCCTTACGCAACTGCTCCAGCGCCGGGACAACATTCGACATCAGCTGCATGATGATCGAGGCCGAGATGTACGGCATGATCCCGAGCGCGAACACCGAGAACCGTCCAAGCGCACCGCCAGAAAACATATCGAACAGCCCGACAATGGAACTGCTGCTGCCATCGAACAGCTTGGCGAGCTGAGTCGGGTTGATGTTTGGCACCGGAATGTAGGTACCGATGCGATACACGATCAACGCCCCGAGGACAAAAAACAACCGCTGGCGCAGGTCAGCGTACTTGCCGAGACCGGCAAGACCGGACGCGCGCGCCACGGGAGTATTCATCAGACCTCGACCTTGCCGCCAGCCTGCGCGATCGCTGCCGCCGCGCCCTTGGTCGCCTTCACGCCCTTGAGCGTCACCGCACGTTCGATCTTGCCCGACAGGAATACCTTGGCACGCTTGGTCTCCGGCGACACGATATTCGCCGCCTTCAGCACCGCCAGATCCACCTCGACTGCCTTGATCTTGTTGAGATCGGACAGACGCACTTCCGCACTTTCGCGTGCCATCGCGGAATTGAAGCCGCGCTTGGGCAGACGACGCTGGATCGGCATCTGACCGCCTTCGAATCCAACCTTATGGTAACCACCGGCGCGCGCGTGCTGGCCCTTGTGGCCCTTACCGGAGGTCTTACCCAGACCACTACCGATACCACGACCCAAACGCTTGGGGGTAGGCTTTGAACCGCGTGCTGGTTTGAGAGTATTCAGGCGCACGTCAGGCTTCCTCGCTCTTAACCAGGTACGACACTTTATTGATCATGCCGCGCACCGCCGGTGTGTCCACCAGCACGCGCGAATCGTTTGTCTTACGCAGTCCGAGACCGAGCACGGTCTCGCGATGACCGTTCTTGCGGCCAAACGGGCTCTTTACCAACGTCACCTTGATTTTCTTTTCGGCCATGGCGTGCTCCTGATCTTATGATCAGCCTGTGATCTCTTCGACGGTCTTGCCGCGCTTGGCAGCGATACGGCCCGGCGAACGCATGCGCATCAGCCCAGCGATAGTGGCGCGTACGACGTTGACCGGGTTGCGTGAACCAAGACACTTCGCCAGCACGTCCTGCACGCCGGCGACTTCAAACACCGCGCGCATGGCACCACCGGCGATGACACCGGTACCGACCGAAGCCGGTTTCATGATGACCTTGGCGGCGCCGTGATTGGCCTGAACCTTGTGATACAGCGTCGGACCCTTGAGCTCGACTTTCACGATATTGCGGCGCGCATTTTCCATCGCCTTCGCGACCGCTGCCGGCACTTCGCGTGCCTTGCCGCGTCCGATGCCGACCCGACCCGCCCCGTCACCCACAACCGTGAGTGCCGAGAAGCCGAAAATGCGACCACCCTTAACCACTTTCGCGACACGACGCACGCTCACCAACTTCTCGAGCAGATTGTCGCCGCGCCCTTCGTTTTCCATATAGGCCTGTGCCATAGAAGCCCCGCCTTAAAATTCCAAACCGTTTTCACGTGCGGCGTCAGCCAACGCCTTCACGCGACCGTGATATTGATAACCCGCGCGATCAAACGCGACGCGCGTGATGCCCGCTGCCTTGGCCTTCTCGGCAATGCGCCGGCCGACCAGCTTGGCAGCTTCGATGTTGCCACCATGCTTTACATTGCCACGCATCTCTTTTTCCACGGTCGAGGCCGCGGCCAACACCTTGGCACCGCTGGCGTCGATAATCTGCGCGTAGATATGTTGCGGCGTGCGATGTACGCACAACCGGTCGACTGCCAGACGCGCAATGCGGCGGCGGATACGGCCGGCACGACGCATGCGTTTTTGATCTTTGCTCATCATGATTGATATCGCTCGTTACCTTTGCGCTATTTGTTCTGGGCGCATTACTTCTTCTTGGCTTCTTTCTTGACGATGACCTCGTTGACATAACGCACACCCTTGCCCTTATAGGGCTCGGGCGAACGATAGTCACGGATCTCCGCCGCCACCTGGCCAACCTGCTGCTTGTCGGCGCCACTTACGACGATGTTCGTCTGATCCGGGCACACGATCGTGATACCGGTCGGAATGTCGTAGGCAATCGGATGCGAGTAACCGAGCGTCAGGTTGAGCTTCTTGCCCTGGACGGCGACGCGATAACCGACGCCGATGATCGTGAGCTTCTTCTCGAAACCTTTCGACACACCCTGCACCATGTTGTTCACGAGCGCGCGCGTGGTGCCGGAGACGGCACGCGCGAGGCCCGAGTCATTGGTGCGCTCGAATTTGAGCAGGCTGCCTTCCTGCAACACCTTCACACACGGATGAATCGCGTGTTCGAGCGCGCCTTTCGGGCCCTTGATATTGAGCTTGCCGGCGGCGAGTTTGACCTCAACTCCGGTCGGCACAGCTATCGGATTTTTCGCGATACGTGACATGGCATTCTCGGCTGTTCGATCTCTACCTTACGATACGATGCAGAGCACTTCGCCGCCGAGGTGCGCTTTGCGCGCCTCGCGGTCGCTCATGATGCCTTTCGACGTGGACACAATCGCCACGCCGAAACCACCTTCCACACGCGGCAACTTCTCGTTACCGGCGTACACACGCAAGCCTGGCTTGCTCACACGTTGAATGCGCTCGATCACCGGCTGGCCATCATGATACTTGAGCTTAATCTCGATCCAGGCGCGGCTACCTTCGGCGGCTTCACTGACGCCTTCGATGTAGCCTTCGTCCTGCAACACCTTCGCAATCGCGCGCTTCAACTTTGAGGCCGGCACGCGCACGCTCACCTTCTCGGCCTGGAGGCCGTTGCGGATGCGGGTGAGCATGTCGGAAATCGGATCGGTCATCATAAATTTATATTCTCTAGGCTCTCACTCTATCGGCCTTACCAGCTTGCCTTCAGGATGCCAGGCACTTCGCCCCGCAAAATCATTTTGCGCAGCTCGCTGCGCGATAATCCGAACTTGCGATAGTAACCGCGCGGGCGACCCGTCAAACCGCAACGGTTGCGCTGGCGCATCTGGGCTGAATCGCGCGGCAGCTTCTGCAGTGCGATCATCGCTTCGTGACGCTCGTCATCGGAACTCTTCGGGCTGATGATCTTCTGTTTCAACTCGGCGCGCTTGGCGGCGTACTTGTTCGCCAACACCTTGCGACGTTTATCCCGGTTGATCATGCTGAGCTTGGCCATGGACTAGCTCCGGATCGGAAAGTTGAACGCTTCGAGCAAGGCACGCGCTTCTTCGTTGTTCTTGGCGGTAGTGACAATCGTGATGTCCATACCGCGCAGCGCGTCGACTTTATCGAAATCGATTTCAGGGAAAATGATCTGCTCCTTGATGCCGAGCGAATAGTTGCCGCGGCCGTCGAAGGAACGCCCGCTCAAACCGCGGAAATCGCGGATGCGCGGGATCGCGACCGTAATCAGACGATCGAGGAATTCGTACATGCGCGCACCGCGCAGCGTGACCTTGCAACCGATCGGCCAGTTCTCGCGCACCTTGAAGTTCGCGATCGACTTGCGTGCACGCGTGATCAACGGCTTCTGACCGGTGATCTTCGCCAGGTCGGCGGCGGCGTTCTCGATAATCTTCTTATCGTTCATCGCTTCGCCCACGCCCATGTTGACCGTGATCTTGGTGATCTTCGGTACCTGCATCACGTTCTGGTACCCGAAGCGCTCTTGCAGCTTCGGGACGACGCTCTTGCGATAATGTTCGATTAGCCGTGCCATATTCATCATCACCTTACTTTACGTCCACCACTTCGCCGCTCTTCTTCCACACACGGACCTTACGACCGTCCGTGAGCGTCTTGAAGCCCACGCGTTCGCCCTTACCGGTCGCCGGGTTGAGCAGCGCGATGTTGGAGATATCGATCGACGCTTCTTTCTCGACGATACCACCGGTAACACCTTTATTCGGATTCGGCTTGGTGTGGCGCTTGATCATGTTGATGCTCTGCACCACCACGCGGCCGTCATCCAGCAAGCGCAGCACGGGACCGCGCTTGCCCTTGTCCCGGCCCGTAAGCACCACTACCTGGTCGCCTTTCTTGATCTTTCTCATGGTTAATCCTTACAGCACTTCCGGTGCGAGCGAGATGATCTTCATGAACTGCTCGCTGCGCAATTCGCGCGTTACCGGTCCGAAGATACGGGTACCGATCAATTCACGCTTGGTATCGAGCAAAACCGCCGCATTGGTATCGAAGCGGATCAGCTGGCCATCCGCGCGCCGCACGCCCTTCTTGGTGCGCACGATCACCGCGTCGTACACGTCGCCCTTCTTTACCTTGCCGCGCGGGATGGCTTCCTTGATGCTCACTTTGATCACATCGCCAATATTGGCGTAGCGACGCTTGGAGCCACCCAGCACCTTGATACATTGCACGGTTTTCGCGCCGCTGTTATCGGCCACCATCAACCATGTGCGCATCTGAATCATGACGAATCTCTCTTAAGAGTTCTCTTACTTAAGCCTGTTAGACCGCGCGAGCGCGTTCGAGCACCTTCACCAGCCGCCACGACTTCGAGCGCGACAGCGGACGGCACTCCTCGATCTGGACCAAGTCACCTTCCTTGCACTCGTTGGCTTCGTCGTGCGCGTGCAGCTTGGTGCGGCGTGTGACGATCTTGCCGTAGAGCGGATGGCGTACACGACGCTCGATCAACACCGTGATGGTCTTGTTCATCTTGCTGCTGACCACGCGTCCTTCCAGCGAACGGGCGCCAGCCTTGGTTAAATCCTGTCCCAGAGTCTGCTCGGTGCTCATGCCTGCTTACCTTTGCCTTCGTTCATCACCGTACGCAGACGCGCAATATTGCGCCGCACCTTCCGGATTGCCGACGAATTCGCTAGCTGCGCAGTGGCCTTCTGCATACGCAGGTTGAACTGTTCACGCAACAGGCCTTCCAGCTCTTTCTTGCGAGCTTCAACATCCAGCGTTCGATAATCTTTTATGCTCATCGTTCCAGCCTCAATTCAGAACCATCAAAACGATTCTGAGAAAATTCTTACAGCGAACGGGTTACGAAAATGGTTTTCACCGGCAGCTTCGCGGCCGCGAGTTTGAATGCCTCGCGCGCGTGCGCTTCGTCCACACCCTCCATTTCATAGAGGACCGTGCCCGGCTTGACCGGCGCTACCCAATATTCCGGGTTACCCTTACCGCTACCCATACGCACTTCGAGCGGCTTCTTCGTGATCGGCTTGTCCGGGAAGATGCGGATCCACACGCGTCCACCACGCTTGATGAAACGCGTCAACGCCCGGCGCGCGGCCTCGATCTGGCGCGCGGTGATAAAGCCGTGCACCGTCGCCTTCAGGCCGTACTCGCCAAAACTCACCTTATGACCGCGCGTGGCAACACCACGCAGGCGGCCCTTCATTACTTTCCGGTACTTGGTTCTTTTCGGTTGCAGCATGATTCTTTCCTGGCTTAAGCCATCGCCTTCTTGGCGGCCTCTTCAGCGTCGCCCTTGACCTCGTCCTTGTCGAATACTTCACCCTTGAAGATCCAGACCTTGACACCGATGACGCCGTAATTGGTGAAGGCTTCAGCAAAACCGTAATCGATATCGGCGCGCAGCGTATGCAACGGCACCCGGCCTTCACGGTACCACTCGGTACGCGCGATTTCGGCACCGTTCAGGCGGCCCGCGACCATGATCTTAATGCCCTGCGCACGCAGGCGCATCGCATTGGTTACGGTACGCTTCATCGCGCGGCGGAACATGATGCGCTTCTCCAACTGTTGCGCGACGTTCTCGGCCACGAGCTGTGCATCCAGCTCCGGCTGACGCACTTCTTCCACCGCCACCTGCACCGGCTTGCCGGCAAGCTTCGTCAGTTCCTGACGCAGCTTTTCAATATCCTCGCCCTTCTTGCCGATCACGATACCCGGACGCGCCGTGTGCACCGTGATATTGATGCTCTGCGCCGGACGCTCGATCACCAGGTGCGATACCGCGGCACCGGCGAGCTTCTTCTTCAAGTGCTTGCGCAGCTTGATGTCCGCCAGCAGGTTACCCGTGTAATCACGCCGGCCGGCATACCACTTGGCGGTCCAGTCACGCGTGATACCGAGACGGAATCCGATCGGGTTAACTTTCTGACCCATTAGTTCTTCCCCTTAACGGCAGTCTTGGCAGCGGCAGCCGTCTTTGCCTTCGGCGCCTTGGACTTCTTCTCGTCACTCACGATTACCGTGATGTGGCTTGTCTGCTTGATGATGCGTGCACCGCGACCCTTGGCGCGTGCGTGCATGCGCTTTAACTGCGGGCCGTTGTCCACGAGCACCGTGGAAACGCGCAGCTCATCCACATCGGCACCGACGTTATTTTCGGCGTTGGCGATCGCGGACTCGAGCACCTTGCGCAGCGTCCGCGCAGCCTTCTTGGGCGAGAACTCGAGCACTTCGAGCGCGCGCGCCACCGGCAGGCCACGGATGAGGTCGGCAACCAGTCGACCCTTCTGGGCCGAGAGGCGTGTGTTCTTAAGAATGGCGGTTGCTTGCATGAGTCTTTCCGCTTATTTCTTCGGTGCTTCTTCGGTCGTGGCCTTGCGTTCACCCGAGTGCACTTTGAACGTGCGCGTCGCGGAGAACTCGCCAAGCTTGTGACCAACCATGTTTTCAGTGATCAAGATCGGCACGTGCTGCTTGCCGTTGTGCACCGCAATCGTCAGGCCCACGAACTCGGGCATCACGGTCGAGCGGCGCGACCAGGTCTTGATCGGCTTCTTCTCGCCGCGGGCGCGCGCACCCTCGACCTTCTTCATCAGATGGTCGTCAATGAACGGACCTTTTTTTAGTGAACGTGGCATGACTTAAGATTCCTATTTCTTGCGCCGCGACACGATCATGCTGTCCGTGCGCTTGTTGTGACGCGTCTTGTAACCCTTCGCCGGCGTACCCCACGGACTCTGCGGGATGTTGCCCTTGCTGCGACCTTCGCCACCGCCGTGCGGGTGATCGACCGGGTTCATCGCCACACCGCGAACCGTCGGACGGATACCGCGCCAGCGCATCGCGCCGGCCTTTCCGAATTTACGCAGGTTGTGCTCGGAGTTGCCGACTTCGCCGATGACCGCGCGGCAATCGACATGGATCTTGCGCACTTCGCCCGAGCGCAACCGAAGCTGGGCGTAGATGCCCTCACGTGCGACGAGCTGCACGCCCGCGCCCGCAGCGCGCGCAATCTGCGCACCGGCACCCGGTTTCAATTCCACGCAATGCACCGTCGAACCGACCGGAATATTCTTCAGCGGCAGACAGTTGCCCGGCTTGATCGGCGCCTCGGCGCCCGACATCAGCTGGTCACCCGTGGCCGCGCCCTTGGGGGCGATGATGTAACGACGCTCACCGTCGGCGTATACCACCAGCGCGATATGCGCGCTGCGGTTCGGATCGTATTCCAGATGCTCGATCTTGCCCGGAACGCCGTCCTTATCGCGCTTGAAATCGATGATGCGATAAAAATGCTTGTGGCCGCCGCCCTTGTGACGCATCGTGATGCGACCATGGGTGTTACGACCGCCGCCGCGGATCTGCTTCTCGAGCAACGGCGCGTACGGCTCGCCCTTATGCAGGTGCGGATGCGTAACCTTGACGGCGGCACGAATGCCTGGCGAAGTCGGTTTCGGTTTAACGAGTGGCATGGCTATCCAGATTCCTGTGCGTTACTTCGTGCCCGTGAAATCAATGTCCTGACCGGGTTTCAGACGTACATACGCCTTCTTCCAGTCCGCGCGCTTGCCAGCGATACGACCGCTCTGCTTGCGCTTACCTTTCACGTTCATCACCGTTACGCTGTCTACTTGAACGTTGAACATCTTCTCCACCGCTTCCTTGATCAGCGGCTTGGTCGCGTCCACGCGCACTTCGAAAATCATCTGGCGATACTTATCGGCCACACGCGTGCCCTTCTCGGACACATGCGGCGCGCGGATCACATCAAAAATCAGTTCGGCGCGATTCATGCCAACCACTCCTCCAGGCGCTTGGCCGCGGCCTGGGTCACAATAATTTTATCGAAGCGCACCAGGCTCACCGGATCGGCGGCGCTGACGCTGCACACTTCCACTGCCCGCAGATTGCGCGCGGCCAGCTGCAGATTGCTGTCGACGTTATCGGTGACGATCAACGACGTGCCAGCGCCAAACCCCTTGAGTTTCGCGACCAGTGACTTGGTCTTCGGCGCTGCAAGTTTGAAATCGTTAACGGTGACCAGACGGCCCTGACGCACCAGCTCGGACAGAATCGAGCGAATCGCACCTTGATACATCTTGCGGTTCACTTTGTGTTCAAAGTTCTCATCCGGCGTGGACGGGAACACCTTACCGCCGCCGCGCCACAACGGGCTGCGAATAGTACCGGCGCGCGCTTGTCCCGTGCCCTTCTGTGCGTAAGGCTTACGACCACCACCACGCACTTCGGAGCGCGTCTTCTGCTGGCGCGAGCCCTGACGACCGCCGGCCTGATAGGCGACGACGACTTGATGCACCAGCGGCTCATTGAACGCGGCGCCAAACACGGCATCGGAGACTTCAATCTCTCCGGCACCCTTGCCCGCGTCATTCATCACTTGTAGCTTCATGGCAGCTTCTTGATCCCGTTATCCTGTTACTTCTTCTTTACCGGTGCGTCGACCTTCGGTGCCCGCGGGGCCTTGTTGCGCACGCTCGGACGGATCACCACGTCCTGACCCTTCGGGCCAGGAATCGAACCTTTCACCAACAACAGGCTGCGCTCGACGTCGATCTGCATCACCTCGAGATTGAGGTTGGTACAGGTGGCGCTACCCATATGGCCTGCCATCGGCTTGCCCGGAAACACGCGGCCCGGCGTCTGGCGCTGACCGATAGATCCCGGCGCGCGATGCGACAGCGAGTTACCGTGCGAAGCGCGACCGCCGCGGAAATGATGGCGCTTGATCGTGCCCGCGAAACCTTTACCGATGGACGTGCCCTGCACATCCACGTACTGACCGATCTTGAACAGGTCGACCTTGATCTCGGAACCGGCCTTGAGTTCTGCGCCTTCGTCAGCGGCGAGACGCTGTTCCCACAGACCGCGGCCCGGCTCAACGCCAGCCTTCTTGTACTGACCGGCGGCCGGCTTGGTCACGCGCTTGGCACGACGCGTGCCGATCGTGACCTGCACCGCGGCGTAGCCCTCTTTGTCCACGGCCTTCACCTGCGTGACGCGGTTCGGCGTGACTTCGAGCACCGTTACCGGCGTGGCCGTGCCGTCCTGCGCGTAGACGCGGGTCATGCCAAGCTTCTTTCCGACGAGTCCGAGTTTCATACCTGCCTCAATTCAACTTGATCTCGACGTCCACGCCAGCGGCGAGGTCGAGCTTCATCAGCGCGTCCACCGTTTTATCGGTCGGCTCGATGATGTCCATGATCCGCTTGTGGGTGCGGATCTCGAACTGATCACGCGCCTTCTTGTCCGAATGCGGCGAACTCTGGAGCGTGAAACGTTCCATCTTCGTCGGCAACGGAATCGGGCCGTGCACCAGCGCACCGGTGCGCTTGGCGGTTTCCACGATCTCCTGCGCCGAACGATCAATCAAACGATGATCGAACGCCTTGAGACGGATACGAATTCTTTGATTAGCCATCGCCTTTCACGCAACCTTTTAAACCACGCTGCCGCTTGTCTCGCCGGTTTCGAAAACCGAAACCGGAATTATCTCTTTATTCCTACTCCAACACCTTCGCCACCACGCCCGCCCCGACCGTACGGCCGCCTTCACGAATGGCGAAGCGCAGGCCGTCTTCCATGGCGATCGGGACGATCAAGGTGATGACCATCTTGATGTTATCGCCCGGCATCACCATCTCGGTGCCCTTCGGGAGTTCACAGCTGCCGGTCACGTCCGTCGTGCGGAAGTAGAACTGCGGACGGTAGCCGTTGAAGAAGGGGGTATGACGTCCGCCTTCTTCCTTGTTCAGGACGTAGACCTCGGCCTCGAACTTGGTGTGCGGGGTGATGGAGCCGGGCTTGGCCAGGACCTGGCCGCGCTCGACTTCTTCACGCTTGGTGCCACGTAAGAGCACGCCCACGTTGTCGCCGGCTTCACCGGAATCCAGCAGCTTGCGGAACATCTCGACGCCGGTGACGGTGGTCTTGATGGTGGGTTTCATGCCCACGATCTCGATTTCATCGCCGACTTTGACGATACCGCGCTCGATGCGCCCGGTGACGACGGTGCCACGGCCCGAGATCGAGAACACGTCTTCGATCGGCATCAGGAACGGCTTCTCGATATCGCGCTTGGGTTGGGGGATATAGGTATCCAGGGCTTCGGCGAGCTTGTAGATCGCGGGTTCGCCTAGTTCACCCTTGTCGCCTTCGAGGGCCTTGAGGGCAGAGCCCACAATAATGGGGGTGTCTTTGCCGGGGAAGCCGTACTTGGTGAGGAGATCCTTGATCTCTTCCTGTACCAGTTCCAGGAGTTCCTTGTCATCGACCATGTCGGCCTTGTTCAGGAACACGACGATATAGGGCACACCGACCTGACGGGCGAGCAGGATGTGCTCGCGGGTCTGGGGCATCGGGCCATCGGCGGCGGAGACCACCAGGACCGCGCCGTCCATCTGGGCGGCACCGGTGATCATGTTCTTCACGTAGTCGGCGTGTCCCGGGCAGTCGACGTGGGCGTAGTGGCGCTTCTCGCTCTGGTATTCCACATGACTGGTGGCGATGGTGATGCCGCGCTCACGTTCTTCCGGGGCGTTGTCGATCTGGTCGTAGGCCTTGGCCTCGCCACCGAACTTGGCGCACAGCACTTTGGTCAGAGCGGCCGTTAAGGTCGTCTTGCCGTGGTCGACGTGGCCGATGGTGCCGACGTTTAAGTGGGGCTTGGTGCGTTCGAATTTTTCTTTGGACATGGCAGATCTTCTCTAAAATCTAGAATAATTTTCGGATTTTAAATTTATAAACCGGTTAGCTTGCCTTCTTCAACACGGACTCGGCCACACTGGCCGGGACCGGTGAGTACTTCTTGAATTCCATGGTGTAGGTCGCACGACCCTGCGACGACGAGCGCAACGTGGTCGAGTAACCGAACATGTTCGCGAGCGGCACTTCGGCACGGATCATCTTCACGCCACCTTGACCGTCTTCCTGGCTCATGATGATGCCGCGGCGCGAGTTGAGATCGCCCATGACGTTGCCGAGATAATCCGCCGGCGACGTCACTTCCACATCCATGATCGGTTCCAGCAACACCGGGTCGCCCTTCAGGCCGGCTTCACGCCAGCACAGGATCGAGGCCATCTTGAACGCGTTTTCGTTCGAGTCGACTTCGTGGTACGAGCCGTAATGCAGTGTGGCTTTCACGTCCACCACCGGGTAACCGAACTTGATACCGCGCTGCATGGCTTCGTCCACACCCTTGCGAACCGCCGGGATGAACTCGCGCGGAATCGCGCCGCCCTTGATGGCATCGACGAACTCAAAGCCCTTGCCCGCTTCCTGCGGTTCGAACTTGATCTGCACGTGACCGAACTGACCACGGCCGCCGGACTGTTTGACGAAGCGGTATTCCTGATCGACAGCGCGGCGAATCGTCTCGCGATACGCGACCTGCGGCTTGCCGACGTTCGCCTCCACACTGAATTCGCGCTTCATGCGGTCGACGATGATTTCGAGGTGCAACTCGCCCATACCGGCAATAATCGTCTGACCGGACTCTTCGTCGGTGGAGACGCGGAAAGACGGGTCTTCCTGCGCCAGACGCTGCAGCGCGATGCCCATCTTTTCCTGGTCGACCTTGCTCTTCGGCTCAACCGCTTGCGAAATCACCGGCTCCGGGAATTCCATGCGTTCGAGTGTAATGATGTTGTCCGGGTCGCACAGCGTTTCACCGGTGGTGACTTCCTTCATGCCCACGCACGCGGCGATGTCGCCGGCGCGGACTTCTTCAATCTTTTGCTGCTCGTTCGCGTGCATCTGCAACAGACGCCCGACGCGTTCCTTACGGCCCTTGACCGGGTTGTACACGGTATCGCCCGAGTTCAGCACGCCCGAGTACACGCGGATATAGGTCAGCGCGCCAACGAACGGGTCGGTCGCGATCTTGAACGCAAGCGCGGAAAACGGGTCGTTATCGGAAGCATGGCGCTCGCCCTCGGAACCTTCTTTGTCGTCGAGGTGGCCTTTAATAGCCGGACGATCGATCGGCGACGGCAGAAAATCCACCACACCATCGAGCGCGGCCTGCACGCCCTTGTTCTTGAACGCGCTGCCGCAGAAAACCGGCACGATCTCAAGACGCATGTTGCGTTCACGCAGACCTTGCTTGATCTCGTCCGGGGTCAGCGCCTGGCCGCCCAGATACTTTTCCATCAGCTTTTCGTTGGCTTCGGCCGCGGCTTCTACCATCTGATCGTGCAGCTGCTTGCACTGCTCGAGCAGCTCGGCGGGAATCTCTTTCTCTTCGAACTTCATGCCCTGAGTGGAATCGTCCCAGAAGATCGCCTTCATCTTGATTAGGTCGACCACGCCCTTGAAGTTCTCTTCGGCACCGATCGCCATCTGCACCGGCACGGCATTGGCGCCGAGGCGTTCCTTCAGCTGCTGCACCACGCTCAGGAAGTTGGCACCGGCGCGGTCCATCTTGTTGACGAATGCGATACGCGGCACGCCATACTTATTGGCCTGGCGCCACACGGTCTCCGATTGCGGCTGCACGCCACCAACGGCACAGAGAACGAAGATCGCGCCATCGAGTACGCGCAGCGAACGCTGCACTTCGATCGTGAAATCGATGTGGCCGGGGGTATCAATGATGTTGAAACGGTGCTGGTCGCGCGTGCCGTCCATGCCTTTCCAGAAGCATGTGGTCGCAGCGGAGGTAATCGTAATGCCGCGTTCCTGTTCCTGCTCCATCCAGTCCATGATGGCCGCGCCATCGTGCACTTCGCCGATCTTGTGCGAAACGCCGGTGTAGAAAAGGATGCGTTCGGTGGTCGTGGTCTTACCCGCATCAATGTGCGCCATGATGCCGATATTGCGGTACCGTTCAATCGGTGTTGTGCGTGCCACGACCCTAACCTCTTAAAAGAACGATTAAAAAAATACTACCAACGGTAATGCGAGAAGGCCTTGTTCGCCTCTGCCATGCGATGCACGTCTTCGCGCTTCTTCACGGCATTGCCACGCTTTTCCGCTGCATCCATCAATTCATCTGCCAGGCGTGTGCCCATGGACTTCCCGGCGCGCGTACGCGCGGCTTCGGTAATCCAGCGCATCGCGAGCGCCATCTGGCGATCCGAGCGTACTTCGACCGGCACCTGGTAGGTCGCACCGCCGACGCGGCGGCTTTTCACTTCTACCATCGGACGCACGTTGTCGAGCGCCGAATTGAAAACTTCCAGCGGGTCCTTCTTGCTACGGCTGGCGATGGTGTCGAGCGCGCCATAGACAATCTTCTCGGCCGTCGACTTCTTGCCGCTTTCCATGATGACGTTGACGAACTTCGTCAGCGCCCCGCTATTGAATTTCGGATCCGGCGTAACTGGACGCTTGGGAACCTCGCGACGTCTCGGCATGTGCTCTACCTATTACCTATTAAGTCTTCGGGCGCTTGGTGCCGTACTTGGAACGGCCCTGCTTACGGTCAGTGACACCGGCGGTGTCGAGCGTGCCGCGCACCGTGTGGTAACGCACACCCGGCAAGTCCTTCACGCGACCGCCGCGGATCAGCACCACCGAGTGCTCCTGCAGGTTGTGGCCTTCACCACCGATATAGGTGATGACTTCGAAACCGTTGGTAAGACGAACCTTCGCGACCTTACGCAGCGCCGAGTTCGGCTTCTTGGGCGTCGTGGTGTACACACGCGTGCACACACCGCGCTTCTGCGGGCAGGCCTCGAGGGCCGGAACCTTGCTCTTGCTGATATGCCGCACTCGCGGCTTGCGTACCAGCTGGTTGACTGTCGGCATTCAACACTCCGTCGGATACGATCCCGCGTTTAGTCACGCGACCGATCTACGATTTAGTCTGGGAGGTGGGACAACCGGGGCTGCCGGGGCCTCGCCAATACCATTCTTTGGCGTCGGTGCTCCCGGAACAGCGGCCCTTGTCGGCGGCCTTTTACCTCTTTAAACAATACAAGCCGGCAAAAAAAGGCCGGCCTGATTGAGGGGCGCGATTGTAGGGACCCTCCCCGTGGGTGTCAAGCCGTATCTGGCTCTTTTTAAGGGGAAATTGGGGTGGAAGTTAATTTGATCTGGCAGCTGCCCAAGCTTACATATATATGAGGTGCTTTAGCCAAAGTTTGGGTTGGGGGGTCCGGGGCGCGGGTAGACCGCAACCCTTCGAATTTCCCAGCCGGCTATAGTGAATTCTACGGAAATACCCAGTCCCATCTGATACTGACCAGCCTTTTCGTCAACGTTCGAACGCTCTATATACCTGCTGGAATCGCTTGTTTTCGGTGACACCGAAATCCCCTGGCGCATATTGCATCACCCAGTCTCCCGCCGCACCGCGCAGCACGTCGCCGCCGGCCGATCGCGCCAACGTGAACGGCTCCGGCATCTGTTTCGCCAATACCGGTATCGGCTTGTTGCGGTAGGCGCCATCCTCGCCGTACCGTGTGGGGGGCACCGGTTCATATTTGGCATTGAAGCGGTCACGCGACACACACCAGCGATCACCGGTCGAGCCGGTAATCAATGCATCGCCGACCATAAAACGGTTCGGGCCTTCCAGACTGATCAGCTCGCCGTCCTGTTGCGCGAACTCCACGCGAACTACTTCGCTCTTTATATAGCTACCGGCTTTTGCATCGGTGCGCAAATCGATATGGCTTAGCTCAATCACGCGCTAACTCTCCAGTATCCTTTTCAACGAATGCAGATCCCGCTCCACCATGGCGGCATCCTCATGGTATTGCTGATCCGACGCCCCCGGCAGACGGAACAGTACAAACAGGACCTCGCTGCCGGAACCGTTAGCCAGCACGCGCATCGGCACGTAGACCTCGCTCCCGGAGGGAACGGTTACGTAGTGGTCCAACACGCCGAAATTGTTGTGCTCGGCAAACCGCAGTTTCATCGGTCCCTGCGGCGTCTCGACAATCCACCCGCTATCCGATTTTCGGACCGCCTTGCAAAGTCCCGCCGCCCACGTCGGCAGGTTCTCGGGGTTCGACACAAATTCGTATACCGTGGCGGGAGTACGGTCGATGGAGACACTCAAGCTACGCGCGTTGGACATCATTGGAAATCCTCCGACTACTTAACGCTAGGCAGCCACTTGCAGATCCAGCCAGTGTTTCAACTCAAGCCGACGATGGTATGGATCGAGCACGTCGTTGCCAATGCGAAGACGCTGCGCCAGGTCCCGCTGCCCGGGGTTGGCGTGCAGGCTGCGCAGATCGCTCACGAATTGCATCAACGCCGGCATGTCGGCAAACAATCCCGCGTCCACCAAACGCTTCCCGTAGCGCAAGATAACCGTGGCGATTTCATTTAGATCGTATTCCGGATGATATTGCGTGCCCCAGAAAGTGCCGGCCTTGAAACGAATCTCGGCCGCCTGCACCGCGCTCAGAGCGTTGCTCGCCAGCACCGTGGCGCCGGGCGGCAGTTGATGAATCTCGTCCATGTGCACGGCAATCGCATCGAACGGCGCGCGCTTACCGCCATACATCGGATGCTGGGTTCCGGCCGGCGTCAATGCGATCTGGCGTGCGATACCGAGTTCGCGTCCTTGCGGATTAACGCGCACGGTTCCGCCGACGGCCACGGCCGCGACTTGCAGTCCCCAGCAACTACCGAACTGCGGCACACCGACTTCAAACGCGGCGCGCGCCAGCTCCACTTGCGCACGTACCTCGGGAATATCGTTATAGACATTGAGCGCGGAACCGGTCCACGCCATACCGTCGAACGACTTGAGTTCAACCGCAGCGGGTAACGTAGCGCCGCCTGCACGTGCGGGATGCACTACCGTACATTCGACATCGTCACGCAACGATTGCAGCACGCCGGCGTAATGCGCGCCGGTTGGATTGCCGCCGGCCGCGATATGCGCGGCGTCGGTCTCCTGCGTATTGCCATCAACGACCAGCAGCTTCAGCATCGTCACGCGAGTTGGCCGGCCACGGCGTTGCGAAAGATCGTTGCCAACGCGGCGGCATCGACCGGCACCGGGTTGCCGCTCGCCGAGGGATCGCGCGCGGCCATACGGCCGATCTCGTCAGCGCGATCCGCCGTTACTTTCAATTCCTGCAACGTATTCGGAATCCCGAGTGCGCGCCGGAACTGCAGCACCCATTCGAGCACGCTGTCGAACGACGTATCCTCGAGACCGAGCAGACGCCCGATCACCGTCAGACGATCGGCGATCGCGACCTTGTTGTGCGCCATTACGTACGGCAGCAATACCGCATTGGTCAGCCCGTGATGCGTGTCGTACACCGCGCCGATCGGATGCGCCAGCGCATGCACCGCCCCCAGCCCTTTCTGAAATGCGGCCGCGCCCATGCTGGCCGCCGCGAGCATGAACGCGCGCGCCTCGATGTCATCGCCACGGTCATAAGCGCGCGGCAGGTATTTGGCGATAAGGCGCAGGCCTTCCAGCGCCATGCCATCGGCCGGCGGATGAAACCCGGGGCTGCAGTACGACTCGAAGCAATGCACGAACGCATCCATACCGGTCGCGGCCGTGACCGCGGGCGGCAATCCGACCGTCAACACCGGGTCGGAAATCACGATGCCGGGCATCATGCGTGGATGGAAGATGATTTTCTTTTCGTGCGTGTCTTCATTGACGATGACGACGGCGCGCCCGACTTCGGAGCCGGTGCCCGCGGTGGTAGGAATCGCCACCACCGGGGCGATACCTGCCGGATTCGCGCGCTGCCACCAATCGCCAATGTCTTCAAAATCCCAGATCGGGCGCAGCTGTCCGGACATGAACGCGATCGCCTTGCCGACATCGAGCGCACTGCCCCCACCAATTGCGATGACGCCATCGGCCGGGTGTCCGCGGTACGCCTTCAGTCCCGCGGCGACATCGGCCGAAACCGGATTTCCCTTGAATTCCGCGAACAGCGCCGTGGGTAACCCCGACCGGATATTCATCTCCAAGGCGTTCTGAACCATCGCTGAACTCTTCAGCCCCCGATCCGTCACCAGCAATGGCCGCTGCATACCCAGCGCGCGGCACGCATCCGGCAGTTCTTTAATTCTGTCGGGCCCGGCCCACACGGTGGTGGGATAGCTCCATTTACCGGTCAGGATTGGACTCATGGCTCTGCACCTCTACCTCTATTGACCTGCACGGAAGTGAAAAGACTTCGGCCGAGTCAGTTGCTCATAGCCGAGCACCGACAGCGAGCAGCCGAGGCCAGAATCTTTGACACCGCTCCACGCCAACGCCGGATCCAGATAGTCGCAGCGGTTCATGAACACGGTGCCGGTAGCAATGCGCTCGCCGAGGCGCAGTGCCGCGTCGGCATCGCGCGTCCAGATCGACGCCGTCAGGCCGTACGGGCTGTCATTCATCAGCTGCAACGCCTCGGCATCCGAGTCGACGCGCATGATGCCGACCACCGGACCGAAACTCTCTTCCTTCATCACACGCATGCGATGATCAACATTGACCAGCACCTGCGGCATCAGATACGCACTGCCGGGACGATCGGCCGGAAAACGTTGCGCCTCGATCAGTGCCTGCGCGCCCTGTCTTATCGCCTCGGCAGTTTGATCGCGCACGAAATCAGCGGCCGCGGCGCGCACCATCGGTCCCAACGTGGTCCCGGTCTCGAGTGGATTACCGAGCTGATACTTATTCGTCAACGCGACGAAGCCCTCGACAAAGCGGTCGTAGACCGGCGCCTGCACGTAGATGCGCTCGACACCGCAACAGGACTGACCCGAATTGAAGAAGCTGCCGTCGACAAGATTCTCGAGCGCATGCTCCAGGTCGGCATCCGCGAGCACGAACGCCGGATCCTTGCCGCCAAGCTCAAGCCCGACACCAATGAATCGGTCCGACAACGCGCGCCGTATGTTGCGTCCGCCTGCGACCGATCCGGTGAAAGAAACAAAGCCGATACGCGCATCCGCGATCAGCCGCTCGGTGTCGTCATGACTCAGGTGCAGGTACTGAAACACGCCGTCGGGCAATCCCGCTTCCGCGAATGCCTGCGCATAGCGCTCGGCGCACAGCGGCGTCTGGTGCGAGTGTTTCAGGATCACCGCATTCCCCGCCATCAACGCCGGTATCACGGCGTTGACCGATGTGAGATACGGATAATTCCACGGCGCAATTACCGCGACCACGCCAACCGGCTCGCGGCGGATAAAACGCGTAAACCCGGTCTTCGGCGGCGCCTGCACCGGCGCCAGCGCTGCCGGTGCGATATCGATCATGTAGCGCGCGCGTTCGGCAAACCCGCGTATCTCGCCCGGCGATTGCGCGATCGGCCGGCCCATCTGCCACGTCAACTCCTGTGCGATCTCCGGTGCGCGCGCGACAAAGCGCTCGACCGCCAGCGTGAGAATTTCCTGGCGACGTTCAATCGGCGTCGCGTTCCACGCCAGCTGTGCGGTGACGGCTCTGGTAAGTGCCTTTTCAATATCAACCGGACCCGCGAGCGGGCGTTCGGCGCAAACGCTCTGGTCGACCGGGCTGACGACTTTCAACGTAGCCATGTCCCTAAAGTTCCGTTCGTGCTGAGCTTGTCGAAGCACGAATTCTTATGCGGCGCCCTTCGACAAGCTCAGGGCGAACGGTGTTTGTTGAGTTTAAATAATTTCGAAATAACGCTTGAGCTGCCAGTCGGTAATGGCCTTGCGGTATTCGCGCTCTTCCCATTCGCGCGTGGCGGCGTAGTGCTCCACGAACGACGCACCAAATAATTCGCGCGCCGCGGGCGACACCTTGAGCTGCTGCGCGGCGTCAAACAGCGTGCGCGGCAGCTGCAGATGCGCCGGCGTCGCCCAATCGTAGGCGTTGCCCGCGACCGCCTCGGTCGGTTCGATGCTGTGCTGGATTCCCCACAGGCCGGAGCCGATGGCGGCGGCGAGGGCGATATATGGATTGATATCGGCGGCGGCGATGCGGTATTCGACCCGCTGCGATTTCGCCGACCCGGGAATGACGCGCAACGCGGTGGTGCGATTCTCGACGCCCCACGACGCCGAGGTCGGCGCCCAGAAACCCGGGATCAGACGCGTGTAGCTGTTTACCGTGCAGGCGATCATCGATAGCAGTTCCGGCATCAGCGCCTGCTGGCCGCCGATGAAGTGGCGCATGGTGGTACTCATATAATGCGGCGCCTTCGGATCATGGAACGCGCTTTTGCCATCCTTTATATGTCTGAGCGACGTATGTAGATGGCCGCTCTGGCCCGGCCACTCGTGCGACCACTTGGCCATGAAGGTGGCCATCCAGTGCCGTCGCTGCGCCACCACTTTGGTAAAGGTCTTGAACAGCGCCGCCTTGTCCGCGGCCGCGAGCGCCTCATCGACGGTGATCGCGGCCTCCAGCACCCCGGCACCGGTCTCGGTATGAAAACTCTCGAGCGGGAAATCCATCTGGCGGCAGACATCCATCAGCTCGTGATAGAACTCGGCGTGCACGCTGTTGCGCAACACCGAGTAACCGAAAAATCCGGGTGTGATTGATCGGAGCCCGCGATAACCCTTGTCGCGTACCGAATGTGGCGTTTCGTCGAACAGGAAAAATTCGAACTCGCAGGCGCTGAATACCTTGAAGCCCATCGCCTTCGCGCGCGCCAGCACGCGCCGCAGCAGTGCACGCGGGCACAGCGCCTCCGCCGCGGCATCGAACTCGCCGAGGAAGAACAATGTGTTTGGTTCCCACGGGATTTCGCGGCAGCTGTCGGGGAGCAGGCGCACCGGGGCATCGGGGTACGCGGTATGCCAGCCGGTGTATTGCACGTTGTCGTAGAGCTGGTCGTTCGAATCCCAACCGAGCACGACGTCGCAGAATCCGAAACCGCCATCGAGGACCGCGAGGAATTTTTCCTTCGACATGTACTTGCCGCGCAGGATGCCGTCGATATCGAAGACACCGACCTTGATGCGGTCGATCTTGCGCTCCTCGACGATGCGTTGCGCATCGGCAGCGGTCTTTACCTGTCTTGCGTCCATGGCCTACCCCCGTTGCGAGAGTTTCGCCGATTCTATGCCTTTCGCCAAACGAAAGCGCCGTGCCGCCGCCAAGCCTGTGACACACAACGGTAACGATGACGGAGGATTGGGTCGTGGAGACTTTGTGGACTTGAAAGCGAAATGCTACCCATCCTATTTTAGGTCAGATCAGCGCGTGCGTCGCGACGTCGCGACGCAAACCGCGACATTGACGAACACCGCGGCTGACCTATTCTGGGCTCAAGGTACTAAGGTGGGTGATCATGGCCGCACATGGAACCGACGCTTGAGATCATAAGACCCGTTGCACGCGAACACCCGGCGCGCACGCCAACGCCACCGAGGTCAACGGTGGACAATCAATTGTTTCAGATGAGTCTTCAGACGATTCTCAGTGCCCATCTCTACGGACACGTGGATGAGGCCTACACGCTGCGCGCGATTGCCCGCACCATCCAGGAATACCTGATCTGATCCCTGTGGAAGATATCGCGGCCTAGCCGAATTTTTCCCGCAACAGACGTTTATTGATCTTGCCGACGCTGGTCTTGTCGATCGCCTCGACCAGCAGCACTTTTTCCGGTACCGCGTACGCCGAGATCACGCCGGTCTGGCTGAACTTCTTCACGTGCTCCTTGATGTCGGCTTCCGCGACAGTATTACCCGGTTTCGCCACCACGAGCGCCAGCGGGCGCTCGCCCCACTTTTCATCCTTGATGCCGATCACCGCGACCTCGCTGACCGCGGGATGCATGGAGATCAGGTTTTCAATCTCGAGCGACGACACCCATTCGCCGCCCGACTTGATCACGTCCTTGGTGCGATCGGTGATCTGCAGATAACCTTCGGCGTCGATGTGGCCGATGTCCTGCGTATGCAGATAGCCGCCGTTCCACAGCGCCTCCGAGGCACTGGCATTCTTGAGATAACCCTGCGTCAGCCACGGCGCGCGCACCACGACCTCGCCCACCGCCTTGCCGTCATGCGGCACGTCTTTCATGTCCTCATCGATGATGCGCAGGTCAACCAGCGGAATGGTCAGACCCGTCTTGCAGCGCAGCGCAAGCTGCTCTTCCAGACCCACATTCTTGAATGCGGGTTTGAGCTGCGCCAACGTCAGCACCGGACAGGTCTCGCTCATGCCATAGCCGGCGAAGATATCGATGCCGCGATCCATTGCCACCTTGGCGAGTCCCTTCGGCATCGCCGAGCCACCGATCACGATCTTCCAGCCTTTCAGATCGGCGTCCCTGGCCTTGGGCGCATTCAGCACCATGTGCAGGATCGTCGGCACGCAATGCGAGAATGTCGCCTTCTCCCTGGTCCTCAATTCGATCAACAGATCCGGCACGTACCGTCCGGGATAGACCTGCTTCACGCCCATCATCGTCGCCACGTACGGAAAACCCCAGGCGTGCACATGAAACATCGGCGTCATCGGCATATACACGTCGCTCTTATTGAACGACTGACCCTCGCTTGAACTCGCGATCCCCGCGGCCAGTGCCAGCGTATGCAGCACCAGTTGCCGATGACTGTAATACACGCCTTTCGGATCGCCGGTGGTACCGGTGGTATAGAACGTCGTCGCGCGTGTGTTCTCGTCGAAGTCGCGAAACTCGAACGCCGCGCTGCTGCGCTCCAGCAGCGCTTCATATTCTGAAGCAAACGCAATATTGCCCTGCGGCACCTCGGCGCCATCGGCAATCAGGATGAATTGCTTCACGGTCGTGAGCTTGTCGCGGATCCCTTCGATTATCGGCAGAAACTCCGCGTGCACCAGCACGATCCTGGCCTCGGCGTGGTTGAGCGTATACAGAATCTGTTCGGGCGAGAGGCGGATGTTCACCGTCTGCAACACCGCCGCCATCATCGGCACCGCAAAGTAACATTCGAGATAGCGATTACTGTCCCAGTCCATCACCGCGACGGTATCGCCCGGCTTGATGCCGAGGGAGGTCAGCCCGCTTGCCAGCCGTCCGATACGCTCGCGTAACTGGCGATAGCTGTAGCGCTTCTCGCCACGGTAAACAATCTCCTGATCCGGTGCATTCGCCAACGGCGTGTACAGCAGCTGCCCGATAAGCAGCGGGTAGGAATAGGCCGACGGCGTTACCGTTCTCAGGTTGCTCATGAGCGCTCCAAAATGCTGCGGTGAAACCATCGGTACTTCGATAAGATGAATCTCCGTTACGGACAATAAAGAAAACGACGGGAAGGTCAAGATGAAAACGAGCCGATCGCAGTTCACGACCATCCGCGGTCTGCGCTACCACGTACGCATCTGGGGCGATGCGGCGGCGCCCCGGCTATTCATGCTGCACGGGTGGATGGACGTCTCGGCGTCGTTCCAGTTCCTGGTCGATGCGCTGCAGCAGGACTGGTGCGTGATCGCGCCCGACTGGCGTGGCTACGGTCTCTCCGAATGGACTCCATCCGGTTACTGGATACCGGACTACCTCGCCGACCTGGAAGCATTGTTACTGCAGTATTCGCCGACGGAACCGGTCCGGCTGATCGGCCACAGCCTGGGTGGCAACATCGTCTGCCACTATGCCGGCATCCGGTCGCAACGGGTGTCGCATGTGGTATCGCTCGATGCCCTGGGTTTGCCGCGCACCGATCCCGCGGAGGCGCCGGCCAAGTATCGCCAATGGCTCGACGAGCTGCGCGATCCCCCGCAGTTCACGCCCTATGCAAATCTGGAAGCCGTCGTGGCGCGACTGAAAAAAAATAATCCGCGCCTCACCGACGCCAAAGCCCGATTTCTGGCCATACACTGGGCTGAAGAACTGCCCGATGGCAGCGCGCGCCTGCGCAGCGATCCGATGCACAAAATTTCCTATCCGATACCCTACCGGCTCGAAGAGGCAATGGCCTGCTGGCGCGCCATTAGCGCACGCGTGTTGCTGGTGGAAGCCACCGAATCAACGATGCGCAAATGGATCAACGAACATCCGGATGAGTTCGCCAAACGCAAACAGGCATTCTCGAATCTACAGGAGCATAGGGTCGCCAATGCCGGACACATGTTGCACCACGATCAACCGCAAGAACTGGCAGCAGTGATCGAGACCTTCCTGGCAAAATCCTGATTGTCGTCCGTGGCAAATGCGCGCTTGCATATGCCGAGAATGGGGACCAGAAAATAAATCCAACTCCATTTCTTACGCGCGGCCGCGGATTTTCGCGGCCCACCAGCGCAGCCCTACCAGCAGGAAACGCCAGTCGTGTAAAAATTCCGGCCGTGTGCCCTCGACCCAGTGACCGACAAACTGAAATATCCAGCCAAGCACAAACATCGCGAGCGCTATCCAGCCCACACCAGAGACAAACAGCGCCACGAGAAACAGCGGCAGTGAGAGCGCGATCAAGGGGATGCCAATGGAATGGCACAGCCGGTTGACGGGATGTTGATGGCTGAGCGAATAGCGCCCAATCCATTCGTCCCACGTTCTTCCGCCAAGCATGATCAATTCCTCCGGCGTGTCCCTAACCTGATTTTAGTCATTCCACGCAGCCGTTCCGGATCGGCCAAACTACGGAGCGCAGCGTCGACAGCCGGCGGCGATCGCGGGCGCTCAGCCCGGTGAACAGTTTCAGCTCCGCACGCTCTTCCACTTCGCGCAGCGTCATCACAAACGGCTTCAATGCCTCCAGCACCGGCTTGCCTTTCTTGTCGACGCGCTCGTTCGGCAGGATGAAGGCGATCAAACGCTTCGCCGCCGGATCGTAGGCAATCTTGTAAAACGCTGTCGGCACCGCGACTTCGTCCGGTCCCAGCAGATCGGTGGTCTCGCCATCGTAGATCGGCCCCGTGATCACATAGAGCTCGCCGCGATCACAGGTCCAGTCGCGCACCACGCCTTCCAGTTCGGCCCAGATATGCTGGTTCAGCCCCGGTCCCTGCTGCGGCGCCATATTGGAGAGATAGAAACTCTCGGTCATCGCGAGTTTGCTGAATTTCATCGACGCCGCCGGCGCCATATGTCCGCGGTCGAACTTGCGCCCGTTTTTGAGCTTGGCCTTGTAATCGATAAGCTCCGCGCGCTTGCCCTTGGCCAGATCCGGATCAGGCTTGAACGGATCGCCCTGCGCCTTGCGATCGCCGGGCCCGACGAAGCGCGCCGGCGTCAGGTGTTCGATCACCCAGTTCGGCGTCTTGCGTTCGTCGTCATGCGACAACACGTAGCCACTGCGACAGAGAATCTCATGCGCGCTGGAACTGCCGTGGACTTCCGGCACGCCGATCTTCGTTACCATGCTCGCGCACGCCGCGGGTACCGCGTCGCCGGCAACCACAGGCATGGCCCATACCAGCACCCACAACGATAGCGTTACGCGCATGGCGTTCTCCTTGCGCATCACGATGACCGGCAGGCGCCGATTCCCTTGGAGATCAGAAAACTCGCGCCGCTGATCGCGAGCATGATCAGTGCGCCGGTCGGAACGTCGATCAGTTGCCCGTTCTCGATCGACAGAATCACATACAGACCGGCGATGATGAGCGTAAACAGCAGCAGCTGGAAGCGCGACAGACTCGCCTTGCCATCGCGTTCGCACAGCAGCCTGCTGAGATCGATGGTGTTGTTGAACATCTTCCAGATCAGCACCGCGAAAATGCCGAGAAACCCTGCCGCCAGCACATAGGTAAAGACGGTTACTGCATTATTGGTATCCACAATTTCATCTCCGTTGTTGTTTGCGAATGGTTTTACCAACCACATACAGCAATTGGCTCCCTGCCAGTAACCACAATAAAAGATACGGCACCTCCGGCAATACCGGGTTGTCCTGCACCAGATTACCAATGGCCAGATACAGATAGATCGCACCGCCGATCAACGCCACGACCAGCAGCTGCACGCGCTCGGGCAGCACGCGCGCATCCCCTGCGGCACTCAACAGCTGTTTGACTCCGAGCCTAGTCTGCAACAGCTTCAGCAGGATGACTGCGATGAGCAACACCACCAACGCTTCGAGCAAGTTCGCGAGCACGGCGGTCTCAAGCACGCTGGCTTACCAGAGATAACAGCGAGGGCCAGATATGCGCGGCGATTTTTTCCCGGAACAGATCAAAATGTCCCAACGCCGGCAGATCGTGCTCGTTCGGGTGAATCCAGTGTTCCGTGACACGCCTGGCGATAACCGATCGATGCAGCGCGCGGATCGCCGCCGGGGTCGCGATATCGTCATCGCTGATACCGATCACGACCAACTCCGAGGGCATCGACAGGCTTCGATCTCCGGACAGGTGTTGCAACAGCTCGTTGCGGCTGCGCCAGCAGCTGGCCCATTCCAACGCGAAGCGATACGGCAGGTCCTCGCCCATGTTCAGGCGCCGTACCGGCAAGTATCCGAACACCCGCGTGAGCGCGGGAAAGAATACATGCCACAACAGCGCGCGGCCATAGCGCACCCGCAATGGCCAGTCTTTCCAGTAAGACATTTGTGATCCGATCGTGACTACCCGCGTCACCGACTGCTTTTCCGGATTCACCAGCGCCAAGAGCCCGCCGAGGCTGTGCCCGACAATGGCAATATCGCTCGCCGGCCACTGCCGGCGCGCATAGCGCGTCACCGCGCCCAGATCATCGGCCCAATGCTGCAACGACGCATCGAACCCCTTGAGCGAAGGCGGGCGCGATTTACCGACTCCGCGATAGTCATACACCAACGCGATGATGCCGTGAGCAGCGAGAAATTTTGCGAATGAAAAATAAAACGTCTGCGCGACCGCCGTCGCGGGACAGATAATCGCAATCTGCTGGCGGTTGACACAATCATCGCTGGGCGCAAAAACAAACCCGCCGAGTTCAAATCCGTCGCCACAAGCGATCGAGATCGGACCCGACTTCTCCGTTGCTGGACGATGTATCATGGCCCGATCCGATTCCACGCTGGCTGGCGACGTAAACATTCGCGAGTGGTACACGGCGTCCATGATAAACGCCGGTATCCACACAGGGGAATAGATGCTCCATTGACCCGCTCTCTTACGCCGGGAACTCGATGTTTTTGAATGGTCTCAATAGTTATCAGGCTTGCGCCATGGAGGTAATACGTGCGCTCATGTTTCGTCGGATTGACTCTCGTGCTGCTGACCGGCTGCAGTTTGACGGCGTATGAGGGAAATGAAAACTCGCCGTATTATCTTGTCCCGGTCGGCTCGCGCGTAACACTCCATCAGGAACTTCCGGTTGAGCCGAATCTGCTCGGCGTGTTTATCCAGAACGGCAAAATAATAAAATCGGCCGAAACCCTCAGATATTACCCCTACTGCAAACTGGAGTTGTTCTCCCTGAGCGAGGTCGCCCGCAAGATCGCGCCGGATGAGTTTGAAATTACAAAAACGGTACAGGATGAAAACCTGATGACGTATCGGGAGGCCGGTCCCGATACCGTGGCCGCCTCGACATACAGCGGCGGCATGAGGCGGCGCATTCTGAGCGATGCCGGCGGCGATGCCGGCGGCCCGACGCTGCAACCGTTTGCCACCCGCATGGATCTGAAATCCGCAAAACAGCCGGATGCCTTCCGCCTGATCTGTTCGCGCTGAGGCTATGCCGGACAGGATTACCACGTCTCGATCGCCGAAGTACGCAAGACCCTGACGCCGGTAATGACGCTGCGTCTGCCGCCGCGATAAGCCGCGGGTGTATCGATCACGGTTTTTTTTGACCAAGGTCCTCGAGCACGCGTACCACCGCCTGATGTCCGGACTTGCGCGCCAGCTCTTTCGGCGTCAGGCCACTCTTGTTCTTCAAGTTTGGATTGGCGCTGGCCATTAACAGCACCTGCACGACCTCGACGCTGCCTTGCTGCGCGGCGACGTGCAGCGGCGTGGCGCCATCGTTGGCGCGGCTGTTCGGGTTGGCCTTGAATTCCACCAGCACCTCTGCTGTTTTCCGGCTCCCGCCGGTGGCCGCGGCGTGCAACGGCGTGAGCCCGTGCGCGTCCCGAACCTCGATCAACGTCGGGTCACGTTCCAGCGCCTTGGTTAATTTTTCGACATTTCCGTACAGTGCGTATTGATGAATCTGACTGGCGTCTTCGAGTACGCCTTTTTTGCGCAGGCCGTCGGCCAGCACCAACGAACCCGACGATTTCACGGCCGCCATAACGAGGATCAACATCGCGATCAACAGCACGCAAGAAGATCTGTTCATCGTACATTCTCCCGCATCGGCGCCATTACCCTGGCGCTGGCGACCACCTCGCTGGTCGCCAGCGAATTTGCATAGTACTGCAACACTTCCAATGCATCCGCTGCCGGCCGATAGACTTCGCCGTCCTGCACGACCAACCGACGCAACACCAGCATGTTGACCGCCACCTCGAAGCCGTGCTCCTGCGTAGCGCTCGGAACCACAACGAACATGCCGCTCGCGCGCAACTCGCCCACCATCTTGTAGAACGCGCCCTTCCAGTCGTAGTCGCTGAGTCCCGCACTACCGGCGCGCAACAACGTCGCCGCGGCGATCGGGACCGGCACCGCCGGCACCAGCGCCGCGATCGCTGTCATCAGACCATGCGCCAACTTCTCGATTTCGGCATGACGTTCCTCGACGCTGAGCCGCCGCAAGTCGAGCCCTTTGCCACGACAGTATTCCTGCACCGATACCGGCCGGCCGAAGTTCACCGCCGCATAACCGAAGCGCCGCCAGCGGCTGCGCAGCATTAGATAGATGTTATGCGAGATAAACCCCATGGTGGTGTGAATCACAAACCAGCCCGAGCGTCGCGGCGCGCTCTTGTCGAGGCTGCGCAACAGGCTGCGATCTTCCATCACACGGTCGTAATTGATACCGACTGGAACAAATACGATATCGCGTCGCCCATTCGGATCGTGTTCGCGCAGCATGTAGTCGAGGATGCCAAGACGCGGCGATTGCAGCCGCCCGTCGCGCGACAGGCCGCCCTCCGGGAATACTGCCTGGCACACCCCTTCTTCCGTCGCCATGTGCACATAGCGCTCGAGCACGCGCCGGTAAAGCGGGTTGTTCGACTTGCGGCGCACGAAGTAGGCGCCCATGGAGCGGATCAACTGCTGCAACGGCCAGATGCGCGCCCATTCGCCGACGGCGTACGATAACGCGCTCTGTTCCGCGGCGAGAAATGCCGCCAGCACGTAATCCATGTTCGAGCGGTGATTCATCACGAACACCACCGTCGCGCGCGAGTCGACACCGGCAAGCCGCGAGGGATCGGCGAAATTGGCGCGCACCCGATAGAGCAATCGTGCCAGACGCCGCGCCAGCAGGTAGCCGATACGGAAATACGCGTAGGCATTGAACGCCGGTACGATCTCGCGTGCATACCGCAAAACTTCGGCCTGTGCGATTTCGCGCGGAATTTTGTGTTCCTGCACGTACTCGCGCATCGTATCCAGAACCTTGGGATCGCACGCCAGCCGATCGATGAGCACCTGGCGCTTGGTGAACTGAAACGAGCGCACGCGGATGCTGAGGCGCGTGTTGATCTCATCGATGACACGATTGACGCGCCGGCGCAGGTACCAGCGCACACTCGGAATGAAAAGCCGCTCGAGCAGCCACCAGCCGGCGAGCGCCGCAAGCATTGCCACCAGCCAGAACGGTAATGTCACCGAGTCGGTCATCGCTTCTCCCCGTTATTCTTTTAGGGTCCGCGCCGTGTGCGCCGGACAACCGTTGATCAACCGCTATCGACCTAGGGCGCTATCAGTCGTGTACGAATATCGATCTGAGACGTCAGTGTCTTGTGCACCGGGCATTTATTCGCGATCTCCAGAAGTTTGGTGCGCTGCTCGTCGGTTAATGTACCCGCCAATTCCACGTCGCGCTCGATACAATCGAGCAGACCGTTGCTGTCTTCGCAGGCGGCGCAATCTTCAACATGAACCCTGGCGTGGCGCAGGTTAACGGTGACACTCTCCAGGGGCCATTGCTTGCGGCGTGCATACAGTGCCACTGTCATGGAGGTGCACGACCCCAGTGCAGCCAGCAACAAATCATAGGGCGAGGGTCCGAGACCGGTGCCGCCGGAAGCGACCGGCTCGTCGCTGATGAGCCGATGTCCGCCCGCCGCGACTTCCTGCGCAAAGCCATTGGCCGGTCCGTAGACCCGAACCGTGGTTGCCGCCGGCGCTCCGATTTCTTCGGTCTTTTTATTCATTCGTGATCCCTCCTGGACACTAAAATGACGAACGCTTAACCGCTTGCACCTGTTCCCGCGCCAATAACGCGCGTAATCGGATGCGTTCTTTCCGGCTGGCTCCGATCGCCGATTGGTCTATATTATTCCTGTCGCGACCACGGAGAGGTAGCAATGGCAAAGCCCAAGCTCGTTATCAAGGACAGCAAGGTCCAGAACTATGTTGTTCTGGCAGTGTTAATCGGGGTTCTGGTGTATCTGATTTTCTTCCGCTAGTCAGCATCCGCGTCGGGTCACGCGGGGCAGCGATAATGGGAAAACATCGTACGGGCGAGCGGATTCCGGCATCCCGCGGCCTCCGCGCTGGCCCGATGGCGCCAATCCGTTCGTCGCGCCGGGCCGCCCATCGAATAAAATTTTCCTTAATTTTTCAGCGTATTGGCCGGCTGAAAAATACCGGCGCCCCGGTTATCGCGCTATTTTTGACACCCCTGAATCCCACGCTACGTTGAGGTAAATAGATACCGGAAATTGTGCCTGGATTCATGGTTCTGCGTTTTCCCCTGCGTTATCTGGTAGGCCTCCTGGCCCTGGTGCCGCTCGCGGCCGCGGCTGAAAATCAGGTGCTGGGTGCGCGCCTGGTGGCCTTCAGTGCCAGCGCGGATTTGATGACGGCCCAAGCCGAGCCCACGGCATCGGAATTCGAGATTAATGGTGTGTCGTTTCGGCTGTCGGACTACGTCCGCGCCGCTTATAACTTTAATATCAATTTCAATTTGCGCGATCTAATCGTCGACTGGCATCCGTTCGGCGGCACCTTCTTTACCTCCACCGGTACCTTCCATAGAAGGAACGTAATCGGATCGGCCTACGACAACTCGGCCCCGGCTACTGGCTCGTATTTCGGCATGGGCTGGCGCGGAGCAGTCTCGAACCACCGCGTTGCATGGATGATCGATCTCGGCGTGGTTCAGCAGGAGGCGGTATCGGGCTACCACGCGACGGATCTGCGCAGCAACGTGGATGTCGGGCAAGCATCGAATGACTATCGTCTGTCCCCGCACGCCGGCTTCTCGGTCAACATGCATTTCTGAAAACACGACGTCCAGGTTTCTGTCTGGAGCCCATCGCGCTTTCTATTTTATCTCTGCAGCGCTCGCTTATATGCCGTTGACTGCCAGCATCATCGCTATCGCGTTGATCGCGGTGTCAAATGCTATCCACCGGAAAACTTGGGTAATATCGCGGAACCTCAATCGGTCTCGGGCGAATTTCGGCGGTAATCCGGGATAGCCGTATCTTTGCGTTGTCATTCATCTCCAGTTTCATTAATCTGTTTTTTCTCGAAGAACCCCAAACTCAAGCGTCGGCGCTGCTATCGAGATCCGAAAGAAAAACCGGAGATTGATATGGACTTGACGGAATACCGAAATAGATCGTCCGAACAACAACGAATCGGCGATTTGATGGAACTCATTCCAAGCGCGGGTGATTCCGCACTCGACGTCGGCGCCCGCGACGGCTATCTGTCGCTTCTTCTTGCAGAACGATTCCGGCGGGTGACGGCGCTCGACCTGAATCAACCGAAAATCGAGCACGAACGAGTTGTCTGCGTCAAAGGCAACATTACATCGCTCGAGTATCCGGACGATTTCTTCGACGTAGTCCTGTGCGCGGAAGTACTGGAGCACATACCTCCGCTGGTGTTGGAAAAAGCGTGTTCTGAACTTCTTCGTGTGACAAAAAATTACCTTGTAATCGGTGTGCCATACCGCCAAGACATCCGCCTCGGTCGTACCACCTGCTATTCCTGTGGGAACAAGAACCCGCCCTGGGGACATGTGAATACTTTCGACGAGCGACGACTGATGCACTTGTTTGAAGAAATGAAAGCGGAAAAAATTGCTTTCAGTGGAACATGCAGCGGGACTACAAACTTCCTGTCTTGCTGGTTAATGGATCTGGCCGGTAACCCATACGGTGAGTACACTCAGAACGAACCCTGTATCCATTGCGGCGCAAAACTGGTTCCACCACCCGCGCGCAACCTGCTCCAGAAGGTATTTACCAGATGCGCGGTTCAGGTTAACAATGTTCACTCGGTAATTAACCATATGCATCCCAACTGGATACATATTGTCTTTAGCAAACCGAACAAGAAATGCGCTGTCAGCGACCTGGAATGCGCAATCGCATAATGCGTCGCGTCGGTTGGCGAGCGCCAGCACCCTTCTTTTTTACTAAGTCAGTTTGCAATATTTCTGCAGCATCTCCATGGTCTTGTCGGTGTGATCGAGCAGCGTCTCGGACATTTTCTGCATCGTCGGAAAATCGAGTTGGTTGCGCTGCTGCAGCAGGCTCATGTACGTATTCTGATTAAAGGCGTCGGTAAACCAGTTGAAAAACGCGGCCTGCAATTGCGCCAGGCTGGCACGACTGTTCTGCAGATCCTGTGGCGGCTTGGTGACAAAAAAGGCGATGAAGTCGGCGATACCAAGGCCACCGAAGACCAACGGCAGGAACGAGTCTCTGGTAATCAATGCGAACCCGACCGCTACCACGATCAGCGCCGCGCCCATGTAGAACGAGACCTTGTACATCAGCATCGTCGATCGAAACGCCTTATCAATCTGTTCCACCGTGCGTCGCAGCCCGGTCTTCATGTCCGAGGCGACAGAAAGCGTTTCTACCAGTTGGTTGGCGAACAGCTTCATGGTCTCGTTCTGTTGTGTGTAACCGGCGCTCATTAGATTGAGGGCCATGGCAAGTTCCGCTGCTTGCGTCGGATCGATAATTCCTTCTGCCTTTAATGTGTTTTCCAGATCGCTCTTCAGGCGCTCAACAAAACTCCCATCCGTCAGGGCCTTGCGTATCACGCCATAGGCAAGTGCATCGCTCATCTCGCTCTCCTCTCAGTTCCACGACTCTCTCAACACCGTTAAATCTACGCTGCAGTCATTGCTAGAATTTCCAGTAGATTCCATCGCCCGTTACTGTCTCAGCCAGGCCGCGTTTTCTGGCGCGAATGTTACCCATCACCAGTCGATTCAGATCGTCCAGTATCGGACGACTGTCAGCCACATAGCCGTGACCCAATCCCCAGAACAGGTCGGTACTGACCGCGGTTGCATCAATTGTCTCTATTCCGCTATACAGCACAAGTCCGTTTCCGGCATCGCCGGCGCGCGGGCTGCCGTTAAACTTTTTAGACGCCAGCAATGCACGATCCTTTGACGATGCATACAACGTTATACCGGTCGAAATGGAAGTAAGGCGGGGCGCTATGTTATTACGGAAGAAATCCGCATCGATATCCGGAGCCGCCAGAATCAGCTCCTTGAACACCTTGAGCTTTTCGGCACCGAGCTCGTTCTTCAACTCGAGAAACGCCTGCGTCAGCGCGCGATTGCCCATGCTGTGAGCGATCAACGTAATGGAATCGAACGATTGCTTCTGCGCAATATCGCGCAGAAAACTTTTCAGGTAGGTGACCGCCTGATCCGCATTGTTGACGTCAAATGAATAATCCAGAGCACTGGCTTTCGACGGCCAGCTGTAAAAGAGAGGGACACCGGTAAATTTAACATCATGCGCGATTTGCGCCGTGCGATGGGCGGCTTCCTCGAATGAATTGTTAAACCCATGGACGAATATCAACGCCCGCCGTTCCGGCGCCACTGCCAGGGCGGACGCCACTTCGGCGTGAAATTCATCCTGCGAACGTAGATCGATCCGGAGCAAAACGATATGTTTCTCCGGACTCTCAAGCAGACTCTTGAAGACAAATGGTCGCTCCAACTCGCCGGTTACGTGATTTCTTGGAATGCTGACTTCGCACGAACCATAGGTGATCTTGTGTCCACGCTCGCTTCCGAAACGATCGGCGGGGGAGGTCGCTCCGGCTTGAACATTGCGATCGGTGCCGAAAAATACGCGCACCACTTTATAAGGCTCGGTCGCCTCCGTCGGTGGCATGGCGCGGCTCGTCGCTCTCGGTGGCACTGGTTTCGCCACCTCATAGGTTGGCGTCGACCTTGAACCTCCCAACTCACCTGAACTTCCTGATCCATAAGTCTCAACTGATCTTCCGCCCGCCGTTGGTCTCGGCGGGTCCGATGCGGCGGGTGCCGGCGGGACCGGTGGTTTCGCCCACTCGTATGACGGTGATTCCGGCTTCGCAGGTTCTGATCGCGAATCTCCCTTGGTCGGGAGACGTCCCGATTCCTCCGTGGAAGAATCGGCCGGCATTGTCGCCGGGAAAGGGCCCACTGGCTTAGCCTCCTTGCTGGAACATGCCCCCACTAATATCACCGCCGCAACTGACAGCATCACAATTCCGCGATTCATGGGCAGGCCTCCATGCAGTTTAATCCCTTTACGTCTGAATCATTCACCGGTTTCCAGTTTGAGTCGGACAAACTCTCGCACCGTCTCCTCGGCATCCGGGGCGAAGTGGGTGAACTCAACCCCGATCACATGCGATTCGCCGCGCGCGTAGTAGTGTCGTACCTCGCCGTAAATAAGACACTTTATTTGCGTTCCGATGTCGAGGTGAAACCGCAACTCGACTTCGGTGCCGTCGGTAACCGGCTCGGGATAAAATAATGACGCGCCGCCGACAGAAATATCGATCAACTGTGCATTCGACTCCGGTCCGTTCGCCACCCGGATATGGCTCGGACGATTAACCTGAACGCGTGGATAACGCCGTTTTTCCCTGTTCATCGCAGCAATGTTGGCTTCGTTACCTGACTCGATTTTTCACTTTCGGGTTTCAGCCGGTTTCTTTTTCTTCGCTATATAGAACGCCCACGCAGCGACCAGGAAAATAATAAAGATGACAATGTAGTAAAGCATGAACGTCGGGTAGGCATGTTTCAGCTTTGAAACCGGCTGACTGGACGGCGTCAGCAACGAATAGCTGATGTGCGGACTACCGGAAGCGTCAAGCTTCATCGATACGCCCACGCCGGCATCGCCGGTGTCGACCATTTCCGTGGTCCACTTGTTGGCGCCGGTTCTCGCGGCATAGCGCAGCTCGAAGTTCGGGCTGGCCCCGCCTTGATACGCAATGGACGGCGAGTTTTTGTTATCTACGACGATGGTCGTCTGCCATCCCGGTATTACGGCATCGACCACCTCTCCCCGGCCAGCCGGATACTGAAGCCAGTAACCATAGCCGGAGGCGTCCCAGCTGATGTACTTCACGCGATGGTTCGTCGAATCGTAATAACTGATATGCGGAAAGCCTTTCGAGTCCACGGCGAGCGAGGTGAACCAGCCGATGTCGCCGCCGAAATCGGCCGTGTCTTTACGCCAGGTGGTCCCGGTCCATTCGGCATACATCAGGGTTTTGTCAGTCAGGTTGTAGTAACTGATGCGCGGCTTGCCGCTGGCATCGAGCGCGATCGAAGAATAGCTGCCGACGAATTTGTTGAGTGGTGGCGCGCCATCGACCACCGTCGTTGCCCACGGTCCACCGCCGGTCTTGGTCGCATACTTGAGGCGCGTACCGAAACGATAGGAGATATGCGGAACCCCGTTCGCACCGAGCACGATCGAGCTCTCCCGAATTAAAAGTGTGCTCGACGTGTCGACGGTGACGATAACCCACGGTGCACTACCGGTTTTGGTGGCGTAATTCAGAACGCTGGTATTGCCGGTCGTGGCGGTGTAGCTGACATGCGGATTGCCGCTGGCATCGAGGGCCATCGCCGCATGCGCTCCCGGACGCGCCACTTCCTCCGTGGTCCAGCCGGCGGTGGTTTTCCTGGCGTAACGGATCGCGGTATGCACCGCATCCAGATAAACGGCGTGGACATTGGCATCGAGCGCTATACCCGTGACGTAACCCACGTCCCCTTGTCCATCGGCAATCTCGGTCGCCCAAGTGGCGGCCGCAACGGTGGGAACGGCGACGATCTGGGCCAGCGCGATAAGGATAGAAGTGAGCCCAATGGTGCGGACGAAAATCCTGTTCATAAAGCCTCCTTATTGTATTTTTTCAGAGCCTCACGCTACTCCTTGAGCAGCGAAACTACAATGAACGCACTGTACCCGACAGCGCTTGCCGGTTAACGCAGCGATGCCACGAACGCCTCGAGCCGATCCTCCGCAAGCCCGGTAAATCGGGATGCCACTGCCGGTGACATCAATTTCCAGTGACTCTGCGCTTCGGCCAGCACCTCACCGCCGTCTGAGACAACGCCTGCTGCAACGCGTGCCTGCTTCGGACCACGCTCCAGCATGCGCGCTTCGATCACGAGTGACTCGCCGGTACGCACGGGTTTCACAAACCGGATATTCATGTCCGTGGTAAACCCGGGTTTCCCGCATGCGCAATCAACGCCCAGGCAGCGACCTCATCGAGCAGTGTCGCGACAATTCCGCCGTGTGCGATCCCCTGTTCGGTGCGAAAGAAAATCAATTTGAGGCCGTAACGATTCCTGGGCGAACACGCGAAACAGTTGCCGGGCCAGAGATTTGGCATATGAGGCAACTGGTCTATTTACCGGCCGCAGGCGCAGGCTGTCCTGTGGGTGCGGAATTCTCGATTGCCTGAATGCGATCGACGAAGTAAGCCGTATCCCCGAAACAACCCGTCGGCAACCCAAGATGTTCCTCGTAATGCAACACCACACGCTGACCCAACAATGGATTGATCTGGGCCGCGGCATCCTTGTCGCGCACGGTAAAACTCCAGATCGTCGGCGCAATACCGGGCACCGTGCTCATCGCCAGTTCACCCTCGTAGGTCTTGCAGATCCAGCCCTTGCGCGAGAATTTCTGCAGGTAACCGGTGCGCTCGCCGTCGGAGTAGCTCCAGCTCAGTGCGAGCATGATGTATAGCCCGAACAGCACGAGCGTCGTCGCCATCACTCCGCCCACCACCATTATCGTATTTCGCATGCATGCCTTCCCGTTGCGTTCCACTAAACTGCTGCCCACCGCGGATCCGATTTTCTCTTGCTGCCTTCCAAAAACCGTGGTCCACGCCCCATTCGCTTGTTACAACTCCAGTCTCAAACCGATGCCAAAATACGATTCGGTGTGTTGGAAAAACTCGCCGATGGTCGGGCGGCCACGATAATACATTGCACTGAGCGACCAGCGCCGGCCGTCGGCGTCGAACACATAACCCGCACGCACCGCGATATCGGCCTGCCAGTCGCGCTCTTCCATAGCGGAGACATCGAGCGCGGTATACCACCCTAATTGCCCGTTCCACCACTGGCGCGCGGGTTGGTACTCCAGTCCCATCTGCGCGCGCCCGGGCCTCTGCAACGCTTCATTGTTCATCTCGTACGCCCGGCCATATTCGCCATAGAGGCGCCACGCCGGCACGAAATACCAGCTCAGCCCCGCGAGCCTTTCCAGGCGCGTGTAGTTGATGCGCCGACGCCCGGTGCGCTCCATGTATTCATCGCCGACATGGCTGGAGCGATGCCCGGTGCCGAGCTTGATCCGCACCGACTCACTCAACGGCGCCGTAAACAAAAAAGCATAAATCCCGTCCCAACCGATGTTGTCGTAGTCATGATCGAGATCGAACTCACCGACGAACCCAAGCTCCATTCCAAACTGCCACCCTTCGCCCGGGTGTCCCTGCGGGTCAAGCCGTGCGATGCCGAACCGGCCACCCAACTTCAGCCCATAGCGCGAATTGCCCGAATCCGGAATATCAACATGAGTAACTCGTGTATTGAGTATCTCGACGCTGGCCCGATGCGGGTCGGCGAGATACGGTGGATACGGATCGCCGCGGGGGGCCATCACCATGTGCGGACCTTCTTCGACCGACGCTGGCGGTGCAGCGCTTTGCTCCGCAGCGAGGGCCGGGCCAACTGAAAGCAGCACGGCCCACAACGCGATCGAGATCGAGTAACGTCTGACCTTAGATTGCATTTATCCTCCGCTCCATTCTTGTTGTTCCCCGTCCCATTTTACCGATCCGATTTTCTTCCGCCGCCGGTATTTTAGCGAAAACCATGATTTGAGCTAACCCGCATTTCCCGGACGCGTTAGTTAAGAAATATCTGGGTATATTCACGATTCATGCGTTGATAGCTGAAACAGGAACGCGCTATAGCGCCGACCCTGCCTGCGCTGCCACGTTCTCCCAGACCTTTTCGAGCACCGGCCGGTGATGCCACTGTGCCAGTGTCATGCGGTCGGCGTGTGCTAGATCTTTGTGAAACGTGACGATCTGTTGGTGTGCAAATTTCGCATCGTAAATATTGAGGTTGGCCTCGTCGTTGAGGCTGAAGGAGCGCGGATCGAAGTTGGTCGAGCCGACCGAAACAAAGAGTTCGTCGGCGATGAGCATCTTGGAATGAAACATCGTCGGCTTATATTCGTAAATTTCCACGCCCGCCTCGAGCAGTTCGCCCCAACGTGCGCGGGAAGCGCGCCGCGTGGTCTCGCTGTCCATATGCTTGCCGGGCGTGATGATCTGCACCTTGACGCCGCGCTTGGCGGCAGCCGCAAGCGCCTGGCGCGTCAGTTCGTCGGGAACAAAGTAAGTGCTGGCTAGATAAATCGACCTGCTGGCGGCGTTGATTACGAGCAGGTACATGAGCTCCATGCTCCCGGCGCCACCGGAGGGCGAGCTGCTGAACATCTGCGCCTTGGCCTCGCCCACCGGTTTCAACATCGGAAAGTAATCCGGCCCATGCAACACTTCACCGGCGACCTTGATCCAGTTGTCCATGAACACCGACTGCATCTGCGCCACGACCGGTCCTTCCGCCTGAAAGTGCGAGTCGCGCCAGTGATCGGGATTTTCCGCGTGGCCACGCCACTGGTCGGCGATGCCGACACCGCCCGTGAACCCGATACGCCCGTCGACGATGAGCAGCTTGCGGTGGGTGCGGTTGTTCATCCGCCGGGCGTTGTACCAACGGAGCGGGTGATAGTGCTTGAGCTGGACGCCGGCATGCTCCATGAGCTCGACCGCATTGCGGTCCATTTTTCCGCTGCCGACCCAGTCGACGAGCACATGCACCTTCACGCCGTGGCGTGCCCGTTCGGCGAGCGCTTTGGCGAATTCCTGGCCGGTATTGCCGGACCAGAAGATATAGGTCTCGAAGGTGATGGTCTTCTTCGCCCCGCGGATCGCGCCCAGCATCGCGGGAAAAATCTCGTCGCCGTTCTGCAGCGCCTTGAAGCGATTGCCACCGATGATCGCGGGCCCCGGCATGTTTCCCATCGTCTGGGCGAACTGCGCGTCGTGAATGGAATAAAGATGCTCAAGCTTGTGCGTGATGTGCTTTTCCCCGGTGGCAAGGTTGAGCAACAGCAGGCCAACGGCAAGCGTCGCGCCCACGCTCACAAGGATCAGACGGCGCCGGGTTTTCGTCAGCGACTGGAGTTTCGACGACAAGAATTTCCAGGCCATGGTTCTTATTCTCCTCTGAATAATTAGATCACATTTTTCTCTAAAAATTAGCGACCAATGTGATCTGCTCCCAATTTCTGAAAACGCAAACTTCGGGGATTCAGGTCCTACGTCCGCTGGCACACACAGCGGCTGGCCCGACACGCCGATCGGCATTGCAGAGGCGGGGTTAAGCTTGCTGAACATTTCGCACTAAGACCGCTGGAACACAGACGCCGGCATGCGCGAGTGTTCAAATGAACTCACCGACGCGTGCTCAGATATCCTCGCAGAGGGTGGGCGACGTGAAGGAGATTCAAATGTACATCGGTGGCGCAGCTCTCTTGCTCATCATCGTTCTCGTCGTTGTTTTCCTACGCTAAAACTCCCGAGACGAACGGTCGAGCGTTGTATACGCGGAGCCAAAACAGTAACCGCGTACCTGTTGAAATATTGGGGTCCGATAGACTTTAACCGGTCAGGAAACCGGGTCAGATCGCAGTTTTCTCTGTGATCTGACCCTGAGTTTTCCGTTACTCCTCCCGAAAACACCAACGCGGAGTTCTGGTAACAATCGCGAATTGTTACAACTACCCCTGGTTGTTCTTTTTCCACTCGCGTTCGAGTTCGGTGTTGATCCAGTTATAAAGCAGGTTGTAGGCCCTGCCGTTTCTATCGTGGTCTTCGGCGAGAACTTTTCGGTTCGGCCCGTAGATAACAATGAACGGCGTCTGGCCCATGGTTCGCCCAAAATCGCGGAGGGTGCCCTCCGTCGACCAATCGCCGGCGAGCGATATTTTTCTTACCGCAACATCAGGGCGCACACGCAGTAACTCGTTAAGGTCGTCGTCGAGTCGACGACATCCAGGACAGGATTCCAGATGGTAATAAACGATCGTAATCTGACCGCTCTCCGCGTATTGCTTGTCCTCGATCGGCCGACGGCTGTAGTCGGGCTCGACAAATCGAACGCCGGTTGCCTGTGCCGAGGCCACCGGTAACGGTTTCAGTAACTTGTCCAACGTGGACTTGTGGAAACCAAAATAATAAACGCCCAGGCCGATCAATATCAGAATCAGGATATGTTTACGCATTTTGAACTACCTTTGAATTTTTACGTTGGCGATGCCAGCGCCAACCGAAAAACGCGATGTAGGCCACGCCGACGAGTCCGAGCAGCGTGGCAATGATCGCATCCAGAGTGACGCGGATAGCAAAGGTCGGCTGTTTGGCGCCCGCGGTTTCCTCAGGGTGCGTCGCCGCGACCAGCGCGTCGACCGTTTCATTGATGCCTTCGATGAATTCCTGTTTGCGGAAATGCGGATCGAGATGCTCGTCATAAATATGCTGCACCTTGATATCCGGCAGCGCACCGCCGATACCGGGTCCGGTGGCAATGTAAACCCGCCCCTGCGATCCGCTAATCAGAAACAACACGCCGTTCCCGTCCCAGTTATTGCCGATGTTCCACTTGGCGAACACCTGGTGCGCGTAGTCGCGGATCGGTACATCGCCGGTGGTGGGCACGATCAGCAGCACGATTTGAGTTCCGTTCTTCTTTTCGAGTGCGTACAGCTTTTCGTGCAGCGCTCGCGACTGGCGTACCGTCAGAAAACGGTGGTAGTCGTTGACCAGCCCATAGCCATCCGGGATCGGAAACGGCTCTTCGGCGCGCGCGGCCGCACAAAACCCCAGCCACAGGCATGTCATCACGATGGCACGTGTCACGATCGGATTCATTTGATTGAAACCGTCGGTGCCTTCGAGATCGCGCCTTCGTTATCAACGCTGAACGTCGGCAGTATCTCGTAGCTCAGATACTTCGCGGTCAGGTTGCTCGGGAAGCTGCGCACGCTGATGTTGAAAGCGGCGACGGCGTCGATGTAGCGTGTGCGCGCAAACGCAATCCGGTTTTCCGTGCCTTCGAGCTGTATCTGCAAATCACGAAACACGCCGTCGGCCTTGAGCTGCGGATAGTTTTCCGCCACCAATAGCAATCGTTCGAGCGCCGTGCTCATGCGCTTCTGCGCCTGGCTGTATTGTTCCAGCGCCGTGGCATCGTTGAGCGCAGCCGTCGACACCCGCGTGTTCTCCAGATGCGCGCGCGCCTGAGCGATCTCTTCGAACACGGATTTTTCATGCGCCGCGTAGGCCTTGACGACACCCACCAGCGCCGGCACCAGGTCCGCGCGTCGCTGATACTGGTTCAACACCTGGGCCCAGGTCGCCTTCACCCATTCCGCCTGCTCTTGCAGCGTGTTGTAACCGCAACCACTCAGGGACAGGAACAGCAAGGCGACAGCAAACAAATGTCGAAAACCAGTTTTTCTCATTCTTGCAGAGCTAATTTAGGGATTAATTAAACATAGACGACCTCGCCTGCCGGCGCCACGGGCAATACCGCGAGAAAACCTGGCCCTTAACCTCCGACACCACCGAATTGCGTCGCCATACCCTATTCGGTTACGGCGCCGCGGCAGTAGCGTTCGTATTGACGTGTTCGTAAATGTAGCTTGATAGGAGTTCGTATCCTTCGGCGCTCAGGTGATGTCCTGCCAATCCAAGGCCCAGCAAAACAGAGTCATCATGCCGCTGGTAGGGCACGTCGAAGTCAATGAACGGAATACCGTGGTCGTTACAAATGCCGATCAGTTTTTGGTGGGCTACGGAATGCAGCGCATGTCCTCGTTCATACGGCGGTATGTACGCAAAGTAAAGTTTCCCGCCCCACCCTTCAACGGTCTTCTGGGCCGATTGAAGGATCGTTTTTACGTTTTGAAGCAACGCCTTTTGCTCGTCGGTTAAGTCATGAATATATTTCTCTTTTGTCAGACCAAGTACCGTTCTGGTTTTATGCAGGGTAGCTACTCCCTTTAAAAAACCCTTTATGCTTTCTTTTGTTTCCTTACCGCTGTTTAGGTACTTATCAAACGAAATAGGTTCGTTGACAATCTCACCGATCTGCTTTTTTCGGAACGCATCGATTTCCCTCTGATGACGCGCGAGGTCTTGCCGGAATCCGTCGTTCAGGTATTTGGCGAGTACCGGATTTTTGATTTCGTCCTTTAGTTCTTCGAGGTCATTCCCCTGGTACCACACCCATACGACGATTTTTGGTTTACGCAGGTGTCCGTATTCTTTTAGCGCAGCCAATTCCAGCAGCGGGCCTTGGCCCGCTATACCGAGACTGAGGGTGTGCAGGCCGCGGGCGTTCAGTCGTCCGGCGATAGTCTGGGGGCGTTCAACACAAAATCCCTGCGTATACGAATCGCCAATCAACAGCACATCGATTCTGGATCGATCATAAACGGCGTTATCGTTGTTAAAACCGTAGCGGTCGCTTTTATAGATGACATAGGAACCGTTCTCGTTGCACAGCACGGTGGTAACGTTGGCAATGCCGCCAACCGGGAATAGCGCCGTGTCCGGATAAGGAAAATTCCTGGAGAGCCCGAGCGACCCGATAGCAGGATACGCGTCCTGTCCCTTTTGTCTCAGGTCCAGTATTACTTCGGATGGAGATCGGGTATCGAATTCGAGGCCGCGTGTTTTGGCCACCTGCAGCGACCGGTATAACGGATTAATTGGAAGGATTTCAGTATTCGTAATTTCCAGCGCCAAATTGAACAGGAATACGCCGACGATAACGGAGAGCAGACTTAGCGCGACATTGATACGAACGTCGCGATTAAACAGAAGGACGCAGCCAAGCGCCACCGACGCGATGCCTGAAATCCCCAATACGGTTTTTCCCCACTGCGGCTCGGATTGATATATCGCAAAACCGAACAGAAAAGCGCAGACAGCTAACCCCAAAAGAATAAGGAGAACGATGTCGAAAAGGTGATATCCAGATCTTTTTGCCGTTAATCGCTTCGACATTGTTTTAGTCCGGTTCAAACGTCGTCTCGTAGTTTTGCTGCAGATCCGGATTTTGTCGCTCTTTTCTCAACAAGCAATTTCCAACCGCCAGCGTCTCGATCCCGGTTCCCATGAAGCAGCGAAACGCATCCTGCGGCGTGCACACGATCGGTTCGCCGCGCACGTTGAAGCTGGTGTTGACGATCACCGGGCAGCCGGTCTTGTCGTGGAATGCCGACAGCAAAGCGTGATAACGCGGATTGGTATCGCGATGCACTGTTTGTATGCGGGCGGAGTAGTCGATGTGCGTCACCGCCGGAATCGAGGAACGTGGCACGTTGAGTTTTTTTATTCCAAACAGCGCCTGATGTGCCGGCGTCATCGCGACGCGGTGGCGTGGCGCGACTTCGGCAACGAGCGACATGTAGGGACTTTCCCGCTCGAGATCGAACCATTCTCTCGTGTGCTCATGCAACACCGATGGCGCAAACGGGCGGAACGACTCGCGGTATTTCACTTTCAGGTTAAGCACCGACTGCATGCGCGGGGAGCGCGCATCGCCGAGAATGGAGCGGGCGCCGAGGGCGCGTGGTCCGAATTCCATGCGGCCCTGGAACCAGCCGAGGGCTTTGCTCTGGGTTAGATCGTCGGCGCAGGTATTTATTAAATCCCCGTCGCTCAGCACGTCAAAGCGGGCGCCGACGTTTTGCAGTACCTTCTCGATATCGGCCTGAGTAAATTCCGGTCCGAGATAACTACCGTTCATTCCGTCGTGGTCGACGACGGTGCGCGGTTTACCGTCGTGGAGATAATAGGCCGCCAGGGCCGCGCCCAGCGCACCGCCGGCGTCGCCCGCGGCCGGTTGAATCCAGATGTTGCGAAATTTTCCGTCGCGCAACACTTTCCCGTTGGCGACGCAGTTGAGCGCAACACCGCCGGCCAGACATAGGTTCTGCGAACCGGTTTCAGCGGCGATGGAGCGTGTCAGGCGCAGCACCGCTTCTTCGACCACCGCTTGAACCGATGCCGCCAGGTCCATTTCGCGTTGTGTGATCGCTGCCCCGGGCTGTCTCGCGGGGCCACCGAATAAACGCTCGAAGTTCCTGTTGGTCATTCGAAGACCGGTGCAGTAATCGAAGTAGTCGAGATTGAGGCGGAACGAACCGTCGCATTTTAAATCGATCAAGTGATCGAGAATGCGTTGCGCGTATTTCGGCTTGCCATAGGGTGCAAGGCCCATCACTTTGTATTCGCCGGCGTTCACTTTGAAACCGGTGTAATAGGTAAAAGCGGAATACAGCAATCCCAACGAATGCGGGAAATGGATTTCCTTGGCGACCACGAGCTGGTTACCGCGGCCGATGGCGAGCGACGTCGTGGTCCATTCGCCGACGCCGTCCATGGTCAGCACGGCCGCGTCTTCAAAAGGCGAAACGAAGAATGCGCTTGCGGCATGACTCAGGTGGTGTTCGGAGAACAGCAATCTATTCTCTTCGAAGTTCGGGGACAGCTGCCTGAGCTCTTTGATGAGAAGACTTTTTTGAAATAGTTTTTCCTTGAGCCAGATCGGTAATGCGGTGCTGAACGATCTATAGCCTTTGGGTGCGAACGCCAGATACGTTTCCAGCAAGCGTTCGAATTTTAAAAACGGTTTGTCGTAAAACGCGACGTAGTCGATATCCGCGAGCGAGATATTTCGATGGCGCAAGCAGTAAGCGATGGCGTTTGTCGGAAACCGCGCGTCATGTTTCTTGCGGGTGAATCGCTCTTCTTGCGCGGCAGCGACAACCTCGCCGTCTTCGACAAGTGCCGCCGCGCTATCGTGGTAGAACGCCGAAACACCGAGGATGCGCATGGACGGCTAGAACAGGGTATAAATAAACGGAGCGACCACGGAGCCTTGAGCCAGGATAAGAAGTCCACCCATGATTACCAGCACGAGGATGATCGGCAGCAACCAGAACTTTTTTCTGGCCTTCAGGAACCCCCACAACTCCCTGAGAAATGACATCCCGACCTCGGCGTTAGAATTGATTGCGCATGCTGTTTGACGAAGGATCGGCGTCTTCGCGCTTGATCCAATAGCTTTCCCGCTCGGTGTCGAATTTTCGATGCATCGGATCTTTGCCGAATGCGCGCATGAGGAGGCCGGCGGGTGTAACGACGGCGTAGAAAAGAACCGCTGTCACGAGAGGGTTTACCACTCTGTGCAACACCGAACCGAACCGCATCCACAGGCGATTTAACGGCGTTAACGTCCGCGGAATAAATAGCGCCAGGATCAGGAATAGCGCGCTTACGGCAAGCGCCCAGTAACGAACCGGTTTCTCTGAAAATAGAGGATACAACCCGATGGCCAGGAAAACGGCGACGAACAACAGGCCGAATCTGCGACTAGACGGTAGGCGTTGGCTCAAGGTTTCAGTCCATGAAAGCGCGGCAAAACTATATCAAACATCCATGCCGCGGTAATCCGGACCAAGAGAATAAAACAAATACGCCGAGAACCCTACTCCTCAATCTCCGACACCACCGCCTTTTTCTCAACAAACCGCCGAATCGCCTCAACCGTCTCCGGCATGAAATGCGTGAACTCCACGCCGACGACATGCGATGTTTCGCGTACGGAGTAATGCCGCACGTCGCCATACACGACGCACTCGATTCGGGGACCGATGTTGAGCGTAAACCGCAGCTCGATTGCAGCGCCGAGCTTGACCGGCTTGGCGCAGAACAACATGGCGCCGGTTTCGGAGAGATCGACTAATTGGGTTTTTTCTTCCGGTCCATTGGCGATGCGAATGCGACCGGGGCGATTGAGTAACAGTCTGGATTGCTTACGGACATAGTTTTGAGTAGTCACGGAGTGAGTCCCTATTATTATTTGAATGGTTATCCCTACAACGAAAAGCAGCACCCAGAACAAAACGTAGCAGCGAAAATCGAAAGCGCTAGGCGGGAAAAATCTGTTTAAAAACAGAAAGGCCACTCAATCAAACCGCTCCTTTGCGCCCCTACGCAATGCGGATTTCCTCTCGAAATGAAAAGCCCCGCGTCTGCGGGGCTTTCGTTTCCAGCGCGAGCTCGTTAACGCTCCCGACCTTTCTCCTCATTGTCTTTCTCTTTGTCGTCTTTCTCCCGACCTTGGCCCCTGTCTTGCCCCTTGTCCCGCCGCGCCTTTTCCTGCGCTTGTGACCGCGGTTCCTGCTGCGTCTGCGGAACCGGTGTTTGCTGCGGCTGCCGTTCGACTTGTTGTGGCCGCTGCTGTCTTGGCGCGCGCTCACGCGGGGCGGTTTGTTGCGGCTGCGGTGCCACCTGTTGCGATCGCTCAGACGGGGCCCGTTCTTTCTGCTGCTTAAAGTGCTCCTGCGCTACCGGATCTTTCGGCTGATAACGGTACTGCCGGGTTTGAATGACAGCCTGCTGCGACGGTTGCGGATACCGGTTCCCAGAGTATTCCCGCTGGTAGTGTGGCAACGGTGCGGGTGGCGGAGCGGAATGGCGGTCCCATCGGTCCCATCCGCTTCGACGCTCCTCCCATGAGTGGCCCCAGTGCTCACCCCAGCGCGGCGGATCATCCGCGCGCCAACCATGGAAATACACCGGAGGATGCCGGTAGTAGCGCACCGGGACTCGCAGGATGAAGTAAGGCACATACACCGGTTCCACGAGATGCCATGGCCCGTTGTACCATGAACTCGCGTACCAATAGTCTCCGTTGTAGACCCAGTACAGACCGTCGTAGAAGAAATAGTTCGAGCTCATTCCCGGCGCGTAATAGACCGGGTAACCCGGAATCGGCTGCAGCTGTGGGTATACCGGCACATTAATCCCGATGCTCACACCGGGCGACTGGAAGGTAATACTCAACTGAGCGACAGCGGGGGTTAGGGAGCCCATCAACATGCAAAGTGCGATCAGTCCATAGCGCATATTCTCTCCTCCAAGTCCGACCAGAATTCGGGCCCTTGATTTTCAGACTGCGCTACCGCTCACAGGTTCAATTTGAAGATTTGCGAATCGGGATTTTAAACCCTCCTTCTCACCCACCCAGACCAGAAGTGGTTCTTTGACATGCTTGCTTCGACAGGCTCAGCACGAACGGGATTTATAAACAAACGACAAAAACATAAATGCCGCTCATTCGAGCGGCATTTATGTTACTTAGTTAACTTTACGAGATAGTCCCCATGGAACGAGCGGTGGCGCTATGTTCAATCAGCGGAGGTGAGGAAGTGAGACAGTTACTGACACCCATTGCCTGGAATATCAGCGAGAAACCCTCTCTGATCCAGATTTGATTCTGCTTTCATCACAGGTCAATCATCTCCTTGAAGCCGCCCCAGAACATGCGCTTGCCGTCGAAAGGCATCTTCTTCGGATTCATCATGAACGCCAGGCGCGGGTCCTTCATGGCCTTGGCGTTGGCACGGTCGCGCTGGGCGCGCGACCTGTAAACCGCCCACGAAAATATCACGGTCTCGCCGGGCTTGAGCTTGACGCTCTGCGGAAACGACGTATGCTTCCCCGGCTTCACGTCGTCGGCTACGCACTCGTGATACTCAAGGGCGCCATGTTCCCGCCAGACTTTCCCCACCTTCTTCGCCATGCGCAAATACGTCGTCAGGTTCTTGCGGGGGACCGGTACGACAAATCCGTCGATGTAATACATAAATTCTCCTTGGTTCTAAATCCCTATCGAAAGAACACAAACCGCGTCACGTCAATCGTAGCTCAAAAAATAATCCCTTTCCGTCTTGCACCAACCAATACCTGCTGGTCAGACCCCCTTATATTTAACACTGAGTAATAGAATAACAATAATTGCCAGAGCAAAAGAAATACCTTTCCAGAAAGCCACGGGACTGCGCTCAATGAGTGGCGGACGGATCTTATTTAAAAACTGTCTGTTCGGATGACGCAGGTCATATATAAACTCAGACAACTCGTCGTAACGCTTGTCCAAATTCGGATGAACGGCCTTCCTCAGCACCCCATCGATCCAGACCGGTATCTCACGATCGTCATCAAGCACAGACTCATACTTTAATTTATTTTGGGCGGCTTTGGTTCTGCATTTTGCCACTTCCGTTCCATAGGGCAACCGTCGACTCAACATTTGATAAGTGATTATACCTAAAGAAAAAATATCGGAGCGCGATGAACCACTTTCACCCAGGAAATACTCTGGCGCGGTATATTGTGCCGTACCCAGGATGTTGTATTGCTCAATCGGCTTCGCATCCATAACACCCGCAACGCTCACAGAACCGAAATCAATGATCTTTGCGGTGCCGGTGCGATCGATCATGATATTTTCTGGTCTCAAGTCCTGATGCAGCATTTCCTGGCGGTGAAAAGCACGTAGCCCCTTGGCAATCTGTTCGATGATTCCGCGCACGGTTTCCAGGTCCGGCTTCGGGTTATCGATCATCCACTGCGCCAGCGTCTGGCCATCAATGAACTCCGTGACGACATACAGGTAGTTGCGCTTTCGGGTCTGAAGACAGGGCTTCAGTACATGTGCATTGTTGATACGCCGAGCGACCCACTCTTCCATCAGAAATCTTTCCAGATAAGCCGGATCACCCCGAAGGTCAATCGATGGAATTTTTATGATTACCAACGCATCCGTTTCATTATCCATCGCCAGGTAAATGTGACTGCGGCTGCTGCCATGCACCTCGCGGATGATTTTGTACCCATCAAAAATCATTCTCGCTTCCAGGATCGGCGGCAACGGCAACTCGGATACCTGCTGATAAATCTCATTCGCCTCCAGACTGGGCAATTCTTCGACCCTGACAATCTGGGCAGTGAGGTTATCCGCACTACCTTGTTGGTAGGCTTGCTCTACGATTATTTTGGCAGCGCTATTCAGGTCCTCGGCGCTGCCATGGATCGTATCGATTATGAATCGAGCGTCGGCATGTCCGTAGACACCGTCTGTCGCCAATAGAAAAACATCGCCCTTTTCGATTTGCAGCGTTTGGTATTCAATTTCAAGGTGAGGGTTGATACCCAGCGCACGACTCAGGTAGCTTTGCTCCTGTGAAATAAAAATCCGATGGTCGTTGGTCAGTTGTTCGAGCGCGTTGCCGCGCACCCGATAGATTCGCGCATCACCCACGTGAAAGATGTGGGCCGTCGTGGACTTGATGACCATGGCGCTGAAGGTGCACACATAGCCCTTGTCTTTGTCGTAACGATAGGTACTTTGCTGAGTCTGTGAATGCAGCCAGGAGTTGGTCGCAATCAACACACGTTGCGCCGACGTCTTTACCGACCAGGCTTCGGAAGTGCAGTAATAGTCCTCCAGAAAACCTCTCACCGCGGACTCACTGGCAATCTGGCTTACGTCGCTGCTACTGATCCCATCGGCCAGCGCGATAGCAATCCCTTTGGAACTGAGTTGTGGCTCTTTCGGTATAAAAACGCCGTGAAAATCCTGATTGATTTCCTTGCGACCCTTATCGGAATGTTGCCCTACCGATATTTTTAATTGATTGGTCATTTTTCAGACAAAAAGAGCCTCAGCCCCGATAGGGCCGAGGCTCTCTTGTTTGACGCAGTTTATTTGGCGGAGCGCTTCGGTCCCGTTTTCACGTGCGTGCTGTACAACGTCAACCCGGTGAATGCGATGCCGCCAACCAGGTTGCCGACCACCGTCGGGATCTCATTCCAGATGAAATAATCCGCGATCGAGAAATTGCCCCCGAGCATCAAACCCGACGGGAACAGGAACATGTTCACGATAGAGTGCTCGAACGTCATGTAGAAAAAGACCATGATCGGCATCCACATGGCGATGACCTTACCGCTCACCGACGTTGAGATCATGGCACCCACCACGCCGGTCGACACCATCCAGTTGCACAGCATGCCGCGGATAAACAAGGTCAGCATGCCCGCTGCGCCATACTTGGCGTAACCGACCGTGCGGTTTTCACCGATGACACCAATCGCTTTGCCGACGGCATTGGGTTCTGTCGAGAAACCGTAGGTGACAATAATCGCCATGAGCACGGCAACGGTAAACGCGCCGGCGAAATTGCCGATAAATACCAGCCCCCAATTCTTCAACACACCGCCAATCGTTACACCCGGGCGTTTGTCGATCCACGCAAGCGGCGTCAACACAAACACGCCAGTCAAAAGATCGAAGCCGAGCAAATACAACATGCAGAAACCGACGGGGAACAACACAGCACCAAGCAGCGGTTGGCCGGTCTGAACGTTGATGGTCACCGCAAACGCGGCAGCCAGCGCGAGGATCGCTCCGGCCATATACGATCGGATGAGCGTATCTTTAGTCGCCATGAACACTTTGGATTCGCCCGCATCCACCATCTTGGTAACAAATTCTGACGGGATTAAATAAGACATAATATTTTTCCCCTTAGGTAGCAATTAATACGGTTAATAAAAATGCACCCACTCCCGCCCCGAAGGACGTCGTACCGAGACTCCGAGGCAGAACCATACTAGAGAGATTCTGCTTGAGTCTAGCGTTTAGCGCCCGCAGGCGAGGGCGCTCCCCATTCTTTCCATGCTGTCCGGGATCGCTCGGTCAGAAACCTTTGCGAACATAGCCGACGCGCAGATTCACCGAACCGTTGGCCTGATAAAGCCCGTAGATGAAGTACAGAACTTCCTGACCATTGATTGTCGCCACCGTCGGTTCGCCGACGACATACACGCTGCCCGCCTGCCATCCCGAACTCTGCGGCGCCACCAATACGGTCGGCGCGCCCCAGGACGCGGCGCTGCCGATGGCGCCGCCGTTATACGGAAACGAAAGCAGCTGCAGGCCTTCGCGGACGATCAGTTGCACGCCATTGAAGTACGGCTGCGTCACACCGAAGCCGCTGGTGTTAAACGGCGCGAAATTGAGGGCGGTGGCGGCGTTCCAGGAACTGCCGTTCCACTGCGAAACGTAAAGGAACTGGTTCGCCGCCGACTGCGTCTCGTCGTCGTAGAAAAGCAGCGACGGCGTGCTGCCGTTGTAGTGAACATGCGGGTTGCCGCGATGAACATCGGTGCCGGCGATGGTCGCCTGCTTCAGCACGAAGTTATTGATCTGCACCGACCCCGAGTAACTCACATTCCCCAGCACCTGCGTCGTGCCCGGCGAAAAATTGAAATCGTAGACATGCGCGAAGTCGCTCGCGGTCCCGGCGTTGCGTGGATCATTGAAGGACGCAAACATGCGGTAAGTCCCATCGCCATTGGCACGCACGCTCGGACCCCAGGGCGCAAAACACCCGTCGTTATCCGTAAACATGAATACAAACGGCTCGGCGTAGCTGCCGTCGGCTTGCCGACGGAACCCGTACATCGCAATCGGCGGCACCGGAAACGGCGACGGATCGAAATTGAGCGACGGACAACCGTGATGAACCGAGTTCGCGCCCACACGGCTCGCCCCCGGCATGTTCGGACGCTGCGGCGCGGTCACCGGTCCGAGCGGTGTCTGGCAAAACGCGCTGTTCGGATCACCGCTTAAAATACAGTTGATCGTAACCGGGTAGTACTGCAGAAAAAGATATTGCCCATCGGGCGAAACTGCGAGCGAGTCCTGTGTGCCCCCGGTGTTCACCAGCCCTTCCACGGAAAACGGCTGACCCCACCCGCTCGCCACCTGCCCCATGACGATCGCGGTGCGTGAAGCCGAACCATTACTTCCCGACACCACCGCCGACACCGTGACCCGGTACTCGCCGGTATTAACCGCATCCGGCGTGACGGTCGCTTCCTGCTTCCCATCGCCGCGCACCGTAAGCGCCGACACCGATCCGCGTGTAGAGGAAATCGACGGAGAAGTAGAAAACGGAACCACCGCACCGCCGGCGTTGCTGAGCCACACGATTGCCTTGAACGACCCATCAGCCGGCGCGGTATTGCGCGTGAAGTCGAGATTCAGCGTAAGCGGCGGCGAAGAAGACCCACCGCCCGACCCGCCGCCCGAGGAACCACCGCAGCTGGCGAGAAAAAGCACCGTCCCCACAACGAACAGAGCAGTCAGTGCAGAAACGTGCTGGCGAAACGAACGCAATTTCATGGCATCCCTTAATTTGGTTCTAGTTCTTATTCGAGAGCGCAGAGTGGCTTTGGTTAAAGTTAGGGGGTGAATTTACTCAAATCACTCTGACGCTTTTAGCTGATGTTTCATTGCAAGACCTGACCCCGACGTTCGTTGTTTTAGAAAATAAATCTGTCCCGTTTATTTCCTTAATTAAAAAACGAAAAGGCCGCTTATTCAGCGGCTTTTTTGCTACCTCTTCGTATTTTTCTCAACCCATTCTGGAAAAACCGTGGTCCCCATATGCACTCCTACCATCCACGCGACTTTATTACTTCGGCATACTGACTAAGATTTATCCCTGTCGCGAGGGCGGCTTGGTCGGATGTCCCTTGAGGGTTTTTCTGTACAAAACAAGTCACAGTAATAATTTTTAAATCTGTTTTCTTTCCTTGTGCGCCAATGTTCCGCTCGATCTTAAATGACGTCTTGATATTTTGATTCTTGGGCAAATTCGCAGCAAGAATAAAATTACCCTTTTTACCACCTAACTCGATTTCCGCTCCGAATACATCAGAGAAGCGGCGCAGCATATCTACTAGATTCGTCACCCCAGATAAATCAACTTTATCAGGATATATGCGCCAAGCTTGATGAACGTCAAGCATAAGACCATTACGCTGCCCCGCTACGAGCATCGTAAAACTTCGTAAGGGATACTCATTCGGAATGTATTTTGCGAAAAGCGATATCAGAAATGGTTCATCGGCAGTTGCTGGTGGGCCGAAATGCTGCTCTTGATCGGGAGACCGAATGGTCCTTTCGATAAGTTCCTTTTCTGTCTGAAACTTCCTGCCGTGGAACTCCTTAAGATTCGGAATAATACGAATTTCGAAAAGATCTGACGGCAACTCTCCTCTCTCAGATAAGCGCTTCAGCGCCGATTCGGAATCAGTGGGGCCAATCAGAGAGTCACACTCGGTGTCCAGTGCGTCACCAAGACGTTCCAACGTTCGGGGAGACTGGTCATCAGGTTGAACTCCAATTGTCCTTCTTATCTCGGCTATAACTGCATTACGAACCAGCGCTTCCTCCGGAAGCTTTAGCGCTCCCGCAGGATTGTTATGGTTCTCGATAGAAAGAGCTGCGCGGGCCAGAATGCCCACTGCGGTAACGCTGTCGAATTTTTCGAGAGCCGATATCATCGTAATAAGGTAGAAACGGTATCAAATTCGTTGGATCTTAAATTCACGATTTGGAGTTCAGGTCCATATGCAGCCCTTGCTCCATGCGGCACGGATATGAGTCGTTCGGCAGCCTCAATCGGTGCTCTTGGAATCACGTAAAGAACGGGTCTCCATATCTTCCAACTCACTGACTTAACTGTAGCTACTATCTCGTCACGCTGCGGTGCCGTAATAGATCCAGCCGCCAACCACTCATTAGCTAACCGACGAAAGGTTTTCCGATAGTCCCGAATTAGGCTGCTATGTGTGTCTTCTCGTTCGCAGTCGTTCCACAACGTGTCAAATATACCTTTGGGACTCGAACTGGGAGCAATGAGTGCCGCAGCGGACCCAGACGGAGCTATAGAAGGGTCGTAATATTCGCTGCACCATACGAAATGAGTGCCACCACGATAATTCAGTGCGACTTCACCGGCGAACCAAGGATTGGTTGAGTAGAGTATAGGACCAGCCATTATTGTGCGCGTTCTTCAACCAGATTTCGTTGTCTATGCAATTACGCCAACAATTTTTCGCGACCACACTCGATTAAGGCCCCAAAACTATAACGCCGCTCGATGAGCGGCGTTATAGTTACTTCTATCTCTAAGCCCCAACCGCCTCCTCTCCCCGCGGCTTACCGCCGCTGGTGAGAGATTCCGCGAGTTCCTTCGCTTCTTGCTTGGTATCGGTTCGCACACGCTTGCGCTCCTGGTGATACGCGAGGCCCGTGCCCGCCGGGATCAGACGGCCGACGATGACGTTTTCCTTCAAGCCACGAAGTGAATCCATCTTGCCGGTGATCGAGGCCTCGGTGAGGACGCGCGTGGTTTCCTGGAACGACGCGGCCGAGATGAAGCTCTCGGTCGAGAGCGAGGCCTTGGTGATGCCGAGCAACAGCGGCTCGATCGTCGCCACTTTCTTGCCCTTGGCCAGTCCTTCGTTTTCCTCGAACACGCGTGAACGCTCGACCTGTTCGCCGGGCAGGAAGCGGGTCTCGCCGGCATCCAGCACCTTCACCTTGCGCAGCATCTGACGCACGATTACTTCGATGTGCTTGTCGTTGATCTTCACGCCCTGCAGACGGTACACCTCTTGAATCTCGTCGACGATGTAGTTCGTCAGCGGTTCGACACCGAGCAGGCGCAGGATGTCGGAGGCCACCGGTGCGCCTTCGACGATCACGTCGCCCTGTTCCACGGTTTCACCTTCGAACACGGTGATGTGACGGCCCTTCGGAATCAGGTACTCGTGTTCCTCGCTTTCCTTGTCGGTGATGATCAGGCGCTGCTTGCCCTTGGTGTCTTTACCGAAGGACACCACGCCCGAGGTCTCGGCCAACACGGCGAAGTCCTTCGGCTTGCGTGCTTCGAACAGCTCGGCCACACGCGGCAGACCGCCGGTGATGTCGCGCGTCTTCGACACTTCCTGCGGGATACGCGCGAGCACGTCGCCAACGCCGACCTTGTCGCCGTCGTTAACCGTGATCGTCGCACCCGGGGGCAGCATGTACTTGGCCGGAATCTCGGTGCCGGGGAAGTTCGCGGGTTTGCCGCGACCATCGAGCAACGTGATTACCGGACGGATGTCCTTGGCGCCGGCGCGATGCTTGGCATCGAGCACGACGTAGGTGGACAGACCCGTGATCTCGTCGGTTTGACGATTGACCGTAACGCCGTCGATGAAGTCGGAGAACGAGATCTTGCCCGCCACTTCGGTGATGATCGGATGCGCATGCGGGTCCCAGTTGGCCACGACCGTGCTGGCCTTGACCTTGGAACCTTCGTGCACCGACAGCACCGCGCCGAACGGCATTTTGTAGCGTTCGCGGTTGCGGCCCTGATCGTCCTGCACCGTCAGTTCGCCGGAACGCGACAGCACCACGTAGTTTCCGCTGGCGTGCTTCACCAGCTTGATGTTCTTGAGACGAATCGTGCCGGAGGTCTTCACTTCGACGCGCGACACGGTGGCGGCACGAGACGCCGCACCACCGATGTGGAACGTACGCATCGTGAGCTGCGTGCCCGGTTCGCCGATGGACTGCGCGGCGATGACGCCGACCGCTTCGCCCAGGTTTACCAGATGACCGCGGCCGAGATCGCGTCCGTAGCACTTGCGGCACACGCCGTAGCGCGTCTCGCAGGTGACCGCCGAACGTACCATCAGCTGATCGATGCTCTTGTCTTCCAGCAGCGCGACCAGTTTTTCGTCGAGCAGCGTGCCATCTTTGATGAGCGCCTTTTTCTCGTTACTCGGGTCGCGGATGTCGCCGATGATGGTGCGACCGAGTACGCGATCGCGCAACGGGATGACGGTCTCGCCACCTTCGACCAGCGCGCTCTTGGCAACGCCGTTCGAGGTACCGCAATCGTCTTCGGTGACCACGAGGTCCTGGCACACGTCGACCAGACGCCGCGTAAGGTAGCCCGAGTTCGCGGTTTTGAGCGCGGTATCGGCCAGGCCCTTACGTGCACCGTGGGTCGAGATGAAGTACTGCAACACGTTCAAGCCTTCGCGGAAGTTCGCGGTGATCGGCGTTTCGATGATCGAGCCATCGGGCTTGGCCATCAAACCGCGCATACCGGCGAGCTGGCGAATCTGCGCCGCGCTACCGCGCGCGCCGGAATCCGCCATCATGAAGATCGAGTTGAACGACGGCTGACGCACCTTCTTGCCGGTGGCGTCGGTGACGTCTTCGCTGCCCAACTGCTCCATCATGGTCTTGGCGACCTTCTCGGAGGTATGGGTCCAGATGTCGACCACCTTGTTCTTGCGTTCGCCGTCGGTGAGCAAGCCAGACGTGTACTGATTCTGGATCGCCTTCACCTCGGTTTCCGCCTGACTGATAATCTCGACCTTTTCCGCCGGGATGTTCATGTCATCGGCGCAGAACGACACACCCGCACGCGTCGAGTAGTGAAAGCCGGTGTACATCAGGTGATCGGCAAAGATCACCGTCGCCTTGAGGCCGACGCGGCGGTAACAGGCGTTGATCAGTTCCGAGATCGTCTTCTTCTTCAGTTCGCGGTTGATCAGTTCGAACGGCATGCCTTCCGGCAGGATCTCCGACATCAACGCGCGACCGACCGTGGTCTCGATGAGCTTGAAGCTCTCGCTGCGTTTACCGGCCTCGTCGAACAGCACTTCGCGGATGCGCACCTTGATCTTGGCGTGCAGCGAGACCGTGCGGTTTTCATAGGCACGATGCACTTCGGAGGTGTCGCTGAATACCTTGCCCTCGCCCTTGGCGTTTACCGCGCCACGGGTCATGTAGTACAGACCGAGCACGATGTCCTGCGACGGCACGATGATCGGCTCGCCGTTCGCCGGCGACAGCACGTTGTTGGTCGACATCATCAGCGCACGCGCTTCGAGCTGGGCTTCGACCGACAGCGGGATGTGGACTGCCATCTGGTCACCGTCGAAGTCGGCGTTGTAGGCCGTACACACGAGCGGATGCAGCTGGATCGCCTTGCCTTCGATCAGGATCGGTTCGAACGCCTGGATGCCGAGGCGATGCAACGTCGGTGCGCGGTTCAGCAGCACCGGATGCTCGCGGATGACTTCTTCCAGGATGTCCCATACCTCGGGACCGGTCTGTTCGACCATTTTCTTCGCGGCCTTAATAGTAGTAGCGAGACCCTTGGTTTCGAGCTTGCTGAAGATGAACGGCTTGAAGAGTTCTAAGGCCATCTTCTTCGGCAGACCGCACTGGTGCAGGCGCAACGTCGGACCGACGACGATCACGGAGCGGCCGGAGTAGTCCACGCGCTTGCCGAGCAGGTTCTGACGGAACCGGCCCTGCTTGCCCTTGATCATGTCGGCGAGCGACTTCAGCTGGCGCTTGTTGGCGCCAGTGATCGCACGGCCGCGACGGCCGTTGTCGAGCAACGCGTCGACCGCTTCCTGCAGCATGCGCTTTTCGTTGCGCACGATGATGTCTGGCGCGTTGAGGTCGAGCAGGCGCTTCAGACGGTTGTTACGGTTGATGACGCGGCGATACAGATCGTTCAGATCCGAGGTCGCGAAACGGCCGCCGTCGAGCGGCACCAGCGGACGCAATTCCGGCGGCAGCACCGGCAGGATTTCGAGCACCATCCACTCCGGCTTGTTGCCGGAGAACAGGAACGCCTCGAGCACCTTCAGGCGCTTGGTGTATTTCTTGATCTTGGTTTCCGAGGCGGTTTCGCCGAGCTCGGTGCGCAGGCGCTTGACCTCTTCTTCGAGGTTGATCGCACGCAGCAGGTCGCGAATCGCTTCCGCGCCCATGCGGGCGTCGAACTCGTCGCCGTACTGTTCGAGCGCGTTGAGGTAGGCCTCTTCGCCGAGCAGCGACGAGCGCTCAAGCGGGGTCATGCCCGGATCGATGACGACATAGGCTTCGAAATACAGCACGCGCTCGATGTCGCGCAGCGTCATGTCGAGCACCAGGCCCATACGCGACGGCAGCGACTTCAGGAACCAGATATGCGCCACCGGGGACGCGAGGTCGATATGGCCCATGCGCTCACGGCGCACTTTGGAGAGCGTCACTTCGACGCCGCACTTCTCGCAGATGACGCCGCGGTGCTTCAGGCGCTTGTACTTGCCGCACAAGCACTCGTAGTCCTTCACCGGTCCGAAGATCTTGGCGCAGAACAACCCGTCGCGCTCCGGCTTGAAGGTGCGGTAGTTGATCGTCTCCGGCTTTTTGACTTCGCCGAACGACCACGAACGAATCTTGTCTGGCGACGCCAGGCCGATACGAATCGCATCGAAGTCTTCGTTCTTGGTCTGCTGCTTGAAGAGATTAAATAGGTCTTTCAAGTTCGTCTCCTAAAATGCTCTGTGTTCAGTCCCCTCTCCTTTCGGGAGAGGGTTAGGGTGAGGGAGAGTCTTTCTCAACTGCTTCCCTCACCCCTGCCCTCTCCCGGAGGGAGAGGGGAATCCTCTATTAATTAATGTCGAGTGATCGCCTTACTTTTCCTGCACCAGCTCGATATCAATACCGAGTGCGCGAATTTCCTTCACCAGCACGTTGAAGGACTCGGGCATGCCGGCCTCCATGCGATGGTCGCCCTTGACGATGTTCTCGAACATCTTGGTACGGCCGGACACGTCATCGGATTTAACCGTGAGCATTTCCTGCAGCGTGTAGCTCGCGCCGTACGCCTCCAGTGCCCAGACTTCCATTTCGCCGAAGCGCTGACCGCCGAACTGCGCCTTACCACCCAGCGGCTGCTGCGTGACCAGCGAGTACGGACCGGTGGAACGCGCGTGCATCTTGTCGTCCACCAAGTGGTTGAGCTTCAGCATGTACATGTAACCGACCGTGACCGGGCGATCGAAGGCCTCGCCGGTGCGTCCGTCGAACAGCGTCGTCTGACCGCTGGTGGGCAGGTCGGCGAGTTCGAGCAGTTCCTTGATTTCTTCTTCGGCGGCGCCGTCGAACACCGGTGTCGCCACCGGCACGCCCTTCTTCAGGTTACGCGCGAGTTCGAAGATCTCATCGTCGCTAAACGACTTGATGTCTTCCTTGCGATTGCCGTTGCCGCAGTGGTTGTAGATCTTGTCGAGGAAGCGGCGCACATGGTCGGCGTCGCGTTCCTCGTCCAGCATCTTGCCGATCTTGTTGCCGAGTTCGCGACCGGCCCAACCCAGATGCACTTCCAGCACTTGACCGACGTTCATACGCGAGGGCACGCCGAGCGGGTTCAGCACGAAGTCGACCGGGGTACCGTCGGCGGTGTGCGGCATGTCTTCCACCGGCACGATGCGCGAAATGACACCTTTGTTACCGTGACGGCCGGCCATTTTATCGCCAGGCTGCAGGCGACGTTTGACCGCGAGGTAGACCTTCACCATCTTCAGCACGCCCGGCGCAAGATCGTCGCCCGAGGTCAGCTTGGCCTTCTTCTCGGTGAACTTCTGGTCGAACGCGGTGCGCTGCTTCGTCAGATAGCTCTTGGTCTGCTCGATCGCCTGCGAGGCCTCTTCATTCTTCAGACGAATGTCGAACCACTTGGTGCGCGGCAACTCGTCGAGATAGGCCTTGGTGACCTTGTCGCCATCGGACATGCCCTTCGGCCCGCCGGCAGCAACCTTGCCGAGTATGATTTTTTCCAGGCGGCTGTAGGCGTCGTCTTCGACGATGCGGTACTGATCGTCCAGGTCCTTGCGCACGCTCGCCAGATCCATCTCTTCGATGCTCTGCGCGCGCGCGTCTTTGTCCACGCCTTCGCGCGTGAAGATCTGCACGTCGATCACCGTGCCGGCCATGCCCGAGGGCACGCGCAGGCTGGTATCTTTTACGTCCGAGGCCTTCTCGCCGAAGATCGCACGCAGCAGCTTCTCTTCCGGCGTGAGCTGGGTCTCGCCCTTGGGCGTGACCTTGCCGACGAGGATGTCACCGGCGTCGACTTCGGCGCCGATGTAGACGATGCCCGACTCATCCAGCTTGCCGAGCGCGGCTTCGCCGACATTCGGGATGTCGCGCGTGATTTCTTCCGGCCCGAGCTTGGTGTCGCGCGCCACTGTCTGCAGCTCTTCGATATGGATCGAGGTGAAGGTGTCGTGCTCGACGACGCGCTCGCTGATCAAGATCGAGTCTTCGAAGTTGTAACCGTTCCACGGCATGAACGCGACCAGCACGTTGCGGCCGAGGGCGAGTTCGCCCATGTCGGTCGACGGACCGTCGGCAAGCACGTCGCCGGTACCGATCTTGTCGCCCACTTTCACCAGCGGCTTCTGGTTGATGTTGGTATTCTGGTTCGAGCGCGTGTACTTGGTCAGGTTGTAGATGTCCACGCCGACTTCGCCGGCCTTGGTTTCATCGTCGTTGACGCGCACGACAATACGCGAGGCGTCGCACGAGTCGACGATACCGCCACGCTTGGCGACCACGGTCGAGCCCGAGTCGATCGCAACGATGCGCTCGATACCAGTGCCGACCAGCGGCTTCTCGGTCTGCAGCACCGGTACCGCCTGGCGTTGCATGTTCGAGCCCATCAACGCGCGGTTGGCGTCGTCATGTTCCAGGAACGGAATCAAGGCGGCGGCGACCGAGACGATCTGCGACGGCGCGACGTCGATGTACTCGACCTTGTCCGGCGTCGTCAGCAGGAACTCGTTCTTGAAGCGGCACGACACCAGTTCGTCGGTGAGCTTGCCGTGGTTATCGAGGCCGGCGTTTGCCTGCGCGATGACGTACTTGCTCTCTTCGATCGCGGACAGGTAATTCACCTCTTCCGTAATCTTGGAGTTGATCACGCGACGATACGGCGTTTCCAGAAATCCGTACTCGTTGGTGCGCGCGTAGACGGCGAGCGAGTTGATCAAACCGATGTTCGGGCCTTCCGGCGTTTCGATCGGGCACACGCGGCCGTAGTGCGTCGGATGTACGTCGCGGACTTCGAAGCCGGCGCGCTCGCGCGTCAGACCGCCGGGTCCAAGGGCCGAGACGCGACGCTTGTGCGTGATCTCGGACAGCGGATTGGTTTGATCCATAAACTGCGACAACTGCGAGCTGCCGAAGAATTCCTTGATCACCGCCGATACCGGCTTGGCGTTGATCAGCTCCTGCGGCATCAGGCCTTCGGATTCGGCGATCGACAGACGCTCCTTGACCGCGCGCTCGACGCGCACCAGGCCGACGCGGAACTGGTTCTCCGCCAGTTCGCCAACCGAACGCACGCGGCGATTGCCGAGGTGGTCGATGTCGTCGATCTCGCCTTTGCCGTTCTTCAGATCCACCAGGATCTTCATGGCATCGGTGATGTCTTCCTTCGTCAGGATACCCGGACCTTCGTCCGAGCCGCGACCGACGCGGCGGTTGAACTTCATGCGCCCCACGGCCGACAGATCGTAGCGATCGGAGCTGAAGAACAGATTGTTGAACAACGTCTGCGACGCGTCCTTGGTCGGCGGTTCGCCGGGACGCATCATGCGGTAGATTTCGATCTGCGCTTCGAGCGCGTTGGTGGTCGCGTCCAGACGCAAGGTGTCGGACACATACGGACCACGATCGAGATCGTTGGTGTAGATCGTCTTGATCTCGGTGATGCCGGCGGCGGTGCACTTCTCCAGCAGGTCCTGCGTCACGAAATCATTCGCGACCGCGAGCAGCTCGCCGGTGGCCTTGTTGATCAGGTCTTCCGCCAGCGCGCGACCGATGAGGAAGCTTTCCGGCACGGTGAGCTTCGACAGGCGTGCCTTCTCGATTTCGCGCACCAGGCGTCCGGTGATGCGCTTGCCGGCCTCGACGATGGTCTCGCCCTTGGGTGTGGCGATTTCAAAATCGAGCTGCAGGCCGCGCATACGCTGCGCGATCAGATCGAGACGGATTTCGTTCTTGGTAAGATGGAACGTATCCATCTCGAAGAAGGTGTTCAGGATTTCCTGCGTGTTCATGCCCAGCGCGCGCAGCAAAATCGTCGCCGGAAGCTTGCGGCGGCGGTCGATACGCACGTAGACGTAATCTTTCGGATCGAACTCGAAGTCGAGCCACGAGCCGCGGTACGGAATCACGCGCGCCGAGAACAGCAGCTTGCCGCTGGAGTGCGTCTTGCCGTAGTCGTGCTCGAAGAACACGCCCGGCGAACGGTGCAGCTGCGAAACAATAACGCGCTCGGTGCCGTTGATGATGAAGGTACCGTTGTCGGTCATGAGCGGAATCTCGCCCATGTAGACTTCCTGCTCCTTGATGTCGCGCACGGTCTTGGTACCGGTCGATTCGTCCTTATCGAACACCACCAGACGTAACAGGGCACGTATCGGCGCGGCGTAGATCAATCCGCGCTGTTGGCATTCCTTGACGTCGAACCCCGGGATGCCGAGGCGATAGCTCACGAACTCGAGTGCGGCGTTGCCGTTGTACGATTCGATCGGGAAGACGCTTTTAAACGCCGCCTGCAGGCCCTGGTCGATACGCTGCTCGGGCGGCACGTCCGCCTGCAGGTACTGATGATAGGATTCCTTCTGGATTTCCAGCAGGTAGGGAACCCGCAAAACAGTCTGGCGTTTGCCAAAATTCTTGCGGATCAGCTTCTTCTCGGTGAATGAATAGGTCATGCGCGTTCTCTCGCTCCTAAACTCGCGTGGCATCTGAAAACCATCTGCCACATTCCCGCGAATAACGGGGGTCGGCAGGGAAATAAAACCACCCAACCATCCTCGCGGGATGGTTGGGCAGCTCGTTTACTTCGGAGTGACCATCCCTGCCGAGAGGGTCACTCGAATTACCACAAAGTTACTTGAGTTCGACCTTGGCACCAGCCGCCTCAAGTTCCTTCTTCATCTTCTCGGCTTCTTCCTTGGGCGCGCCTTCCTTCACGGTCTGCGGCGCACCTTCGACGAGGTCCTTCGCTTCCTTCAGGCCCAGCGTCGTGACGGCACGCACGGCCTTGATGACGCCAACCTTGTTGTCACCGGTAGAAACGAGCACCACGTCGAACGCGTCCTTGACTTCCGCCGGGGCAGCGGCAGCAGCGGCTGCCGGACCTGCCACGGCAACGGCCGCCGCGGATACGCCGAACTTGGTTTCCATCTCCTTGATCAACTCGGAGAGTTCCAGCACGGACATGCTGGCGATGCTGTTGAGAAGGTCTTCTTTTGAAACTGCGGTCATGGTCACTGTCTCCTGAAACTAGCTAAATTGGTTACGGTTAAGCGGCCTGCTTGGCATCGCGGACAGCGGCCAGAGCGCGTACAAACTTCGTCGGTACCTCGTTCAAGGTACGCACGAAGGTCGCGATCGGCGACTGCATGGTGCCAAGGAGTTGCGAGAGCAACTGCTCGCGACCGGGAAGCTTGGCCAAGGCATCGACTTGCGCCAGGGTCATTACTTTGCTCCCCATCGCCGCGGCCTTGATCTTCAGCTTCTCGTTGTCCTTGGCGAACTCGCTCAACAACTTCGCCACCGCCACCGGATCCGCCGAGATCGCGTACGCGAGCGGACCGACCATGTCTTTGGTCAGGCACTCGTACGGTGAACCGGCGACGGCGCGGCGCGCGAGCGTGTTCTTGACCACGCGCAGATAGACCTTGGCGTCGTACGCCTTGCGGCGTAACTTGGTCATCTGCTCCACGGTCAACCCACGGTACTCGGCAAGCATGGTGGCCTGGGCGCCCTTCAACTGCTCGGACACTTCGGCTACTACCGCCTTCTTATCTTCCAAACTAAGACTCATGCGAGTCACCTCCGTTAGAACTGCACTTACTTAACTTAACGGCTTAACTTAACGGCGACCGTCTGCAGGAGTTACGAATCCTGTATGCGGGCACACCGTCTGCGCGGGCGGGTCATTAAGACAACCCATTAAGCCTCGGTGTTATACCAACCACGTCGGCGCCTGCGGTCTTTGACGATCCACCGGGACAACAAACCCGATGGTCCCAAAGTTGTTACGAACAAAAACTTAAAAACTTTTCTCACCCCAACGACGCCGTGCTTTTCTTTGCGACCTTTGCGCCTTTGCGGTGAACAATCCTTTTCTATTACAGCCCCGACACGTCCATGCGGATGCCCGGGCCCATCGTCGTCGATAGCGTAATCTTCTTTATGAAGTGGCCCTTCGACGCCGCCGGCTTGGACTTGACCACGGCCGCCATCAGCGACTGGAAGTTTTCCTTGAGCGCATCGACTTCAAACGACGCCTTGCCGATCGAGCAATGCACGATACCGGCCTTGTCGGTGCGGTACTGCACCTGCCCGGCCTTGGCGCCTTCGACGGCCTTGGCCACGTTCGGCGTCACCGTTCCCACCTTCGGGTTTGGCATCAGGCCGCGTGGACCAAGGATCTGGCCGAGCGCACCGACGATACGCATGGCTTCCGGTGTCGCGATCACAAGATCGAAATTGATATTGCCGCCCTTGATCTGGTCGGCAAGATCCTGCCAGCCGACGATATCGGCGCCGGCCTTCTTCGCCGCCTCGGCCGCCGCACCTTCGGCGAACACCGCGATCACGACCTTCTTGCCGGTGCCGCGCGGCATCACTGCCGTACCGCGGATGTTCTGATCCGACTTCTTGGCATCGATGCCGAGGTTGATGGCGACATCCACCGACTCGTCGAACTTGGTGCTCGCGGTATCCTTGAGCAGCTTGAACGCGTCATCGACGGGATAGTTCTTCTCGCGGTTCACTTTCGCGAGCTGTGCTTTATAACGTTTGCCGGCCATGTTAGAGCTCCGTATCCACGCCCATCTGACGGGCGGATCCAGCGATGATCTTCACCGCGGTGTCGAGGTCGTAGCAGTTGAGATCGGGCATCTTGATCTTGGCGATGTCCTCGAGCTGCTTGCGCGTGAGCTTGCCGACTTTGGTCTTGTTGGCGATAGCGCTGCCGGACTCGATGCCGAGCGCCTTCTTGATCAGGACCGACGCCGGCGGCGTCTTCATGATGAAGGTGAAGCTCTTGTCGCTGAACGCGGTGATGATCACCGGCGTCGGCAGGCCCTTCTCCAACTTCTGGGTCTGCGCGTTGAACTGCTTGCAGAACTCCATGATGTTGAGGCCGTGCTGACCCAACGCAGGACCGACCGGCGGCGACGGATTCGCCGAACCAGCGGGCACCTGCAACTTAATATATGCAGTTACCTTCTTTGCCACAGTTTTCTCCTTACGGGTTCAAGCGGCTACCGATTGGTTACGGCGGCCTCCCCGGGGTTGTTACTAAAAAACTACTTAAGCCTTCTCTACCTGCGAGAAGTCCAATTCGACCGGCGTCATGCGCCCGAAGATCGACACCGACACCTTCACTTTGTTCTTCTCGTAGTTCACGTCTTCGACCGTGCCATTGAAATCCTGGAACGGTCCCTCGGTCACGCGCACGACTTCGCCGGGCATGAACGAGAACTTGGGCTTCGGTTTCTCGACGCCCTCCTGAACCTGCTTCACGATCGCCGCGGCTTCCTTGTCGGTGATCGGCGTTGGCTTGGTACCGGAACCGCCGATGAAGCCGCTGACCTTGGGCACGTTCTTCACCAGGTGCCAGGTCTCATCGCTCATGTCCATCTGCACCAGCACATAGCCGGGAAAGAACTTGCGCTCGCTGGTACGCTTCTGGCCGCTCTTCATTTCCACGACCTCTTCTGTCGGGACCAGGATCTCGCCGAACTTGTCTTCCATGGCCCGATTGCGGATGTGCTCCTTGAGCGAGCGCACCACTGCCTTCTCAAAGCCGGAATAGGTATGCACCACGTACCAACGCATCGTCATCGTGCGAATCCTTAACTCGTGATGGCCTTAATAACTTTGTGCAGACCCCAATCCACAATCCACAGAAACACGGACATCAGCACCGCCATGACGAATACGATCAACGTGACCTGTGTGGTTTCTTTCTGGCTGGGCCACACGACTTTGCGCAATTCATTACGCGCGCCTTTGGAAAATTCCCAGGTCGCCTTGCCAACCGCGGTCTGATAAAACACCACGATCGCGGCAATGCTCGAGACGAGCAGCGTCCCCGCCTGGACGTAGCCCGGCTTGTCGCCAAAGTAATAGAAACCGCCGATGCCGATCGCTACGATCAGCACCGCGGCCAACAGCTTCAGTTTGTCTGTCATCTAAACCTTTACTATGCCGATACTCTGGCAGGCCAGGAGGGACTTGAACCCCCAACCTGCGGTTTTGGAGACCGCTGCTCTGCCAATTGAGCTACTGGCCTAAACCCGTTTGCATGACCCGGATGGCAGGTCGCCCGACCATCCGAGACCCAATTCCTACTCCAACACCTTCGCCACCACGCCCGCCCCGACCGTACGGCCGCCTTCACGAATGGCGAAGCGCAGGCCGTCTTCCATGGCGATCGGGACGATCAAGGTGATGACCATCTTGATGTTATCGCCCGGCATCACCATCTCGGTGCCCTTCGGGAGTTCACAGCTGCCGGTCACGTCCGTCGTGCGGAAGTAGAACTGCGGACGGTAGCCGTTGAAGAAGGGGGTATGACGTCCGCCTTCTTCCTTGTTCAGGACGTAGACCTCGGCCTCGAACTTGGTGTGCGGGGTGATGGAGCCGGGCTTGGCCAGGACCTGGCCGCGCTCGACTTCTTCACGCTTGGTGCCACGTAAGAGCACGCCCACGTTGTCGCCGGCTTCACCGGAATCCAGCAGCTTGCGGAACATCTCGACGCCGGTGACGGTGGTCTTGATGGTGGGTTTCATGCCCACGATCTCGATTTCATCGCCGACTTTGACGATACCGCGCTCGATGCGCCCGGTGACGACGGTGCCACGGCCCGAGATCGAGAACACGTCTTCGATCGGCATCAGGAACGGCTTCTCGATATCGCGCTTGGGTTGGGGGATATAGGTATCCAGGGCTTCGGCGAGCTTGTAGATCGCGGGTTCGCCTAGTTCACCCTTGTCGCCTTCGAGGGCCTTGAGGGCAGAGCCCACAATAATGGGGGTGTCTTTGCCGGGGAAGCCGTACTTGGTGAGGAGATCCTTGATCTCTTCCTGTACCAGTTCCAGGAGTTCCTTGTCATCGACCATGTCGGCCTTGTTCAGGAACACGACGATATAGGGCACACCGACCTGACGGGCGAGCAGGATGTGCTCGCGGGTCTGGGGCATCGGGCCATCGGCGGCGGAGACCACCAGGACCGCGCCGTCCATCTGGGCGGCACCGGTGATCATGTTCTTCACGTAGTCGGCGTGTCCCGGGCAGTCGACGTGGGCGTAGTGGCGCTTCTCGCTCTGGTATTCCACATGACTGGTGGCGATGGTGATGCCGCGCTCACGTTCTTCCGGGGCGTTGTCGATCTGGTCGTAGGCCTTGGCTTCGCCACCGAACTTGGCGCACAGCACTTTGGTCAGAGCGGCCGTTAAGGTCGTCTTGCCGTGGTCGACGTGGCCGATGGTGCCGACGTTTAGGTGGGGCTTGGTGCGTTCGAATTTTTCTTTGGACATGGGGGTCTCGTCTTTCTCTATCAGTTCATCAATTCAGAAAACTCGGAACCTCTATTTTTCCGGAACCGTCCGGTCTACCAAAAACTGGAGCCCATAATCGGAATCGAACCGATGACCTCTTCCTTACCAAGGAAGTGCTCTACCGACTGAGCTATATGGGCGAACTCAAGCCGCCTCTTCAACTGGAGCGGGTGGTGGGAATCGAACCCACGCTATCAGCTTGGAAGGCTGAAGTTCTACCATTGAACTACACCCGCCTAAACCAACGATGCCGAAGCATCCGCGCTACCAAACCAAAACTAAATTGCGCCCAATAATAAAATTACACCCAGAATTCTGTCTCGAATATTCTCCACCACGAGCACGAGTGGTGGAGGGGGAAGGATTCGAACCTTCGAAGGCAGAGCCGTCAGATTTACAGTCTGATCCCTTTGGCCGCTCGGGAACCCCTCCAAAAGTCTGTCCCGCAACTCCATACGTCAACGCACTGGAACATCTCTGTCCAGTGCGGAAAAAGAAAGCGGCGGATTTTCGCGGATACGACAACGCCTGTCAACACGGATCGTGTTGATTTGCCAACAAATCCCTCCAATGAGAAGCCCAGGTTTCATCCCGCAAATAAGCCGGGAACGGAGCGCGATAGCGGGCTGCTGAACAGGTCTTGCTGCCGCAGCCCTGAAAAGCCCGGTTTTCCGCGAAACTACCGTTTCCCGGGAGCGCCCGGGTTCACGGCCTTGCAGCCCTGAACCCGGGCATATCACAAGGTTAAGCCGCTGGGGCGTGCTGCACGATCTCGCGCAATACGTACGGCAGAATGCCGCCGTGCCGGTAGTAATCGACCTCCACCGGGGTGTCGATACGGAGCAGCAACGGCACTTGCTGCGTGGAACCGTCCTTGCGCCGGATTACCAGGGTGACGTCCTGTTGCGGCTTGAGGTTGCCTTCGATGCCGAGGACGTCGAACTCCTCGTCACCCTTGATACCAAGCGACTGCGCGCTGTCGTTGCCCTTGAACTGGCACGCCAGCACGCCCATGCCGATCAGGTTGGAGCGGTGAATGCGCTCGAAGCTGCGCGCAATCACGGCCTTCACGCCGAGCAGGCTGGTGCCCTTCGCGGCCCAGTCGCGCGACGAACCGGTGCCGTACTCCTCACCCGCGAAGATCACGGTCGACGTACCGGCGCCGACGTACTTCATCGCGGCATCATAGATGCTCAGCTGCGCACCATCGGGTTGATGCAGCGTCTCGCCACCTTCAACGCGGGCGCCATCGGCCTTCGGCGGGATCATCAGATTCTTGATACGCACGTTGGCGAACGTGCCGCGCATCATGACTTCGTGATGACCGCGACGCGCGCCGTAGCTGTTGAAGTCGGCCACGGTGACGCCGTTCGCCTGCAGATATTTACCCGCGGGCGACGTCGGCTTGATCGAACCGGCCGGGCTGATGTGATCGGTGGTCACGGAATCGCCGAAGATGCCGAGCGCACGCGCGCGCTTGATCTCGCCGATCGTGCCCGGCTGCATGCCGAAACCCTGGAAGAATGGCGGCTCAGCGATGTACGTCGACTTGGCCCAGTTGTAAACCTGGCCGGTCGGCGCCGGAATGTTGTTCCACAGCGGGTTGTCCTTGGTGAAGTCGGCGTACAGCTTGCGATACGTCGCCGGATCGGTCGCGTACTTCAGCACCGCGCCGACTTCGGCCTGCGTCGGCCAGATGTCCTTCAGGTAAACCGGCTGACCATCCTTGCCGGTGCCGAGCGGTTCTTTCGACATATCCACGTTGGCGTGACCCGCAATCGCGAATGCGACCACGAGCGGCGGCGACGCGAGGAAGTTGGCCTTGATGTTGGAGTGAATGCGCGCCTCGAAGTTACGGTTACCGGACAGCACCGCGGCACAGATCAGATCGTTCTGCGTGATGACCTCTTCCAGCTTCGGATCGAGCGGGCCGGCGTTACCGATACAGGTGGTGCAACCGTAGGCCGCGACGTTGAAGCCGAGCTTTTCCAGATACGGCAACAGGCCGGCGTTGGTCAGATATTCCGTGACCACCCGCGAGCCGGGCGCGAGCGAGGTCTTGATATGAGGCTTCACCGACAGCCCCTTCTCGACCGCCTTCTTCGCGAGCAGGCCCGCGGCGAGCAACACGCCCGGATTCGAGGTGTTGGTGCACGAGGTAATGGCGGCAATCAACACGTCGCCGTGGCCCAGATCCACCATCCCCTTCGGCACCTGCTCGGCCGCGGTCAGCTGGACCTGATTCGGCGTCGGGTGATTGCCCACCATCTCCGCGACATTCCGGCTGCTGCCATTCGGCAGACTTTCCTGCGCCTGGTCACCGCCACCCTGCACCGGTGCGCTCGGGCGACCGTTCAACTTCGAGACGTAACGCCTGGTCAGTTCATCGGCAGACTTGGCGTAACCGTTGTCCGCGATCGGCTTGGAGAACAGCTCGGCGAACTTGCTCTTCATGCTCATCAACTCGATGCGATCCTGCGGGCGCTTCGGGCCCGCGAGGCTCGATACGACGCTGTCGAGATCGAGTTCGAGCAGCGTGGTGTAATCGATATCGCCCTTCTTCGGAATGCCATACAGGCCCTGCGCCTTGAAGTACGACTGAAACGCATCGATCTCGTCGTCGCTACGGCCGGTGGCCTTGAAGTAGGAAATGGTTTCGTCGTCGACCGGGAAGAAGCCCATGGTCGCGCCGTACTCCGGCGCCATGTTCGCGATCGTCGCGCGATCAGCGAGCGACAGCGAGCGCGTGCCTTCGCCGTGGAACTCGACAAACTTGCCGACCACCTTGGCCTTGCGCAGCATTTCGGTGATCGTGAGCACGAGGTCGGTCGCCGTCACACCTTCGCGCAACTTTCCGGTGAGATTCACGCCGACAACATCCGGCGTGAGGAAGTACACCGGCTGACCGAGCATGCCCGCTTCCGCTTCAATACCGCCGACGCCCCAACCCACCACGCCGATGCCGTTGATCATGGTCGTGTGCGAGTCGGTGCCGACCAGCGTGTCGGGATAGTAGACACCGCCCTTGTTGTGCACACCGCGCGCCAGGTACTCGAGGTTCACCTGATGCACGATACCGATACCGGGCGGCACCACTTTAAAGGTATCGAACGCCTGCATGCCCCACTTCATGAACTGGTAGCGTTCCTGGTTGCGCGAGAACTCGAGCTTCATGTTCAGATCGAGCGAGTCCTTGGCGCCGTAATGGTCGATCTGCACTGAATGATCGACCACCAGATTCACCGGCACCAGCGGCTCGATGATCTTCGGATTCTTGCCAAGCTTGGCGGCCACGGTACGCATCGCCGCGAGATCGCACAGCAGCGGCACGCCGGTGAAGTCCTGCAACACGATGCGCGCAACCACAAACGGAATCTCATCGGTGCGCGAGGCGGTCGGCTTCCAGTTGGCGAGTTGCTTGATATGTTCTTCCGTCACCTTCTTGCCGTCGCAATTGCGCAGCACCGACTCCAGCACGATGCGAATCGACACCGGCAAACGCGAGACCTTGGCCACACCCGCGGCTTCGAGCGCGGGCAGCGAATAGAACTCGCCGGTGTTGCCGGAGTTCATTTTGAATTTCTGCAGGGTGTTGAACAGATTGTGGGGCATTACGTTCTCCTGAAAAAAGATAGTTCTCACCGCAAAGGCGCAAAGGTCGCAAAGAAAAACTTAAAGAGGTTTTGAAAAAAGTGCTCTTTGCGTTCTTTGCGGTGAACAATTCGGTTTTGCCGTTTTTGGAGCGGTTGCTATGGCGCGCAACGCTAACGCCGGACACCAATCGAGACAAACGATTTATAATTCTCTTCCTTGTGAGATAAACTCACAAGCCATGTCCAAGCACCTACCCCCACTCAATGCACTGCGCGCGTTTGAAGCAGCGGCCCGTCTCGGTAGTTTCTCGGCCGCCGCGCAGGCGTTGCATGTGACCCACGGTGCGATCAGCCGCCAGGTACGGCATCTGGAAAAATCCATCGGCGTGAACCTGTTCGAGCGCAGCGGGCGGCGCGTGCGCCTCACCGATCAGGGTCGCGACTATCTACATGCGCTGCAATCGGCCTTCGATGTGATCATCGCCGCCACCCGGCGTGTCGCGGAAACCAGCACGCGCCGGCGGATCGCAATCGATGCGCTGCCGACCTTCACCATGCGCTGGTTGTTGCCGCGCCTGGCGCGCTTCCCGCTGCACTCGGAAGTGGAGTTGCGCCTGGTAACGTCGGACCGGCCGCTGTCCGGCACCACCGACGACTTCGACGTCGCCATCCGCCGCGGACCGGAAGACTGGCCCGGTTGCGTCGCGCAGGAATTCCTGGTCGAGCACGATATTCCGGTTTGCAGCCCCATGCTGCTCGCGCGCGCACCGCTCACCGAACCGCGCGACCTCGCGCGTCACACCTTGTTGTATTCCGACACGCGCCCACAAGCCTGGGAGCGCTGGCTCAATGCCGCCGGCGTGCCGGACATCACCATCGCCGCGCGCCAGCAGTTCGATCATTTCTATCTCACGCTGCAAGCAGCGATCGACGGACTCGGCGTCGCCCTCGGCCCGCGCCCGATCATTGACGATGAACTCAAGGCCGGCCGCTTGGTCGCACCATTGGCGGAGCCCATGGTCCGCGCCCGCGGCTACTGGTGGGTAATCCCCAACTCCCGCGCCGGCGACCCAGTGCTGCGCGCATTCTGCGACTGGCTGATGCGCGAGTCGGGTCACGTGGCGAAGGAATAAAACTGGTTTGGGCACCCATCCTGGTCAGGCGGTTAGTCCCGGGTGTGTAGGTATAGGGCCGGGTCTTGCCGTTGTTGTTGAGGTCGCTTGACCGGTTGCCGTTGGGGTCGTACGTATAGGCATTGGTGTCGGTGGTGGTGTTGGTCTGGCTCTCGCGGATCAACCGATCGATTGCATCGTAGGTGTAGGCACCTACCTGGGGGAGGCTTTGTTCATTGGTGAGGTTGCCGTTGGCGTCGTAGCCATAGACTCGGGTATCCGCATTGCCGACGAATTGATTAACGAGTCTTCCTTGCAGGTCGTATTGGCGGATTTCGTTCAGGCCGTTGCCGAAGGTTTGGTTCGTGAGTACACCGTCGGCGCGGTAGGTTCGGTTGCTGACGAGGGTATTGGCGCTACCGCCACCGCCAATAAGGGCGGCGAAGACGGTGGGAGCGAACAGCGGTGTAGATGCCAAGGCGGTTCAATCGAGCCTGACTCCATTGCTGCCCAACGCGGGGCTTCTTCGTTACGGTTTAGTAGTCCCTGTCGAAGCGAGACGGCTTGCCAAGACTTGGTTCGCTACTAACTCCCTGCGCTTGCAGGGAATCGAGCCAGGCTTTTTTATCTAACCCCTGCTTCACGTCGTGGGTCTTGGTGTTCAGGATGAAGTAGCCCGGTTTGCTAACTTCTTTTTCTTCCGGGGACATGTAATCCAGGATACTGACGTGGCCAATAACTAAGTTATCTAACACTTGGTAGCTATCGACAGTAGCGTTAACGACAACATCACCATAAAGTCTCTGTCCATCTTGATCTCTAAAAGAGATCAAGAACGCACCGGCGTAGACGCGAGTGAGATAGTACCCGCCCGGTAAACGAATCTGGTAATCGCCACACGCAGTCATGCTAAGAACCAGGGCTAGAATCAATGCAATTGGACGCATAGCGCTCAGCTTCATGGTCAGAAGTTCCCGCTTCCCGAAAGACTATCCGACCAATCAGCGTTGATTCGATATGTCTCACCAAACGGAAGCTCGAATCCTAAGTCGATTAGGTCCCTGAACCAGTCGCGTATCGAGAAGCCAAGTGAGCAGCCAAACGTGAACGCTTTGGCATCGCAATTCGCGGTGACACCGCAGTTGGCATTGCGGAAGAATGTACTGCCTCCCACCGCGAACAAACAGGGTTCACCCGTGACGTTGGTTTCCGTCGTGTCACGTATCGTCAATGATGCTGATTTCATGCCCTTGTTGCAATTCTTGCACAACGACTTCGCCTTCGCCTCTGCGTTCGATCGAACCTTGCGCGCAAAGTCTGCCACCGCGTGGCGAACAGAGGCTGAGTTCTGGAACGCGCCGAGCAATCCAACGCCGCCAAGATCGACGGTCGAGCCGCCACCGGTGTAGTAGTGCTTCGCGAAGTCGAACGTACAGAACAGCCCGAGCGGATCGATCCAACGCATCGGGTTGTTGAACACATATGCATAAGTGTTAAGTCCGCCCGCGAGCCCAATGGGATCGGAAGTTAGGTAACGTCCTGTCTTAGGATCGTAATACCGATTCCAGTTATAGAACAACCCGGATTCCCCATCCACATACTGGCCCGGCAGTACGCGTAACGACCTCTCCCCCAGGGTGGGTATGTTCTGATTTTGGGATGCGGTGACGAAAGCGGTACTCCGGGTGTTCAGGATCGTTTTCGTCTATTTACGCCGCTGCGTGTTTACGCACACTTCGGTGTGCACGTACGGATCGATGGGGCTGTTTGACAAAGCGCACCTGGAGCTTGCAACCCAGCGCGGAGGCGTATTTCTCCAACGTGGCAAGTGAGGGCGAGTGTTTGCCGCCGCCGGACTCCAACCGTGCCACCGCGGACTGAGTGGTGCCGATTCGTTTGGCAACTTCGGCCTGAGTAAGTCCCACTTCCGCCCGCGCCTTAAAGATTTCATCGAGGAATGCGAATTCCTCGTCCAGCCGGTCGTACTCGCGGCGAACCTCAGGTCGGGCAAGGGCCCGGGCCTTGAACTGTTTAAGGCTTGTACGCATGTTTCACCTCCTTCAATCGCTGTTGAGCAATGTCTAATTCCTTCCGTGGGGTCTTATCGGTTTTCTTGATGAACTGGTGCAGCATCACGATCCGTCGATCCACCACCGTGCAATAAAACACCCGGGCAATACCTTCGGCAGCCTTAAGACGAAGCTCAAAAAGACCGCCGCCCATCGCGCGGGTGTGCGGCATACCTAAATCCGGACCGAAGACCTCCATTCGCTCGGCGTAACGCAGAAAGCGGGCGAGAAACCCCGCCGGTAAGCGAAGTATCTCTCCTTCTAGCGCCGCACTGTAGAACGTGACTTTCCAGTTCACTTGGGAAATATAGCATAAATGCTATGTCTGTAAAAGGACCGATAAGGTTGTTAAAGTTAAGCTGCTTTTGATGCCAGTTCCGCGGCTTCGTTGCGGAAACGCATTCCTCGATGAGATATTCCAGGCTGGCCGTCATGACCGCGCCGTGACTCAACCAAGCAACTTACCAAACTCCGCAGCGCTACTCCTTTGGCGGTTGCTCCCGCGGATGAAACTTGCTGTGCATTACCCGCAGGTCGTTGATCGTGACATGGGTATAAAGCTGCGTCGTCTCAAGCAATGAGACCGCCGCTCTCCCCATCCCGGTACCCACCGAAGGCGAGCCGCACTTGTGTATTTGTTCCATCCGCATCCGGATCACTTGGACACCTTGGATGAAGATGAAGTTGTACCAATGAAATTTACTTTACATTCCGACACGGGATAGCGGTCGCTTTCCAAATTATTGCTAAGCAGAAAAACATAGGTGCCTGGGTTGGAAAATATTGGTTCCAGTCGCGGATTTGCATTGTCCGCTGGATTTGTCACGAGCGCATCGACCGGAATAGTAAGCTCAGTAGAGAATTTAAAGCTTTCCTGAGAAATAACTGGAGGAACGATCTCTAAATCTCGAGGCCAGACGATCCAGCGAAAACGATTGTCCGGACCCCGTATCCCAAGTTCCGCCGCGTGTGGAAAGGAAAATCTAAGTCTCAATACCTCGCCACTTCTCACCTGTGCCGGAAAGCAAGAAATTTTCAATGTTGGATCAATGCTTTTGTCAGCAGTAAATCCAGATTGAACTGCTGCCAGGACTAAAACCAATCCGAACCAAACGCGACACGTTCCTAAGCGCTGCATGGTCATTTCCCTTTGCATTTGCAATCGTTATCAGAAGGCAGATCGTTTGGCCAACTAGGCGGGGCCGGCGTGGTCTGCAAATAAAAGTGCTGGCCAGTTGATTTCGGTGATGGATGACGCTTCTCATCGAGTGCGTACTTCGCGCCGCACTGTTTAGCACAGCATAAGTACTTGTCCGGATCAGACGGATAACGCAGATCAATTGCGTTGCCGCTCATATGGGGATCACCCGCCTTGTGCACCGGCACCGGCTCGTTGGTGGACGTAAGCGTAATGGTGTTGCCAGTGCATACCTGCATGCACATCTCTCGATGAGGAAAAAAGGAGGTAGATTTATTTTCTGGTCGGAAAAATAAATCTGTCCCCTTTATTTCAAGGGGTCAGAGTTGTTGAAAATCATTACTCTCGCTCCACTCGGAACACTTCACTGCGCCGATCACCACCGTGTGTTGACCGCGTCACTCGGCGTTGCAGTGCCACTTCGATTTCCTGGCGAAAT
>Ga0209515_10000272_pt1 | contig 98525 bp, 91 predicted proteins | sample Subgroupgradi54m_FD_187454 | JGI IMG/M metagenome (GOLD analysis project Ga0209515, IMG submission 187454) | Subsurface groundwater microbial communities from S. Glens Falls, New York, USA - GMW60B uncontaminated upgradient, 5.4 m (SPAdes)... ... | reverse complement strand
AGGAATTATTCGCAGAATTAGAGGGTTATTTATATCGTTATAACTATCGCCGGAGACATTCGGCGTTGAAACATGAAACACCGCTTGATAGACTAAAACATGTTACCGAAATTCTGAAGTGATACACGACGTCCCAAAGGGAGACGTTAGCCGATAGACGAAATCTTGATATATTTTCGACGGGTTTGAGGGTTTCTGTCGTCTTGTATAGTAAGAGGATCATTCCTATGCCAAGACAACATTCCGGGGACGCCGCACTTAATTCTATAGTACGTGAATTTGACAGTGAAGCTGAGATAGGCTATACTTTGTATAGCCTATGGAGGAATGACTGTATGGTGACGAAAATTCAGAAATGGGGGAACAGCCAGGGTCTCCGAGTCAGTAAGGAGGTGCTGGAGCAGGTTCACGCGGCTGTTGGCGATGCGGTTGAAGTCAGCGTTCAAAAAGGCACTATCCTTATTCAGCCGATCAAACGACTCCGTGGTAAATACAGTCTTCGTCATTTAGTCGCTCAAATGCCTAAAAATTACAAACCGATCGAAGAGGATTGGGGGAAGCCCGTCGGCAAGGAAGTTTGGTAAATGTCCGGCTATACACCTCAAAAAGGTGACTTCGTTATATTGACGTTTGATCCCCAGACAGGTCATGAGCAAAAAGGACGAAGACCGGCACTGGTATTGAGCAATGCTTTATTCAATAAGCATACCGGTTTTACAATTGTCTGCCCGATCACGAACACAGATCGAAATATTCCGTTTCACATCCAGATCCCTTCAAGTTCTTCACTGACCGGTTTTGTGATGGTGGACCAGGTCAAGTCTGTCGATTATTCCCATAGGCAGATAAAATTTGTCGAACGAGCTTCTTCTGAATTAGTCGACAATGCTTTGGGTATTTTGGACTCGTGCCTTTTTTGAGCTTATTCCTGGGACACAATACCTAATTCATCAAAGTGCTAGTGTGCGTTGTGGGTGGGTTTAGTTTTTAAATTCGATGGGCTGGGAGCAGGCGTAGCCGCCGGCGTTGTATTCGTAGACCATGCGGCCGCCGAAGTCCGCGCCGAGCGTCAAGGTCAGCAGCATCAGAAGAAAAAGGGCCGCGAAGCCCAAGAGGCCCTTTTTGGGGAGAGGCCTGGCAATGATCGCCCAGACGATCAGGACGGCGCAAAGCACGGCGGTCACGATCATGAAGCGCTCATGACGCTCGAGCAGGTGTTCGCGCACGCTTCGCGAGACCATCACGCCTGATTCCGCATAGAGGCCGGTCGCGCCCGCGGCCAGAAGTGTCAAGAATCCGGCCACAAGCATCCAGAAACCCGTCACGATCCAGGCCTCCTTACGAAAGATCCCGCCGAAGAAATAAAAGAACGCAGCACCCAGAAGGAACGCGATCGGGAAATGGACCACGATCGGGTGGATGTTCTGAAGGTGCTGCGCTCCAGGCAAAAAAGACGGCATGAGACTCTTTTAAGAGACGGACTCTACCGTCAGGAACTGACTGCCGCCGCTCGTGTAGCTGTCGCCCTTGACCGTCACTGCGTCTCCCATATGGGTGATGACGCTCTCCGGAAGCGCTTCGCCGTTCTTGTCGGGAAGCAGCACGTAAAGTTTGCCGGTGCCTTCCTCAAGAAGTCCGACCGGGATGCCCTTTTGGGCGCAGGTCACCGCGCACTCTTTGTGGCCGGCCCCTTTGGCGTCCATCGTCAGAAAACAGTAAGTATCGACTAATTCTCCTTTGACGGATACGTCCTTGCCGTCCGCCAGCGCCTGACCTGCAGCGCCGAACACCAACGCGGCCCCCATCAATAAATCCAAGCCCGTTATTTTACGCATGTTCACTTCTCCTTTGGATGTTGCCGGAAACGACGAGTAAGCCAACGATGATATTATATACCTGCCGGATGAGGATTGTACTATCTCATAAAATATGCCATAATTTTTTTATGATCTATATTTTAATTGAGAGATCTTTGTGAACCTAAGCATCTCCAACATCTTTTCCGGGCTTCTCTTTGGGACGATCGGTTTTTCGGCGTTCATTTATGGGAAGAAACAGGGAGAATGGAAGCCGATGGTCATCGGCGCGCTGTTGATGGGTTTTCCGTACCTTGTCACTGATACGATGGCGCAATATATTGTCGGGGCGCTTCTGACCGCGGCGCTTTTTTTGTTTCGTTGATCGAATGAAAAGCATCGTTCTGGGGACCAATAATGCTGACAAACTCCGGGAGCTGACAAAGCTTTTAAAGGGGAGCGGGGTCAAGGTTTTATCGCTTTCGGAGTTTACGAAATTTCCCGAGGCGGTCGAGGACGGGAAGACTTTCATCGCCAATGCCCGGAAGAAAGCGCGCTGGGTTTCGGTCCATACTAAGTCTCTTACATTGGCCGACGATTCGGGTCTCATGGTCTTCTCGCTGAAAGGCAAACCCGGTGTTTACTCCGCGCGTTTTGCGGGAGCGGGATGCTCCTACGAAGACAATAACCGAAAACTTCTAGCGCTTCTGAAAAAGCGTCCGGCATCAAAACGCGCCGCCAAATTCGTCTGCGCCATGGCTCTCTATGATCAAGGCCGTCCCGTCGCCGTCGTCCAAGGTGAATGCCGCGGACGCATCGCCCAAGCCGAGCGAGGCCAAAACGGCTTCGGATATGACCCCGTCTTCATCCCCACGGGCCACACCAAAACCTTCGCCGAACTCCCTGCTTCCCAAAAAAACCAGATCAGCCACCGAGGCAAAGCCCTCCGCGCCATCCGCTCTTCTATTCTAAAATTCTGGAAATAAATTTAAACCGGCGGAGCCAGGAGCTTTTCGTTCTTGGGAGATTTTAGGGTGCCGCTGATCTTGTATTGGGAGATGAATTGTTCGACTTTGTCGATGACAAAGGGCACGATGCCGCCGGTATCGACGGCGCCGCGTAGGATGGCGTCGGAGTAGCGGATCCACATGATGAGGTCGAGGGTCTGGTCGAAGCCGACGTGGCCTTTGAAGACGAGGTGGACGGTGTCACTGTCGAGGGTGAGGTCCTGGGTGAGAACTTTTTTGTCGGCTATTTTAAAATTGGCGTTCAGCGCGTGAAAGACGACTTCATCAAGACCGATGACTTTCACGATGACCAGGTTGCCCATGTCTTTGAAGAGATCTGTTTTCCAGATGCGGCCTTCACGGATATTGATCTTTCCAGAGCCTTGGAACGTGTCCTGGGATCTGAGCTTTCCTTTTAGCAGGGTGAGCAGATTGACCTTGCCCGCCAGGTCTTTCATTTTCGGGTCCAGATCCCGGGCTAAAAGAGCGAGGTCAAGGTCGTTCACGTAGAATTTTCCGTCAAAAGGGATCTCCGGTTTTGACAGATCGAATGAAGACCGGAAGCCCCCGCTTCCGCCGTAAGGCTTGACGTGAAGGTAGGGGATGTTCAGGATCCTGTTTTTCATGCGGATCTGCGCTTCCACATCATCGATGCGGAATTTTTCTTTGACGCGCAGGACGTCCGAACGCGCGTCGAGTTTGAGATCCCAGTCGAGCGGAGCATCCGAGCGGCCTTTGAGGATGAATCGGCCGTTCAGATCGCCTTTGAGCCCCAGGTCTTTCAGCGCCGGCGCGTAGGTAAGGATCTGGGGCGCCAAGCGCTCGAGGTCGATCTTAAAATCTCCTTTCAGGTCAAAAAGGGGCCGCTCAAACCCCGCCCCCGAGCCGTGTACGTCGCCGCTAAAACCTCCGTAGACTATTTTCGCGCTGTGGATATCGAACGCATTCTGCCTCCACGAATAAACGGCGCTCAAGTCCAGTTCGCTTGAGCGGATGAGAAGGTCGGCTTTTTTTTCGGGTTGAAGCGGGACCGATCCTTCGACGGCGTATTTTTTCTTGGCGGCCATGAAATGCCCCGTGACGATGCGGACTTCCGCGGCGTTAGCGGAAATTTCGGACGCGACGTCGGTGAGCTCTATTTTTCTGGCGGTATTTTTTGCGATACCGTCTTTGAGGTCCAGGAGCGCATCCCATCGGATGGCCGCCGGTTCTTTTAGGGAGCCCTTCAGTATGAGGGCGGCCTCACAGAGTCCGTTCAAGTTCCAGCCCTCGAGGAACTTTTTTTGATCTTCCGATAGGAGCTCCAAAAGGTCCGTGAGGGTCGAGCGGGTGCGCAGGTTCGCGTCGAAGACGAGACTGCTGAACGACTGGAGCGTGCCCTCGGCTTCGATGACGAGGTGTCTGTAGGATCCGCTCAAGGATTCGATCCGGACAAGATCCGGCTGAAAGCGCAGGGATCCCGAAAGGCCTTCAAGAGGATGGAAGCCGCCCGGAAGACCGATGACGCTTCCGTTCGAAAACGCGAGACTGCCTTGGTAGCGCTCGATCGATTTTTTTTCAAAATCAAAGATCCCCCTCGCGTCGAATTCCGCTCTCCCTGCGATCTGCGCGTTGCCGGCGGACAGGGAGGCGTCATTCAAGGAGCTTTTGACGTGAAAGAGCGCTTTCTTTTCGGTGCCCGGAGCGTTGGTCAGGCGGCCCTCGAGTCCCAGCATTCCTTTTTGAAGGATGAGCGGATTCTGATGCTGGTAACGGACGAGCCACTCCGGGACCTTTCGCGCGGATGCTTTGAGGTAAAAATCATAATTGGCTTTCTCAAGGTCCCAGCCTCCCTGAAATGTCAGCGTGCCGTAAGAAGTCCGTCCGAGATTCATGAAGCCCTGGAGGCGGAGGATCGGCGGATTCTGGAAGGTCATCTTAAGGTTCACAGCCGTCATTTCTTCCACGACGGGTCCGCCGGGGATCTCCTGCACCGACACAAGCCCATTGACGATCTCAAACTGTTCCAGATAGACATTTTCGGGCAACAAAGCCTCGGGTCCGCCGGTCAATTTTGAAAGATCGGTCTCCGAACTTTCCAGGATCACCGGCACAACGATCTGCCCGGAAATTTTGGTTTTTTTGGGCGGAGGCGGAGGCGTCTCCGCGACCTGAGCGGCCGGATCTTTGAGGACCCAGTCGTACACAGGCGAATCGAGGAAAACATTGCGGACGACCAGTTTCTTTTCTTTGAGAAACGGAAGGACGCGCACATCGAGCGCGAGTGTTTTGGCCGCAAAAAGGGTACGGCCGTCCAAGGAGCGCACGACTTTAAAATTGGAGAAGCTCAGGCCCCGGAAGGGAGTGTAGAGCGCCTTGTCGAAAACGACCTTTTCTCCGGTCAATTCTTCTGTTTTTTGGATCACGTACGCTTTTAAACGGCCCGGAAGAAATCCTACCTGGAGGTACGCGTAAAGCAGGGACAGGACAAGAGCGATCAGAAGAAGAGCCCTTAAAATGACCCGACGACTTTTCATGGTAAACTGATTATAGCATAGCCAATTTTAAGCAAAGCACTTGATAGAACCCCTGTCATTCACTATAATGCGGTTACTATGAAAAAAATTCGTCGCGGGATCTATCCGGGTACATTCGACCCCGTCACATTCGGCCACATCGACCTCATCAAGCGGGCTCTGGGAGTTTTTGATGAAGTCATCGTCGCTGTCGCGCACCAGCCTTCCGACAAGAAGCCTTTGTTCAGCGTGAAGGAAAGAATGATCCTCTTGCGCCGCGCCGTCGAAGGTCTAGAAGGGGTCACGGTGGAAGACTTCCAGGGGCTGGTGGTCGAATTCGCGCGAAAAAAAAATGCCGGAGCGATGGTTCGCGGCATCCGGATGCTGTCCGATTTTGAATACGAATTCCAGATGGCGCTCACGAACCGGAAGCTTGCCGAGGATATCGAGACGATCTTCCTGATGCCCCATGAGTCTTATTCGTACATTTCGAGCCGGCACGTGAAGGAAGTAGCGGCCCTTGGCGGCGATACGAGCGCCTTCGCTCCCGATTTCGTTGTGGAAGCCATTCGCAGGAAACTGAACGGTTCTTGAAACGTGATGAAGATCCAGCTCAATCATTTCAAGGATAATAAAAGTCTCGTTCTTGAGGAAGAGATCAGCCCCGAAGATCTTGACCTCGACATCGGCGTGATGCATTTTCCACAGAATCTCCAGCTGCACGTGGAGGCCTGGAAATCCGACGACGACCTGACGGTCGACGCTCACATCGAAGGCGTGCGGAATTTCACCTGTTCGCTGTGTCTCGAGGAGTTCGATAATCTATTTGAAAAAGACATTTCGCTTCATTATGATATCAAGGGTCTGGACTCGGTCGTCATCGACCAGGACATCCGGGACGAGATCATTCTGGAGCATCCGATCCGGATCCTTTGCAAACCGGATTGTCGCGGGCTTTGTCCGTTTTGCGGGGCGAACCTGAACCATGAGAAGTGCAATTGTAAGGATAACGAGTAGGCTTTAGAAAGGAAAACAATGCCCAATCCGAAACGCAGACATTCCAACCAACGCACGCGCAAGCGCCGCACGCACGACGTCATGACGGCCAGCCAGACTACGCTGGACCCTCAGTGCCCGCTCGGCGCCGACAACTGCGTGCCACACGCCCGGCACCGCGTCTGCCCTAAATGCGGCTATTATAAAGGCCGCCCGGTCCTTCAGATCAAAACGAAAGAAAAGAAAAAGAAAGCGTGAGAATTGCCGTTGACGGCATGGGGGGAGATAACGCCCCCCAAGAGATTGTCGCGGGTGCCGTAGAAGCCGCCAAGGCTTTTGACTGTAAGATCGTGCTCGTCGGAGACCAGAATCTCCTGCGGACCGAGCTTGAGAAGCATCCCAAAGTCCCCAAAAGCGTGAGCATTCACCATGCAGGCAGTTTCATTCGCATGGATGAATCCGCCACCGGCTCCATTCGTAAGAAAAAAGACGCTTCCATCTCTATCTGCGCTGACCTCGCCAAAGAGGGCGTTGTGGACGCCATCGTGACGGCGGGCCATACGGGCGCGGCCGTTGTCGCCTCAACGCTCAAGCTGAGGTTATTGGAAGGCATCGAGCGCCCCGGGATCGGCATCCTTTTGCCGACGCTGGGCACTCCGACGCTTCTGATCGACGTGGGGGCCAACATCGACCCCAAACCCATCCATCTTTATCAATACGCGGTCATGGGCGACGTCTATTTCCGGTACATCTTGAGAAAGAACCGTCCCTCGGTAGGAATTCTCAATATTGGGGAAGAAGAGACCAAGGGCACCGACTATATAAAGGAAGCGCACCAGCTTTTGAATAAAAGTAAGCTCCATTTTATCGGCAACGTCGAAGGCCGCGATATTTTTGGAGGGACAGTCGACATCGTCGTCTGCGACGGTTTCGTGGGGAATGTTGTCCTTAAGGTATCAGAATCCATCGCGGGAGTTATTGGAAAACTCTTGAAGGCTCAGCTGAGGAAAAGCCCCATCACCCGACTCGGAGCTCTTTTGGCTAAACCCGCTTTCGACGCGCTTAAAAAAGAGTGTGATTATTCTGAATACGGAGGTGCGCCGCTTCTTGGCATCGACGGAAACTGTATCATAAGCCACGGCTCCTCCGACGCGCGCGCGATCAAGAACGCCATTCGCGTGGCCACCGAATTCGTGAAGTACGAGATCAACCAGCACATCCTTGAAGCCGTGAGAGCCAACAAAGAATCATGATCACCGTGCTGCGATCCAGGATCGCGGGCCTTGGTTTTCACGTGCCCGATAAGATCCTGACAAATAAAGAACTTGAAAAGATGGTCGAAACTTCGGATGAATGGATCCGTACGCGCACCGGCATCTCCGAGCGGCGTATCGCGGAGAAGGGGACCGGTGTGAGCGAGTTGTCTGCCAAAGCGGCCTTAAAAGCGCTCAAGGATGCCGGCACCAAACCTGAAGAGATAGATCTGATCATCGTGGCCACCACCACTCCCGACATGCCGCTCCCTTCGACGGCCTGTCTCGTCCAGGAGAAGATCGGCGCCAAGAACGCGGCAGCTTTTGACCTGGCCGCGGCCTGCGCCGGTTTCGTCTACGGACTCGTGACAGCGGATCAGTTCATCAAAGGCGGCGCTTACAAGAACGTGCTTGTCATCGGCGCGGACCTCATTTCTTCTTTCATCGACTGGACGGACCGGTCGACTTGTGTGCTTTTCGGTGACGGGGCGGGCGCGGCGGTCCTGAAACCGGCTGTTTCGGGAGGCATCCTCGCTAGTGTTCTCGGATCCGATGGACATTACGCCGACCTTCTGAAGATCTGCGCGGGCGGTTCACGCACTCCCGCAAGCGCCGAGACGGTCGCCAATAAAGGCCACATTCTCCAAATGAACGGCGGGGACGTGTTCAAACTTGCGGTGCGCGGGATGTCAGACGCCCTTGTTCAGGCGCTCTCGAAAGCGAACCTCAAAAAGGAGGACATCGCCTGTTTCATTCCGCACCAGGCCAACCAGAGGATCATCGACGCGGTGAGCGAGCGTCTGGAAGTGCCGAAGGAAAAGGTTTTTGTGAATTTAGACAGATATGGAAATACTTCCAGCGCTTCCTGCGCGATCGCGCTCTGCGAAGCGGTGGAGCAAGGCCGGATCAAAAAGGGTGACAAGATAGCGCTCGCGACGTTCGGCAGCGGGCTGGTCTGGGGCGCCATGGTGATGGAATGGACGTAGCCTACCTTTTTCCGGGGCAGGGGTCTCAATTCACCGGGATGGGAAAAGATTTTTACGACACGTATCCCGAAGCCCGGAGAGTCTTTGACCGCGCGGCTGAGCTCGTGGATTTTGATATCCGGTCCGTCTGTTTTGAGGGCCCTCCCGAGAAGTTGACGCAGACGCGCTACAGCCAGCCGGCGATCTTTGTCGTGAGCATGGCGATTCTGGCCGTCCTGAAGGCGCATTCGAAGGCTTCCAAGTTTGAACCAAAATACGCGGCAGGTTTGAGCCTCGGCGAAGCGACGGCCTTGGCGGCGGCCGAAGCGTTCTCCTTTGACGACGGCGTGCGGTTCGTGCGCGCGCGCGGGCAGTTTATGGATGAGGCTGCATCGGAGCGTCCCGGCCTGATGGCCGCCGTGCTAGGTCTTGAACTGCCCGAGGTCGAAAAGATCTGCAAAGCCACGGGAGCCGAAGTCGGAAACTTGAACGCGCCCGGCCAGATCGTCATCTCAGGGCTTAAAAAAAACGTCGAAGACGCATTCGAGAAACTCAAAGAAGCCGGCGCGCGAAAAGTGATCCCGCTGGAAGTCAGCGGCGGATTTCATTCGAGCTGTATGGAGCCGGCGTGTCGACGCATTGAGGAGGCGCTCGGCGGGATGAATATCCTCAGACCAAAATTTCCCGTGGTGAGCAACTTGACGGCCGATGTTGAGATCGAGCCTGCCCAGATCAAGCAAAACCTGATCTGGCAGATGAACCACCGCACGCTTTGGGAGGACTCGATGAGATTCATGATCCGGCAGGGTGTCAAAACTTTTATTGAATTCGGACCCGGAAAGGTCTTGAAGGGCCTTATGAAAAAGATCGATCCGACCCTCGAGGTCATTTCGCTGAGCGCCGTGGAAGATCTGCATGTCATCGCCTAGCGGGACCAAGAACCCGGAAAAGCTCGAGGGCAAGGTAGCCATTGTGACGGGCGCCAGCCGAGGCATCGGCCGCGAAATCGCGCTCTCTTTTGCTCGGGAAGGCGCCCAACTCGTGCTCACGGCGCGGAGCGAGGAGTCCTTAAAGACGACTGCCGCCGAAATTCGCGCGCTCGGCAAAAGGGAGCCGCTTCTTTTCGCGTTGGACGTCAAAGACGGCGTAAAAACGGAAGAACTTGCGGACAAAACTCTTGACAAATATAAGCGCATTGATATACTCGTCAACAATGCGGGCGTGACGAGGGACGGTTTGTTCGTCCGGATGTCCGAGACCGATTGGGATGAGGTGCTCGATACGAATTTGAAGGGCACCTTTCTTTGCATGCGGGCCGTTTCGAAGACGATGATGCGCCAGCGCTCGGGCCGGATCATCAATATTGCCTCGGTCATCGGCCTCATCGGCAACGCGGGCCAAGCCAATTATGCCGCGAGCAAAGCGGGCATCATTGCGTTGACAAAATCCGCGGCCAAAGAGCTCGGCTCGCGGAACGTCCTGATCAACGCGATCGCCCCGGGGTTCATCGAGACCGAGATGACCGATGTGCTCGGGGAGGATGTTAAAAAAACGATTTTGAAGTCCATCCCCGTCGGATTCTTCGGAAAACCGGCGGACGTCGCCAAGGCAGCCGTTTATCTGGCGTCGGATGAAAGCAGTTTTATCACAGGTCAGGTCATCACCGTCGATGGCGGCATGGTGATGTAACAATGTCAGGAGGAAATCCAATGGCCGAAGTCGGACAAAAAGTAAAATCAATTATCGCGGAGCAGTTGGGAGTCAAGATCGAGGAAGTGACTGACACCGCATCGTTTGTGGATGATCTCGGAGCGGATTCTCTGGACACGGTGGAGCTGGTCATGGCTCTCGAAGAGGAATTTGGCATTGAGATCCCTGATGAAGATGCAGAAAAGATAACCTCCGTCGGCGAAGCCACCCGCTACGTGGAATCCAAAGCTACGAAGACCTCGAAGTAGTACCCCTTCCAGAAAGATTTTGTGTCCTATCCACGTGTAGTTGTTACCGGTCTGGGAGCAGTGACTCCGATCGGCGGCAACGTCAATGATTTTTGGAATTCCCTCATTTCGGGTCAAAGCGGCGTCGACAAGATCACTACGTTCGATCCTCACCAGTTCGACGCCCGCATCGCGGGCGAGGTCAAAAATTACGATCCCAAAGCGACGATCCCCATGAAGGAATCCAGGCGCATGGAGAGGTTTTGCCAATTTGGCGTCACAGCGGCTCAAGAGGCGTTCAAGGACTCCGGGATCGACATGTCCAAGGAAGACCCTTTCGAGGCCGGGGTTCTCATCGGCTCCGGTATCGGCAGTCTCAGGATCGTCGAAGAGACGCATTCCTTGTACCTGACCAAAGGTCCTGAAAAATTTTCTCCCTTTATGATCCCGCTATTGATCATCAATATGGCCGCTGGTTGGACTTCCATTCTTTTGGGGCTCAAGGGGCCGAATCTCGCGGTCGTGACCGCATGCGCCACGGGCACGCACGCGATCGGCGAAGCTTTTCGGATCATTCAGCACGGCCAGGCCAAGATCATGGTCGCCGGCGGCACCGAAAGCTGCATCACGCCGCTCGGCATCGGCGGTTTCTGCGCCCTGAAGGCGCTCTCGACGAGAAACGACGATCCCAAAGGAGCGTCGAGACCCTTTGATAAAGAGCGTGACGGGTTTGTGATGGGGGAAGGCGCAGGCGTCGTGGTCCTCGAGGAGCTTGAACATGCCAAGGCGCGCGGAGCCCATATTTATGGTGAGGTGGTCGGGTATGGACTCAATGGCGACGCGTTCCATATGACCGCTCCCCGGCCGGATGGCGAAGGGGCAGCGCGCTGCATGACGCTCACGCTGAAAGATGCCAAAATGCGGCCCGAAGAGATCAGCTATATCAACGCCCACGGCACTTCCACGGAATTGAACGACAAGATCGAAACCTTGGCCATCAAACGCGTCTTCGGCGACAATGCCAAAAAAATCCCCGTGAGCTCGACAAAATCCATGACGGGCCACACGTTGGGTGCGGCGGGTGGCATCGAGTTCATCGCATGCGCGCTGTCTTTGAAGCACCAGACGATCCATCCGACGATCAACTTGACCCACCCAGACCCCGAATGCGATCTGGATTACGTCCCGAATACGGCACGGAAGGCCAAGGTGGAAGCGTGTCTTTCAAATTCTCTCGGCTTCGGCGGACACAACACTTCGATCCTCATAAGAAAGTTCAAAGGATGAGCTTACTTCAGGGTAAAAAAGGATTGATCCTTGGCGTTGCCAATAAAAGAAGCATCGCCTGGGCTGTTGCGCAGAGCGCCGCGGCGGCGGGCGCGGAACTGGCTTTCACTTATCAGGGTGAAAGGCTGGAGGAAAATGTGCGCGAACTCACCGGAACGCTGACGGGCTCGCTCCTATTGCCCTGCGACGTCACGAACGAATCCCAGGTCGAGGCGGTCTTCAAAAAGATCGATGAAACCTGGGGCGGCCTCGATTTCATGGCGCACTGTGTGGCTTACGCTAAAGCCGAAGATCTTGAGGGAAGTTTCGTGAAGACCAAAAAAGAGGGCTTCGACACGGCACTCGGCGTCAGCGCTTATTCATTGACGCTTCTTTCACAAAAAGCGGCGCCGCTCATGGAAAAAAAAGGCGGCGGTAGCATCATGACGCTGACCTACCTCGGCGGCGAGCGCGTGGCCCCGGGGTACAACGTGATGGGCGTGGCCAAGGCGGCGCTGGAAGCCAGCGTCAAATATTTGGCCAACGATCTAGGACAGATGAATATCCGCGTAAACGCCATCTCGTCGGGCCCGATCAACACGCTTGCCGCCCGCGGGATCTCGGGTTTTTCAGATATTCTCAAATTGGCCCGCGAGCGCGCGCCTCTGAAGCGCAATACCGAGCCCGCGGAAGTGGGTGACGCCGCTCTTTTTCTTTTTAGTTCTTTAAGTCGCGGGATCACCGGCGAGATCCTCTACGTCGACTGCGGTTATAATATCCTGGCTTATTAGTGACCCTAGGGCTGCATGCATTTTAAAAAGCTGGAACTCATAGGCTTCAAATCATTTGCGGATAAGACCACGATCGAATTTCCATCCGGGGTCACGGCCATTGTGGGCCCCAACGGCTGTGGGAAGTCCAACATAGCCGATGCCATCCGATGGGTGCTGGGTGAGCAGAGCGTGAAGTCTCTCCGCGGATCCGACATGCAGGACGTTATCTTTAACGGCAGCGCCGTCAAACAGCCTCTTAACTTTGCCGAAGTTTCCCTGACCCTTTCAAATGAATCCAAGATCCTTCTGATCGAATATGACGAAGTCACGATCTGTCGCCGGCTGTATCGCTCAGGAGAAAGTGAGTATCTTTTGAATCAAAACACGGTCCGTTTAAAGGACATCCAAGAGCTGCTCATGGGCACCGGGATCGGTACGGACAGTTACGCCATCATCGAGCAGGGAAGGATGGACGTGATCCTGAACTCCAAACCTGAAGACCGCCGCGCGATCTTTGAGGAAGCGGCCGGGATCACGAAATACAAGTCCAAGAAAAAGGAAGCGCTGAGAAAACTCGAACAGACGGACGCGAACCTTCTCAGGATCAACGATATTCTGCAAGAAGTGAAGCGGCAGATCGGGTCGATCGAGCGGCAGGCCAAGCGCGCGGAAAGCTACAAAAAAGAGTTTGAGAAGCTCAAGAAGCTCGAACTCTGGGCCGCATCAAAAGAATTCCTCGTTTTTGAAAGCGAAAAAAAAATTAAAGAAGACGTTCTTGGCTCCTTGAAAGAAGAAGAAGCTCTGAGTCACGTGGCCATTGAAGAGATCGAAGCGCGTCATCGTACCAAAAAAGGGTCGCTCGAGGAGATCGAAGAATCCCTGAGACAGACAAACCTGGAGGAGATGACGATCAGCGCCGACGCCCGGAAGCATCGTGACCGCGCACTTCTCAACCGTGAGCGTATCGGTGAACTCTCGGCTAAAAAAGAAAATCTGGAGAAGGCGATAGACACCTCCCGACTCCGGACCGAAGAGTTGGGTCAGGAATGCGAAGCTTTGTCAGAACAGATCCGGCTGATGCAGAATTCAGAAAATCCGGAAGAAAAAAAAGCCTGGGCCGCTCTCGAAAAGGAATTCACGTCTTATGAAGCCAGTCTCCGCGCCCTTCGCGGAGAAAGGGCCGCCGAAGAATTGCGCTCACAGGAGATCGCCCGAGAATCGGTGCGCCTGCATCGTGAGGCTGCCGAAGCCCGGGCGCAGGGCGAGGGCATGAAGCACCGTTTCAAAAAATTGACGCGCGACAAAGAAGTGCTGCTGAGCGAGATACGCGAAACGGATGAGTCGCTCCGCGGCTCTTTTTTTGATCCGGACCTTCGAGAGAGCGCTTCTTTTTCCTCAGAGGATCTTTTTTCACGCGTAAGGCTTTTTAAGGAAAAGATCGTCTTGCTCGTAAAGCGGCTTGTCGCGGAGCGCCGGGAAACGTTTAGCGGGGAAGAGGAGGCCGGGCTCGACGCGGACCTTGCGCGTTTCGCCGAAGAGGTCTCGCAGCTGAAGGTCAGATCCGCTGATGTACGCGCCCGACGGGAACATCTGGACCTCCTGAAAAAAAGAGCGGAAGAAAAGATCGGTTTGATCGAATCGGAGTGCCGTTCGCTGGGCGAGGAAGAAGATCGTCTGCGCCAAAAGGAAAAGATCTCTGAAGACGAGACGCTTCTTCTTGCCGAGGAGGATCGAGTGCTGAAAGTCAGGCTCGAGGCGCTCGAGGAGGCGTTTCGTGCGGAAGAAGGAAAAAGAGAGGCCCTTCTGGTGAGACTGACGGAATCGCGTCTGAAGCGCAGCCAATGGGAAGAGCGCCGCGGCTTTCTAGAAAAAGACCGGCAAAGAGCGCTCGACTCCAAGAGGGGCGAAGACAGCCTTCGTGTTTCCTATGAGAATGAGATCCGGGGATCTCTGGTAAAAAAAGAAACGCTCGAAAAAGAATGCGTCGAGCTTGAAGCGGCTGTCGCCGCGCTTTTGGCCCGCAGGGATGAGATCCTTAAAAGCACCGAGAGTGTACGACGTTCGCGTCAGTCGATCTTGGACGAGCTCAAGATCGTCGAAGACCAAAGGCAGAAAAGCCGTACGGCTCTCGATGAGATACGTCAGAGGTCTCATGAGCTTGAAATGCAGCGCGCGCAGACAGGGTTTGAGATGGACCGTCTTAAGGAGCGGATCTTCAACGCTTATCAGGTCGATCTCACGGTCCAGCAGGAGATAGGACAAACCGATGCAGAATTTTTCAAGGAAATATTGGGCGGAGAGGGTGAGCCTGAGCTTGAGGGTGTGAAAGCGCGGATCCTGGCTCAGCGTGAGAGGATCGGCAAAATGGGTCCCGTCAATCTCGTGGCGATCGAGGAGTTCGATGAGATGCGCACGCGTTACGAATTCTTAAGTCAGCAGGAGGCCGATCTCGTGAAGGCCAAGGAGGACCTGCACAAGGCGATCCAGAAAATAAACCGTACGACCCGCGAGCTTTTTGCCGATACGTTCCAAAAGATCCAAGGCCACTTTAGCGACACCTTCCGCCTTCTTTTCGGCGGAGGCAGCGCTGAGCTGATCCTCCTGGACGAGGAGGATGTGCTTGAAAGCGGCATCGAGATCGTGGCGCGTCCTCCCGGAAAGAAACTTCAGAGCATCACCCTTCTTTCCGGCGGCGAAAAAGCGCTGACGGCCACCGCACTTCTTTTCGCGCTCTTCAAGGTCCGGCCGAGTCCTTTTTGCGTGCTTGATGAGATCGACGCGCCTCTCGACGAGGCCAATGTGGACCGCTTTTTAGGGGTGCTTAGGGAATTCATCGCGCATTCGCAGTTCATCGTGATCACACACAGCAAACGTACGATGAATTTGGCGGACGCGCTTTACGGGATCACGATGGCTGAAACGGGCGTCAGCCGGGTGGTTTCGGTAAAATTCCAGGAGAAGAAGAACGCAGAGCTTGTTACTTAGCCGGTTTCTTGAAGGGGTTTGCGGTAGCCCTTGACGATGTTCTTTCCGCGTCTTTTCGCTTCGTAGAGGGCGCCGTCGGCGCAGAAGATCAGTTTTTCTTTGTCCTCGGCGTCTTCGGGATAAGTGGCCACGCCGACAGAGACCGAGATCTTTCTTTTGATCTTGAATGGCAAGGCTTTCGAGGTCTCATTTTCTATGATCTCTCTCAGGCGCTCGGCAAATTTGAGCGCCTCTTTTTTATTTGTGCCCGGCAGTACGGCTGCGAATTCCTCTCCACCGTAACGGGCCAGGTAGTCGAGCCTGCGCATCATGGATTTGGCGACCTCGGAAACCTGCTCCAGGGCGCGGTCTCCGGCCTGATGGCCGAAGGTGTCGTTGAAGTCCTTGAAATCATCTATGTCGAATAAAATAAGACTGAGTTCTTTTTCGTGCAATTTTGCGTCTTTGAGAGAATCCTGGAGCAATTTCTGGAAGTGGCCGTGGTTCCAAAGCTTCGTCAAGGAGTCTTGCTGGGAAGTGACGACGATCTCGCTGTAGCTTTTGGCGTTGTCAATGGCCAGGGCCGACTGGTTGGCGAGCATCAAGAGGCTCCGCAGGTCGCTTTCAGTGATCACCTTTTTTGTACTCACGTTGTCCACCATCAGGACGCCGATGACGTGTTCCTTGCCTCGAAGCGGCAGGATGGCGAACTGCGTGACGCCCAGGCTGATCAAATGAGGATCGCAGAGCTCGTGGTTGGCTTCTTCCGGCGAGATCAGCGACGGCTCGTCATTGATGATGGTCTTGGGAAGGATCCCGAAGAGCTTTTCAATAGGGAGGCGGACCTGCCGCACGATGTCGTTGAGCTCGACGTCAATGTCCTTATTGGCTTTGTGGTAGACGTCGAGGAGCCCTTCCAGCGTGATGCGATTCTGCTCGATCATTTTCCAGACGATGGGAGACGCTTCCGGGTGCGTAGGTCCGATGCCCATCCGGCCTTCAAGGTAGGTTCCGCTTTCATCCACCATGAAGAGGATGGCGCGGTTGTAGCCCATGCCTTCGTGGCTGGTGACGGCGCTCAAAATGAGGTACATGACCTCGTCCAGGAGCAACGTCGTACGGATCAGATTCCCGATCTCGTACAGGAGCAGGAGTTCCTGACGCGTTTTCTTCAGTTCTTCTTGTAAACGATGTTCGTCCATAGTAGGATGGGAAATCGCTGTGATTGATAGATTTTTATCAGAAACCAATAAATATACCATATCTTTATAAAGAATGCCAGTCACCGGCCCAGAGGGTCCCGATTCCACTCAGATAAGGCGTATGTTCGACGTTTTGGCGCCGAGGTACGACCTTTTCAACCATTTAATGAGTTTTGGGTTGGCCTCGGCTTGGCGCCGGAGGGCTCTTAAGGGCTTGAAGCCGGGAATGAAGGTTCTTGATGTAGGTTGTGGCACCGGGGACCTCGCGATGGAAGCCGCCCGGCAAGTTGGGAGCCGCGGCGAAGTGATCGCCGTCGATTTCTCTGAGAAAATGCTTGAATTTGCCAAGCGCCGCGAGGCTAAAGAGGCTCATGGCAGAACCAAGGCCGTTCTGATCCGGTGGGTCCATGAAAAAGCGGAGGACCTGCCCATTGCGGCGAACGCTTCTGATCTGGCGGTCTCGGGCTTTGTCCTGAGAAACCTTTACCAAAATATCGACCGGATCCTCGCCGGAGTACGGGATTCATTGAATTCAGGCGGACGGATCGCTTTTTTAGATTTCACGGAGCCCCCCAACCCCTTTTTGAGACGCGCTTGGCGTTTTTACATGGATACGGTCGCCGATTTTTACGGAAAACTTCTCTTTGGCCGTGATTATCCGGAATTCTATCTCACGGAATCGGCGAGCCGTTTTTCAAAACCGGCTGATTTTGAAAGGCGTCTTCGAGAGGCGGGATTCAAGGACATTCGTACCGAGTTCATGATGTTCGGGATCATCGTGCTCTATCGGGCGGTGAAGTGATGGCTTATAAGAACCTGTCGGAATTCATCGCGGCGTTGGAGCTCGCCGGAGAGCTTGTGCGTGTCAAAGCGCCTGTGGATCCCGAGCTCGAGATCAGCGAGATCACCGATCGAGTCTCCAAGTCCGCCGGCGGAGGAAAAGCGCTTTTATTTGAAAACGTCAAAGGCTCGCGCCTACCGGTCCTGATCAACGCTTTTGGTTCGTACAAAAGAATGGCGATGGCCATCGGTTGCCGCACGATCGACGAACCGGCTGAGATCCTCGGGCAGCTTCTTGAAATGACCGGCATCCCTAAAGATCTTGCCGGCAAAGCGCGGCTTCTCGGTCAGCTGATCGATCTGTCAAAAATTCCACCGAAATTGGTGACGCGTGGCGCCTGTCAGGAGATCGTCATTCCCGAAGGCGACGTGCGCCTGTCTGATTTTCCTATCCTGAAGTGTTGGCCCAATGACGGAGGCCGTTTCATCACGCTCCCTCTGGTTTTTACCAAGGACCCGGAGACCGGAAAAAGAAATATCGGGGTGTACCGGATGCACGTGTATGATGACCGGACGACCGGCATGCACTGGCAGACGCAGAAAGATGGGGCGGTGCATTCAGAGAAGATGCGGCGTCGCGGGCAAAAGATGGAAGTGGCCGTCGTCATCGGGGCGGACCCGGCGACGGTCTTCGCGGGGGTGGCGCCGCTCCCGTACGGTCTGGATGAGCTTTTATTCAGCGGCTTCCTGAGAAAAAAACCCGTTGAGCTCGTAAAATGCAAGACCATCGACGTGGAAGTACCGGCCGAAAGCGAGATCGTCCTCGAAGGGATCGTGGATCCCGCGTGCCTTAAGCCCGAAGGTCCGTTCGGGGATCACACGGGTGTTTATACGCCGGTGGAGCTCTTTCCGGTGTTCACCGTACGCTGCGTCACGATGAGAAAAAATCCGGTCTATCTGACGACGCTTGTCGGAAAACCGCCAATGGAGGATTTTTATATGGGCAAAACCATCGAGAAGACCTTTCTGCCGATCCTAAAAAAACAGATCCCCGAGCTTGAGGACATGAATTTCCCGATGGAAGGCACGTTCAATAGCGCCGTGATCGTCTCCATTGACAAGACCTACCCCCACCAGGCCAAGAAGGTCGCGCATGCCGTTTGGGGGCTCGGACAACTTTCATTCACCAAAGTCGTCATCATCGTCGATAAGGAAGTGAATGTCCATGACCTTGCGGCGGTGGCGCTCTGTGTCTTCAACAACATCGATCCCAAACGAGATATCTTTTTTGTCGAAGGTCCCGTGGACACGCTGAATCATGCCTCGCCCGAGCGGGATTTCGGGTCGAAGGCAGGCATCGACGCGACCAGGAAAATGAAAGAAGAAGGGTTTGCGCGCGTCTGGCCGGAAGAGATCACGATGGACGACGCGACGAAGAAAAAAGTTGACGCTCTTTGGCCGGGGCTGGGGATCAAGCTGTGAGTGGGTATCGCCGACGAGGGCACCGAATTCTCCCACTACGGCACCGCGCCGCGGCGAGATGGGGGATTAGTGTTTCGTCAGAGTTTAGATTCGCCCCGCCAAATGGCGGGGCTAGGCAGTTTGTGGAAGCCTGTTGTGAGCGTCGCATGTCCTGCGCGGGAGAATTCGGTGCCCTCGTCGGCTTTGTTGGACTATGATCAAAAAAATAAAATTATTTTTTGAGCTTATTAAGTTTGAGCATACGATCTTTGCGCTGCCGTTCGCTTATTTGGGGATGATGATGGCTCGCAAGAGCTGGCCGTCGTGGACGGTGTTCTTTTGGGTGACCCTTTCGATGGTGGGCGCGCGGACGGCCGGGATGACCTTGAATCGTATCATCGACAGGCGCATCGACGCGCGGAATCCACGCACAAACCGCCGGCCGCTCGTGACCGCCTCTGTCTCGGTGCCGGCCGCCATGGGCTTGGCGGTTCTCTCGGTGGCGCTTTTCTTTTTTTCGGCCTATGAGCTCAATCCCTTATGCTTCAAACTTTCTCCGATCGCGCTTATTTTTCTTGTGGGTTACCACTACGTCAAGCGTTTTAGTTTCTGGTGTCATTTTGCGCTTGGAACGGCGTTGGCCGCAGCGCCTGTAGGCGGTTGGATCGCCGTCACGGGGTATTTTTCGTGGCAGGCGCTTCTTTTGGGTTTCGCGGTCCTTTTCTGGGTGGCGGGCTTCGATATTCTCTACAGCTTGCAGGACATGGATTTTGACAGAGGCGAGGGTCTGCATTCCATTCCAGCTAAATTTGGGATGGATCGCGCGCTGCAGGTTTCGAGCACCTGCCATGTGGCAACGATCGTTTTTTTGGCGTTTTTCGGGTTGGCACTGGGCCTCGGGGTCCTTTACTGGGTCGGGTGCTTTATCGTTGCGGGGCTTCTCAAATTAGAGCATTCTCTCATCGGGGATGGGGACCTCGAGAAGATCAACACCGCTTTTTTCACTATTAACGGTTGGATAGGAATTCTCTTGCTAATTTTTGCTTTTTTGGAGATATTTAGGTGAAAGAAATGAAAAAGATCATTGTGGGTATCAGCGGCGCCAGCGGAGCGGTGCTGGGACAGCGGCTGGTGCGGTTTCTTCTGGAGAATGGCCACGAAGTAGACGCGGTCTTGAGTGCCGGCGCAACGGCGGTTTTTAAAGAGGAGCTCGGGATCGATCTCGGCGCTGGCTTTAAGGAGATCAGAAAGAATTTCCTTAAAATTTACAAGAATAGTCCGCGCCTTTCGATCGCTCCCGCGGACGATTTTGCAGCCAAGATCTCAAGCGGATCGGCCAAGATCGATGCGATGGTGGTCATGCCTTGCAGCATGTCGACGGTGGGGGCGATCGCTAACGGCATTACAATGAACCTGATCCACCGCGCCGCGAGCGTCTCGCTCAAGGAAAAAAGGACGCTCATCCTCGTTCCAAGGGAGAGTCCTTTGAGTCCGATCCATCTGCGAAATCTTTTGCGGCTTTCGGAGATCGGGGTGCATATCGTCCCGGCGACGACGGCGTTCTACCACAAACCCAAGACCGTCGAGGAGATGGTGGATTTCACGGTCGGGAGGGTTTTGGACCTCCTTAAAGTAGAGCACAGACTTTTTAGGCGCTGGCGGGAAGGATCCACGGCGGAATAAATGGAAACAGTCAAAGAATTCAAAGATATTTTTTCAAAGGTCAGATCCGGCGTTCGTCTGTCTGAAGAGGACGGCATCCGGCTTATGAACTCCAAGAACATTCTCGAGCTTGGCGCCATGGCCGATTTCGTCAAGCGTCGCCTTCATGGCGATCGAGTCCACTTCACTCACAGCATCAACGTCAATCACACGAATATTTGCGTACTTACTTGCAAGTTCTGCGCTTTCGCCAAGACCAAAAAGGACAGCGACGCGTACACGCTCAGTGTCGATGAGATCGAACGGCGCGTGAAGGTCGCGGCTTCGCATGGGGTCTGGGAAGTGCATATCGTCGGCGGGCTTCACGCGGACCTAAAACTTTCTTATTACGAAGAGATGCTCCGGCGTATCAAAAGATCTTGTCCGGGTGTCCTGATCCAGGCATTCACCGCAGTGGAGCTTGATTTTTATGCGCGGCTTGAAAAGATCCCCGTCGAAGAGGTGATCGCGCGCTTAAAAAGCGCGGGCCTGGGCGGCGTTCCGGGCGGAGGAGCCGAAATTTTCAGCGAAAGGGCCCGAGCGCTTATCTGCGCTCCGAAGATCAGCGCCACTCGATGGTTGGAGGTCCACACACTCGTCCATCGGGCGGGGCTTAGGTCCAACGCGACCATGCTTTACGGTCACGTGGAAACCCCCGAAGAGCGCGTGGATCACATGATCCGTCTCAGGGAAACTCAGGACCAAAGCGGCGGCTTCCTCGCTTTTGTGCCGCTGGCGTTTCAGCCGGACCACACGGAACTCAGTCACATCCCCAGGACTACCGGCGTCACCGACCTTCAGGTACTGGCGACCGCGAGGCTGATGCTTGATAATTTTCAGCACATACGGCAGCTCTGGAATTACGTGGATGAAAAATTGATCCACGTAGCGCTGGAGTTCGGCGTCGATGACCTAGGAGGCACCAATTTTGACGAAACGATCGCCAAAGCGGCCGGTTCCCAGTCCAAAGGTTTCACCCATGGGGAGCTCGTGAATCTGATCAAAGCCTGCCGCTGCGAGCCGGTCGAGATCAACAGCACTTACACGGAGATACGGAAAGAGTGTCTCCTTGCCTAAGTTAGGTTCCATCGAATTCATCAATTCATTGCCCGTGGATCTGGGTCTCTTGAACGGCGCCGTAAAGGTGGACGCCCAGATCGTCACCGGTTCTCCGTCTGAGCTGAACGAAAAGATCTTAAAGAACGAAATTGACGTGAGCGCGGTTTCCTCGCTTTTTTACGCGGAGCACGAGGAATCGCTGGTTCTTTTGCCGGGGGTCTCCATCAGCTCCGAGAGCTCGGTCGACAGTGTGCTGCTTTTTACCCGTTTTCCCCTCAAAGAGCTCGACGGAAAGGATATTCTCGTCACTTCCAAAGGCCGGACGACTCCCGCGCTTCTTGAGATCCTCTGCCGCAAGCGTTATGGTTTCTGGCCCCGTTTTAAAGCGCGAATTTCCAAGGTAGAGGCGTGGTCAGACTCCTGGGACGCGGTCCTTCTGATCGGCGATGAGGCGCTTGAGTGGAAAAGCCGCCTCGGCGGAGATTGGCAGGCGGTGGACCTGGCCAAAGAGTGGAGAGATTGGACACGACTTCCTTTTGTGTTCGCGGTGTGGGTGGCGAGGAAGGAGTTCGCCAAAAAGAATCCGGAAGCGCTGCGCGCCATCCACGAAGCCATCCTGGCCTCCAAGTCCTGGGGGGAATCGCATCGAAATGAAGTGCTGCTGGAGTCCGAAAGAAGAACGGAGCTGACGGCGCCGATCCTTGAGGCTTATTTTTCGAAACTTTCTTACGATTTTGGCGACGCTCTTAAGCGTGGGATGAAAACCTATATTGATTGCGCACTTGAATGCGGTCTCGTCGAGTCGACGGCAGAGTTGAGGCAGTCTTCTATCGTACAGACCATTTTAGAAAAAGCGTTGGACGGAAAACGAATCTCGGTCGAAGAGGGAGCCCGGCTTTATCACGAAGCATCTTTGTTCGACCTTGGCGCGGTGGCCAACGAGCTCAATATCCGGAAGAACCCCGACGCCAGGCATCGCGCCACGTTCCTTGTCGACCGCAATATCAATTATACGAACATCTGTTACACCTATTGCAAATTCTGCGCGTTCTACCGGGAGCCCGGCGATGTGAAAGAAGGATATTTGAGGTCGACCGAAGAGATCTTTGAAAAGATCGTGGAGCTCGTTGCGATCGGCGGCACGCAAGTCCTCATGCAGGGAGGTCATAACCCGCAGCTCGGCATTGAGTATTACGAAAAGCTTATCCGTGACGTACGGGTCCGATTCCCGCAGGTCCACGTGCACTCCTTCTCGGCTTCGGAGGTCCAGCACATCTCGCGTGTGTCGAAACTTTCGATCAAGGAAACTCTGGTGCGTCTTAAAGCCGCGGGTTTGAACAGCCTTCCGGGGGGCGGCGCGGAGATCCTGGTCGACCGCGTGAGGAACGAAGTAAGCCCCTTGAAGACCAAAGTATCCGAATATTTTGAAGTGCACCGGACCGCGCACGAGATCGGTCTGAAAAGTACGTCGACGATGGTCTACGGTCTAGGGGAGACCATCGAAGAAAGAATGAGGCACTTGGACGCGTACCGTTCCTTGCAGGACAAGACCGGCGGATTCCGGGCTTTTATTCCGTGGAGCTTCGAGTCAGAGTCCACTGAGATGAAGATGCCGCGAAGGACGGGCAGTGAGTACCTCCGGATGATCGCCCTCTCGAGGATCATGCTCGACAACATCCAGCATCTTCAGGCCGGATGGGTGACGGAAGGACCAAAGCTCTCGCAGATCGCGCTGGATTTCGGGGCGGATGATTTTGGCGGGATCCTCATGGAAGAAAATGTCGTGAGCGCCACCAAAAGTTCGCACCTTTACTCGGGAGTGACAAAAGACGAGGCGATCCGCCTTATTCGTGAGACTGGAAAATTGCCCGTCCAGCGGAACACTAACTACGAGATCGTCCGAGCTTACTCCGAAGATTCTTTGGCCGCCGTTTGAAAAAATCGATCCCTCTCATCGATCTGAAGCTCCAGCACAGGGCCGTTCAGTCCGAGACACGCCGCGCCCTTCAAGGTGTTTTTTCGTCCCAGCGATTCGTCCTGGGCGGTCATGTCGAAGATCTCGAGAAGCGGATCGCGAAGAAACTCGGCTCGCGCCACGGCATCGGTCTGGCCTCCGGCACCGACGCCCTTTATCTGACTCTTTTGGCGCTCGGGATCGGTCCCGGCGATGAAGTGATCACGACCCCCTTTACTTTTTTTGCCAGCGCGTCTTCGATCTCAAGGACCGGCGCTCGGCCCGTTTTTTCGGACATAGACCCCGAGACCTTCAACATTGATCCGGAGCGGATCGCATCCAGGGTCAGCCGTAGGACCAAAGCGATCCTGCCGGTGCATCTTTTCGGCCTTCCGTGCGACATGGACCCGATCCTTTCGCTTGCGCGGAAGCGCGGGCTTTTTGTGGTGGAAGACGCGGCTCAAAGCTTCGGCGCGGAATATCAGGGCAGAAAAATAGGCGGCATCGGCGACGCGTCCGCGCTCTCGTTCTATCCGACTAAGAATCTCGGCGGAGCGGGCGACGGAGGGATGGCGGTCACTTCTTCCGCGGCGCTTGCCGCTAAACTAAGACGGCTGCGTGACCACGGGCAGACCAAAAAATATTTTCACAAAGAGATCGGATTCAACAGCCGCCTCGATGAGATCCAGGCCGCGGTTTTGCAGATCAAGCTGAAGCATATCGACACCTGGAACGGGCGCCGCGCCGGGAATGCGGCTTTTTACGGAAAGGCCCTCCGCGACCTTCCGTTAAAACTGCCCGTGGTTCCGGCGGGCAGCCTCCATACGTTTCATTTATATTCGGTGAGGACGCCCCGACGTGACGCGCTGGCACGGTTCCTCAGATCCCGCGGGATCGGATGCGGCGTTTATTACCCGCTTCCTCTTCATCTGCAGCCCTGCTACCGGGATCTTGGATACAAAAGAGGGGATCTCCCCGAGAGCGAGCGCGCTTCCAAAGAGGTCCTATCCCTTCCCATGTACGCGGAGCTTTCGAAAAGCGCTTTGGAGCGGGTGGCACAAAGTCTCCGGGAGTTTTTCCGGTGATCTACGTGTTTTTGCCGGCGTACAACGAGGAGATCGCGCTGCCTCGCCTTGTCAAGAAGTTTGACGACTGCCTGAAAAATAAGCAGGAAGGATACCAGATCGTGCTTCAGGACGACGGCAGCTCCGACCGGACGGTGGAGGTCGCTGAAGAGCTGGCCAAACGCTACCCGATGACGGTGCTGCGCCACGGGCGCAATCAGGGCCTCGGGGAGACGATGCGCGATGGGTTTGGCGCGATCACAAAACTTGTCCAAGACAGGGACAAAGTGGTGACACTGGACTGTGACGATACTCACGAGCCCAAATTCGTCCCCGCGGCACTTGAAAAGATCGATGCGGGCGCGGATGTGGTGGCACTCTCGAGGTTTTGTCGCGGGGGAGGACAGCAGGGACTCTCATGGACAAAATCCGTCCTGAGCAGAGGCGCAGGGCTTTTTCTGAAATTTTTTTTCCCCCTCCGCGGCGTCTGGGAGTATAGCTGCAATTTCCGGGTCTTTAGCGGCGCGATCCTGAAGAAAGCCGACCGTGTTTTTGGGCGCGACTTCATTCGTTTGGCTCATCTGGGATTTGCGGTGGCTCCCGAGGTCCTCATCAAAATGAGAATGCTGAACGCGAGGATCGAAGAATCGCCCTTTGTCCTGCGCTATGACCAGAAGCCGACCGCGAGCAAGAATCGCCCGCTTCGCACGATCGCGGGTTATTTCGCCATCGTGTGGAATTATTGGGGCCGAAAAGCCGCGTGAGCGCAGTAAGCTTTCGTGTTAAAAAGGTTTATTTCTTCGCGAGCGTCGCGTCCATCGGACTGATCGGCTGGGCGGTCGGTTATTTCGGCGAGACAAATCTTCCGCCGCTTCTTCCCGTCGTGCGTACTTTCGCGCTTGGGGTCATCGCGAATCTTTTTTTGAGCTACGCGCTCTTTGTGTCGGATCCGAAGATCCGCGGGGAGAAACTCTCATGCTGGCTATGGCTTGCGGCCGTGGGTCTTTTTTTGGCCTTCATGAGACCCGTTTTCTCCGGGGACCTGATGGAATATCTCATCCGGGGACGCATGCTGGCCATCCATCACGTGAGCCCGTACCGGTTCACGCCCAATGATTTTCCGAACGATCTTCTGCGTCCTTTCTCGGTTTGGACGAACAATCCCGATTCCTACGGACCTCTTTCGGTGTACCTTCAGACGTTGCCTGCCGCGATATTCCAAACGTCTATCCCGGGCATGATCTGGTCCTACAAAGCGATGATCCTTGTCTTCTTTGGACTGGCGGCCTTCTTTTTTTGGAAGATCACGCGTCTGACGGCGCCCGAAGAGAGCGGGAAACTTTGGGCCATGTTCGCCTTCAACCCCCTTTTGATCCTGATGGCTTTCGTCGACGGCCACAACGATCTGATCATGATGGCTTTTTCAGTCGCGTCGCTTTATTTTCTTCTCAAAAAACGCCCCGCGCCGGCTTTTTTTCTTTGGGCCTGTGGATTCCTCGTCAAATACATGATCATTCTTGAGCTTCCGTTCCTGGCGCTTTTTAGCCTTAAAAATTTAAGGGAAGAGGGACGCCCCATTCCTTGGCGGAAGCTCTTGGGTTTTGGCGCGCTCGATCTTTTTTTGATGGCGGCCCTTTTCGCACCGCTTTGGGGAGGAAAAGGGACATTTTTGGCCATCCTTCGCCAAAAAGATGCTTTTTACACGAATACGGTGCCTTACGCGGCCCATCTTTTTTTAACGTTTCTGCGTGTGCCTTCCGACCCGCAGACCATGAAAGTGCTTTTTCTGGTTTCATTCGGCGCATTGTTCTTTTACCTTTTTTATCGACTTGCGCTCGCTCCGAAGGGAAGTGTTTCAGTTGAATTTTTTAGGAGCGTGTCGCTTGTTTACATTGCTTTTTATGCCGCGCTTCCGAGTCCTATGGGAGCCTGGTACATGGTCTGGGCGGTCTTCTGGATCGTTTTAGCGCGTTGGCCGAAGCCGTTGGCGCTTCTTTTGATCTTTTCCGCGGTGGGGGCGCTCGCGTTCTATAAACGCCCCAATTTTTTGGCGATCGGAGGGGCCTTTCTCTACCTGGCCTGGCTTCTGATAGAGCCTAGGATTTCCCGACATCGCTCTAAATAATTTTCTTAAAAACCAGGCTTTGCCTATGCTAAAATGCCTCCCATTATGAGTGATGAGATAATCAAACTTCCCTCGGATCAGGACCATACCGGCCGGGACCTCGGTCAAGAGGAGCTGACGCTCCTGAAAGAGGTCTTGGAGTCCGGTGTTTTGAATTCCACCAAAGGCACGAAAGTCGCGCGCTTTGAAAAGGAATTCGCCGAGGCTCATCAGATACGTTTCGCGACGGCGATGGCCTCGGGAACCGCCGGGATCCACTGCGCTCTCGCGGCCCTGGATCTTGACCCTCTCGACGAAGTCATCACGACCCCCATCACGGACATGGGCGCCATCTCACCCATCATCTACCAGGGCTGCCTGCCGGTCTTTGCCGACGTGGACCCTTTTTCTTACAACGTGACGGCCGCGACCCTTCAAAGAAGGATCACTCCGAAGACCAAAGCGATCATTGTGACGCACCTTTTTGGAAACCCGTGTGAAATGGGCCCGATCATGGCATTGGCCCGAGGACGGGGGATCCCCGTGATCGAAGATTGCGCGCAGGCATTTCTTGCGGAAAGCGGCTCAAAGAAAGTCGGCACGATCGGCGCGATCGGTGTTTTTAGCCTTCAGCAGGGAAAACACATGACGACGGGGGAAGGCGGCATCGCCATCACCTCCGACGAGAACTTTGCACGCAGGATGCGTCTTTTTGTGAATAAAGCCTGGGGGTACGGGGATAAGAACCCGGACCATTATTTTCTTTCGCTGAATTACCGCCTTACGGAGCTGCAGGGGGCCGTTGCCGTGGCTCAGCTGGCCAAACTCAAGCGCTGTGTGGAGCAAAGACGCCGCATGGCGGCTCGGCTTGATGAGAAACTTTCGGGGATCGACGGCATCCGTATCCCGCGGGCGCCCTCGGGCGCGACTCACGTTTATTGGAAGTACTGTCTTGATGTGGATCGGGAGATCCTCGGATTCGACGTCTCCGAACTCGCCGCCGAGTTGAAAAAATATGAGATCGCTTCCGCGCCGCGTTACATCCAAAAGCCGGCGTTCCGCTGCCAAGTGATCCGGGAAGGCAAGACTTACGGCAAGCAGCATTTTCCTTTCGACGAAAAAGCGCTTAAAAATTATGAAAACGAAGCCTGGTGCCGGAGTGAGTTTCCGGGCGCCTACCAGGCGCTCTCAAGGGTCCTCGTGCTGCCCTGGAATGAATTTTATACCGAAAAACACGTTGATTACATTGCCGACCGGGTCCAGCGCTCCATTTCAGCACTTTCCACCGTAAAAAAATAAAACCCATGACATCGCGTGCTGTTCGTCTGGGTCTTTTGGGTTGCGGGGGCATCGCGCAAACTCATCTGGAGGCCATCGCACGCGTCGGGCGAGTGAAACTTTCTTCAGTGCAGGATCTGGATCCCCAGGCGGCCCAAAATGCCGCCGCCAAGTACGGTGCCCGCGCCGTTTCCTCCGGGGACGACATCTTCCGCGACCCCGACATCGACGCCGTGATCCTCTGTATCCCGCCCGTGCATCATTTTGAATTCATCAAAAAAGCCATCGCTTCCGGAAAGCACACGCTCTGCGAAAAGCCCTTCACGATCACGGTCAGGGAAGCCGAGGAGATCAAAAGGCTCTCGACTGCCGCCGAGCGCCTGGTCATGATGGCTTCCAAATTCCGTTTTGTGGAAGACGTGATCGAAGCGCGCAAGCTCATCCAGTCCGGCACTCTCGGAGAGGTCGTGATGGCGGAGGTCATCTTCTGCAGTATCGTTGACATGGAAAAACGCTGGAACTCCAACCGCGCGGTTTCGGGAGGCGGGGTACTCATCGACAACGGAAGCCACGCCGTGGATGTCATCAAGTACCTCGTCGGACCGATCAAGAGTGTTTATGCCCAAGCCGGCAAGCGGTCCCAGAAAATGGACGTTGAGGATACCGCGCGCCTTCATTTTGAGACCGAAGACCGGATCGTCGGCATGGTGGATCTGAGCTGGAGTCTTTATAAACACACCCCCAGTTACGTCAATATTTTTGGAACCAAAGGCACCATCGAGGTCGGATGGACCCAGTCAAAACTTTGGGACTCGAAGGAAAAAACCTCCAAGATCTTCGGAAACGGTTATAAAAAATTAGACGCTTTCGTCAAACAGATAGAGCATTTCGCCGACTGTGTGGAGAAGAAAGCCCTTCCCATCCTCGGGATCGAGGACGCGATCGATTCTGTGCGGGTCATTGAATCCGCGTACACTTCTATCCAGGAAAAGCGCTGGCTTCCGGTCCGGCGATGAAGAGCTCTTTTCCCGGAGTCAGGATCCATCCGACGGCCCTGATAGAAAAGGGTGTGGCCATTGGCGCCGGGTCTTCGGTCTGGGACAACGCGCATATCCGTAAGAACGCCAGGATCGGTCATCACTGCATCATCGGCGAGAAAACCTATATTGCCTATGACGTCCGCATCGGCAACTTTGTCAAGTTGAACGCTTTTGTCTACCTTCCCGCGGGTGTTAGGATCGAAGACAAGGTGATGATCTCGGCCGGGTGCGTATTCGTCAACGATAAATACCCGCGTGCTTTTGATTTTGACGCCAAAGGGCTGGCAAGCTCTGCCCCGAACGAAGAAACGCTTCAAACGACGGTCCGGGAGGGGGCGACCGTTGGAGCAGGCTCGATCGTGCTCGGAGGACTCGAGATCGGACGTTTTGCCCTGGTGGGCGCCGGAAGTGTCGTGACCAAGTCGGTGCCGGCGCACGCGCTGGTTGTCGGAAATCCCGCTCGTCAGATCGGCTGGGTCTGTGTTTGTGGCCCGCGGCTCAAGATTTTACGCTCTCGGGCCGTGTGCGCGCGCTGTGGACGGCGCTACCGGATCGATCCGAAGAAAAAAAAGCTTTTAGAAATTTGAGATGAAGCCTCCGGTCCTGATCACGGGCGGCGCGGGTTTCATCGGATCGAATCTGGCTCTCTATTTAAAAGATCGCCAGCCTTCCCGTCCGATCATCGCTTTTGATAACCTTCACCGCCGTGGTTCGAAGCTGAACCTTCCTCGGTTGAAAAAGGCGGGGATCCGCTTTATTCTAGGCGATATTCGTTCGCCGAAAGATCTGATGAAAACCGGGCCCGTATCCGCCGTGGTGGAGTGCTCTGCCGAACCCTCGGTGCTCTCGGGGCTCGCGTCCGACTCGCCTCATTATATCATCGACAATAATCTGGTGGGCACGCTGCGGTGCCTGGACCATGCGGCACGGACAAAGGCGGATTTTATTTTTTTATCCACGAGTCGCGTGTACCCGATCGAGCGTCTTGAAGGTCTTTCGTTTCGGGAAGCGCGAACGCGATTTGAGTGGACGGGTCGCCAGGCCATTCGCGGCGCTTCCCGGCGGGGGATCGCGGAAGATTTTCCGCTGGAGGGCTATCGCTCGCTCTATGGCGCTTCGAAGCTCTGCTCCGAATTTCTGATCGCGGAGTACCAAAAATATTTTGGGCTACGGACGGTCACGAACCGTTGCGGAGTCGTGGCCGGACCCTGGCAGATGGGCAAGGTGGATCAGGGCGTGGCCGCGCTTTGGGTGGCGAGACATTTCTGGAAGCGGGACTTATGCTATCTCGGATATGGCGGAGAGGGAAAACAGTTGCGAGATCTTTTGCACATCCGGGACCTGTGCGAGCTTGTGGAGCTTCAGCTAAAGAAAATGAAGGATCTGAACGGTCAGACTTTCAATGTGGGCGGAGGAGTCAAAGCGAGCGCGTCTCTCATGGAATTGACCGAGCTTTGCCGGCGGGTCACCGGGAACCGGATCCGGATCAAGCCCATCCGTCAGGAACGTCCCGCGGATCTCAGGATCTACGTGTCGGACTGCGCCAAGCTGAAAGCGCATACCGGCTGGGAACCCAAAAGAAGCGTCGAAGTGATCATCGGAGATATTTTCAGCTGGATCCGTTCGAATGACCGCTTGTTGAAGACGGTGTTAAGATGAAGATCCTTGTCGTGACCGGTTCGGCCGGCCTTGTGGGAAGTGAAGCCGTCGAGTTTCTTGCGCCCAAATTTGACCGCGTCATAGGCATCGATAACGATTTTAGAAAGACCTTTTTCGGGGAAGAAGCCTCAACGGATTGGAACCGGAAGCGTCTCGAAAAGATCTCTAACTATACCCACCTGGCGTTGGATGTTCGTGATAAAGATGCCTTGGAGAAGGTCTTCAAGGATGCCGGCGCTTCCGTGTCTTTTGTGATCCATACGGCGGCTCAGCCGAGTCACGACTGGGCCGCGAAAGATCCTCTGATGGACTTCGGCGTCAACGCGCTCGGCACGCTCAATTTACTCGAACTGACGCGACGCCACAGCCCGGGGGCTGTTTTTATCTTTACCTCCACCAACAAGGTCTACGGAGACACGCCGAACTTTCTCCCGCTTGAGGAAAAAAAGACGCGATGGGAGATCCGGCACGACCACCCTTGTTTCAAGAACGGCATCGACGAGACCATGAGCATTGACCGTTCCAAGCACTCCATTTTTGGCGCTTCCAAGGCGGCGGCGGACCTTCTGGTGCAGGAATACGGCCGTTATTTCGGAATGAAGACCGGGATCTTCCGCTGCGGATGTATCACCGGCCCCAAGCATTCAGGCACCATGCTTCACGGCTTTCTGTCCTATCTCATGAAATGCGCGATCACCGGCCATCCTTACGAGATCCTGGGTTACAAAGGAAAGCAAGTCCGCGACAATATCCACAGTTTCGACTTGGTGAACATGTTCTGGCATTTCTATCAGAACCCGCGCGCGGGTGAGGTCTATAATGCCGGCGGATCGCGCCACTCGAACTGTTCGATGCTTGAAGCGGTCGAACTCTGCGAGCGGATCACCGGCAAGCCGGTGGATCGGTCCTATTCTGAGACTGCCCGGATCGGCGACCATATCTGGTGGATCAGCGATGTTTCAAAGTTCAAGAGCCATTATCCCGGGTGGTCCTTTCGTTATGATGTGCCCGCCATCCTCAAAGAGATCCACGAGTCGCTTTTAGAACGCCCCGATCGGGCGTCCCGAGCCGGACGATGAAGCTGAGCGTTCTTATTCCAGCCCATAATGAGGAGGGAAACGTGGGTGAGACCGTGCGCGCCGTGTCCCGCAAACTCCTCGAAGAGAAGATCGACCACGAGATCCTCGTCGTGAACGATCACTCGACCGACGGCACGCGAAAAGAACTTGAAGCTCTCCGTAAAGAGATCCCCGATCTGATCTTCTTTGAGAACATGGACTCGGCCGGATTCGGCCGCGCGGTGCGTTTTGGCCTCGGACGATTCACGGGAGACTGTGTCGCGGTGATGATGGCGGACCTCTCCGACTCGCCGGAGGACCTCGTTTCTTTTTACCGCGCGATCCTTGAAGGTTTCGACTGCGTTTTCGGAAACCGCTTTATCAAAGGAGGGCGGACCGTAGATTACCCGCCGCTCAAACTCGCGCTCAACCGGTTGGCCAACGAATTGACGCGCAGCGTGTTCAGGATCCCATATAATGATTTCACCAACGCGTTCAAACTGTACCGCCGGACCACGATCCAGGGACTTCAGCCGCTTTTGTCGGCGCATTTCAATCTGACGCTGGAACTACCGCTTAAGGCCGTCGTACGCGGCTATTCGTACAAAGTTCTTCCCAATTCATGGACCAACCGAAAAAGGGGAGAATCCAAGCTGAAGATCAAAGAAATGGGAAGCCGTTATTTTTTTGTTTTTCTCTACTGCCTCATCGAAAAATATTTTTCGAAAGGAGATTTCAAAAAAAAATGAACGCTCAAGAAATGCTTTTGTCGGTGGTGGCCCCGGTATACAACGAAGCCGAAAGCATCCGCGAGTTCTACACGCGCCTTCGTGCCGTATTGAACGGTACGGGGATGCGGAGCGAGATCCTTTTTGTGGACGACGGCTCGCGTGACGGTTCCCTGGTTTTACTCAAGGCCATTCAAAAGAACGACCTTGAGGTGAAAGTGCTTGAGCTCTCGAGAAATTTCGGGCATCAGATCGCCGTGAAAGCGGGTATCGACCATGCCCAAGGAGACGCAGTGGTGGTGATCGACACGGACCTGCAGGATCCGCCGGAGACTCTCCTGCCCATGCTCGCCAAATGGCGCGAGGGCTTCGATGTGGTTTATGCCGTGCGCGCGAAAAGGGAAGGGGAGGGTTTCTTCAAAAGGAGCACGGCGGCGCTTTATTACAGACTCATGAAGAAGATCGCGCACATCGATCTGCCGCTCGACACGGGAGATTTTCGTCTCATCAGCCGCCCCGTCGCCGATGCGCTTCGTCAGATACAAGAAAAAAACCCCTACATACGCGGGCTCGTCAGCTGGGTGGGTTTCAAACAGACCGGCATCCCCGTCGAGCGCCAGGCGCGTTTTGCGGGAGAGACCAAGTACACTCTGCGTAAAATGATGAAGCTGGCGTGGAATGGGATCACGCATTTTTCGTTCCTGCCTTTGCAACTCTCGACTTTTGTGGGTCTTATCACCGCGCTGGTGGCGTTTCTTTGGATGATGCAGGCGCTTTATGTGGGGCTGGTGCTGCACATTGCGGTTCCGGGCTGGACCTCGCTCATCCTGGCGGTGCTTTTCCTGGGAAGTGTCCAGCTCATCACTCTTGGGATCATGGGAAGTTATCTTGCGCGGTGCTTCGAGGAGACGCGGTCACGACCCCTTTATATTCTGAAAAAATAGAACGCGAAAAAGAATTCCACAATCAATGGGCCCGTTCGGTCCGTCTCGAGGAGCTGTTGGTGCGCGAGACGTTCGAGGCGCCGACCGCCGTTGAGAACCGCTATGCTTTATCACAGCTCGGAGACATTCGCGGTAAAAAGATCCTGGACTTGGGCTGCGGCGCTGGAGAAACGTCGACGTATCTGGCGCTTCAGGGCGCCGAGGTGTACGCCTGCGACATTGCCGAAGATTTTCTGGTCGTCGCTAAGTCTCTCGGCGAAAAATACGGCGTCAAACTGAACCTGGTCCAGGCTGATTCTGCGAACCTGCCTTATCCCGACGAATTTTTTGACGGTGTTTTCGCCAACGGCGTACTGCATCACGTGGAGCTGGTGCCTACAGCCAAAGAACTCCGGCGCGTAATGAAAAAAGGGGCTCGAGCGGTCTTTATCGAGCCCTTGCCATACAATCCAGTCATAGGAGTTTACCGCCGTCTGGCCGAAGGAGTCCGCACTAAGGATGAGAAGCCTTTGAGCTTCAAAGCCATCGGGACGATCCGACCTTATTTCAGCGAATTTGGCCACAAGGAGTTCTGGTTCGTCTCACTCCTTATTTTTTTACATTTTTTCTTTATGCGCCGTTGGAACCCGTCGAAGATACGCTACTGGAAAAAGGTCATCGAAGAGGGCGCCTCCTACGAAAAAATGTTCTCTCGGCTTCAAAAATGCGATGAATTTTTGCTTCGGACCGTGCCGTTTTTAAATTACCTGTGCTGGAACACCGTCATCCGGGCGGTCAAATGAGCCTGGCGTACTATGTCGGAAAATTCTTCAACAGCAATCATTTCACGCTGACGCTGGCCGTCACTCTTTTAATCTTCTCTTTACTCAAATATCTTAAGTTCCCCACGGTCCGCCGGCCGAAGCGGCTGATCTTGGGCCTCATCCTTTTTGGGATCGTTCTAAGGGTGTTGTGGCTGTCTTATTCGAGCCACACCCCGCAGTTCTCGTGGAATCCCAAGCACATGCTTGAAAACGACTTGATCAACCTGCATGCGATCGACCTGACACGCGGAGTCTGGTTCGTTGACGACCAGGGGCTGCCCTCAGGCAGACGCCCCATCGGGTATCCGCTCTTTCTGGGTCTTTTGTACAAAGTGTTTGGGGTGCATTTGTGGGTCTCGCGGGTTTCGAACTTGGCGCTCTTCGCGGCTGCGGCGGTCCTGATCTATCAGATCGCGCGATCGATCTTTTCGCGTCGTGTCGGAGCGCTTGCGGTGTTTTTGTATTCGATCGATCCCACATCGATCTACAGCGTGGCGCTGATCACGGACGAGCACTTGTTCCTGCCGGTCTGGTATCTGGGCCTTTGGCTCCTCTTAAGGCAGACGCAGGGGAAGGCGCCCCGCACGGCGCTTTTATGGTACGGGATCATTTTTGGGTACGCGACGATGATCAGGACTCACCCTATTTTCATGCCGCTGGTGGTGGCGTGGTGTTATGGGTTGATGCGAAAGTCATTGAGGGAGACTGTCTCGGCATTCGTGGTCGTCCTCTTTGTGATGCAGCTGGTGAATCTGCCGTGGGTACTCCGCAACTACCGTGCTTGGGGTCAACCCGTTCTTTACACGGCGACCGCCGGCTACCTCTATTCACAGTTCAATTCGTCCGCGTCTCCGGAAGGAGGAGGGCATATTCCTTCCAAAGGTGAAGAAGGTTACTCGGAAAAGCTGGAAGCCGCCGCGAGATCCGGCAACCCGGCCGTGTTCCACTCGGCTGCCAACGCCGAGATGATGCGCTGGATGCGGACGCATCCAAAAGCGGCGCTCAGTCTGGGCGTCAAGAGACTGATCGTGTTCATGGGGTGGAATCGAAGCGGCCTGTGGCCCACTTGGTTCCAGTTCTATGAAGGCTCGTATGATCCGGCCAGACCCATCTCGTCCGAGCGGAAGGCTTTTTTTGAGGAGCTCGCCTATGCTTTTTATTATAGTGTTCTTTTTTCATTTATTTTTTCGCTATTTTACTTTGGACGCAGATGGAAGACGTTTCCGCCGGCCGCTCGCGTGGGGATCCTGACGCTCGGCGCGTGCTTTTTTTTCTGGTTCTTGGAACACCTTGTGATCTACCCCGACAGGAAATACCGGTTCCCCCTGGAGCCGCTCATGATCGTGTCCGCGTGTGTTTTTTTTGACCACGTAATCTTTCGCTTCCGCTGGAAGCGCTTATGCTAAAATCTAACCGAGTTACCTATTGATGAATCCCAAAATACTCATAGCCGTGCCCACGTACAACGAAAAGGAGAATTTAGAGCCTCTTTGTCTGCAGATCCTGGCGCTAGGACTCGAGGCGGACCTTTTGATCGTGGACGACCATTCTCCGGACGGTACCGGCGAGATCGCCGATAAGCTGGCGTCGGATCATCCGCAGGTCCGCGTCGTTCATCGAGCGGGGAAGCTTGGGATCGGCGGCGCTCACCTTGAGATCATTCGTAGGGCCTATGAGGGCGGGTACGAACGTCTTGTGACCTTGGACTGTGATTTCACTCATCAGCCCGAGGATATCCCTCTGTTTATTTCCGAGTCCAAAGAATGCGACGTGGTGGTCGGCACACGTTTTGTGGATCCTCGGAGCTTGAAGGATTGGGAGCCTTTTCGTAAGATGGTCACTTATCTTGGGCACTTTTTGACCCAAAAACTTCTTGGGATCCCCTACGATGCCTCGGGAGCGTTTCGACTGTACCGTCTCGACCGGATCCCCGCTATGGCCTTTGAGCGGGCTACGGCGACCGGGTATGCGTTCTTCTTTCAGAGTCTTTACATCCTGTGCGCCAACGGGTTTAGGGTGCACGAAGTGCCCATCCTTTTGCCCGCGCGGACCTGCGGGAATTCCAAAATGACGATCCGCGACGCCGCGATGGGTCTTTGGCGACTTGCGGCGACTTGCGTGGATTCAAGGACCCGTCGTTCGAGCTATCTTCTACAAAAAGAAAAAGAGGCAGGCAACACTGATGAGCAGCCACTTACCGCTAAGAACCATTGAGACCTGCCGCGTTTGCGGCAGCTCGGAGCTTGCGTCGATCCTTTCATTGGGCAGCATTTACGTTTCTGATTTTGTAACGGACCGCACCGTGCCATCGCCGGATGAACGCTACCCACTCGAGCTTGTGCTCTGCGATCCCGAAAAAGGCGGTTGTTGTCTTCTTCAGCTCAAGCACTCCGTCGACCCTTCCAAGATGTACAATTTTTATTATTACCACTCAGGCACCAACGCCATGATGCGCGAAGCGCTTACCGACATCACGCGTCAAGCGGCTCGAAGAGTGTCGCTGAAAAAAGAGGATACCGTCCTGGATATCGGTTGCAATGACGGCACGCTTCTGCGGTCGTATCCCCAAAAAGGCCTCAGGCTTGTCGGTTTCGATCCCGCTAAGAATCTCGTGCCCGAGGCGCGGGTGGGGACGCACCGCATCCTGAACGACTATTTCAACTACGACGCGTTCAACAAAGCTTTCCCGGGTAAAAAGGCCAAGGTCATCACAAGCATCGCGATGTTCTACGACCTTGATGAGCCCAACGCGTTCGTGGCCGACGCGGCGCGCTGTCTTCACCCCGAGGGTCTGTGGATCATCCAGATGAGTTATCTGCCGCTCATGCTTGAACAGAATGCTTTTGACAACATCTGCGTCAAACCGGATACACTTATCTTGGGGGACAACAAACCGATCAAAGATCTATCGGGAAACGAGCAGGCGGTGTGCGGCAACGGCAAGCTGACCGGCATCAAAAGAGTCATGAATCGCGCTTATGACGGGAACCTGGTTTCGGTCAAACCCATGTATCTCGAGCCCATCGTTACGACCCCCAACCATCCGCTCCAAATCGTAAAAAAAGAGTTTTTGAGATTTGATTGCCACCAGCTCAAGTCCAGGCGGACGGAATTCAAAAAAGAATGGGTCCGGGCCGATGAGATAAAAAGGGGCGATTGGGTCATCGTCCCCAGATTGGCTCACGGCCGGCATCCGATGGAAATCAGTTTGAAAAAATTCAATAAAACGGAAAGCGTTCATTATCGCAGGGGTATGCTTTCATTTCAGCTGACCGAAGAAATGGCATGGATGCTAGGGCTTTACGTGGCCGAAGGTCACGTTGGGGGGCGGGAAAATAACCCTTATCTCTGCTTCACCCTTCATCAAAAAGAAAAACAAATTGTGCAACGGTTGTCCGGTATTTTCGGTTCTTTGGGTTACAAGTGCCAAGTAATTTCCCCCCGCCCAAACGTGCGCTCCGTTGATGTCCGAGTCGTTTGCGCCGCCTTGTGCCGGGCGTTCCGGGAGTGGTTTGGGAAAAGAGCGCCCCAAAAACGCATACCGGATTTTATTCTTTTCGCTCAGGCAGAGATTAAAATTTATTTTTTACGGGGTCTTTTCGAGGGGGACGGCTATATTCGGAATAATAAAGTTCACTTCCATACGGCTTCAAAGATCCTGGCTTTGCAAACACAGTTGTTGGCTGCCTCCTTGGGCGGGACGCTCGGCATCAGCTACGTCAAACCTTATCCCCGTATGATTCGCGGCGGGCGTGTGGATTCCAAAGATTCTTGGCAATTGAGAGGCTCGTCGAGAACCTTGGCCGATATATTCGGCTTTTCTTACTCAGGTAAGGACATTACCCATGCGATCGTCGAAAACGACTCCATCCTCGTACCTGTGAAAAGCGTGGGGAAAGAGGCCTACAAAGGATACGTTCACAATATTGAAACGGGGCATGGGACTTATTTGGTGTCGAATGCTGTGGTTCACAATTGCCACGAGCACCTGGAGTACTACTCGATGTTCTCGCTCGGAAACCTGCTCAAACGTCACGGCCTCAAAGCGGTCGATGTGGAGCTGAACGACGTCAACGGCGGAAGCTTCCGCGTTTACATCCGGCATTGGGATGCCGTGGCATCGCCCCAGGGCGCGCGGCGTGTGGCCGAGCTTAAGGGCCGTGAAAAAAAACAGCGGCTGGACGAAAAGGAGACGTACATACGTTTCGGTGAACGGGTGTTGGCGATTCGGGAGAAGCTTTATCATTTCATCCATACCGAGGTAAAAAAAGGCAAGACCGTTTACGCGTACGGCGCGTCCACCAAGGGCAATACGCTTTTACAGTATTTCAATCTGGACGCGTCGCTGATCGAGGGGGCTGTGGAGCGGAATCCCGACAAATTCGGCAAAAAGACCGTCGGGACGATGATCCCGATCTTAAGCGAAGAGGAAGCGCGGGCTCGTAAACCGGATTACTTTCTCGTGCTTCCATGGCATTTTCTGAAGGTGTTTTTGAAGCAGGAAGCCAGATTTTTCAAGTCCGGGGGCCGCTTCATTGTGCCCCTGCCTCAAATGAAGATCCTTCCGCCTTTAAAGGCGAAGCCGCGTGTCGCGAAGACCTAAAATTTTCGCTGTTTTTTTTCTACTACTATTTCTTGTTCAGGGAATCCTCCTGATCCGGGCGACTTCTCCCACGACGGACGAAGTGGCTTTCCACATGGTGAATGGCTATACCTATCTCAACACACGCGACTACCGCATGAGTCCCGCCAATCCCGCGCTGCTCAGGGAATGGATGGCGCTCCCGTGGTTACTTCTTAGACCTAAGCTTGATCTCAACAAAGACTCCTGGCGCGAAGCTGACAGTGTCCCGTTCGCGCTTGATTTTTTTTACCGGGACAATCGCCCGATCGCCGACAACCTGCTTCACAGCGCGCGCTTCATGAATCTTCTTCTGGGCTTTGCGCTGGCGCTGGTGGTTTACGCGTGGAGCCGCCGCCTTTACGGGGAGTGGGGAGGGGTTTTAAGCCTGGCCTTTTACACGCTGTGTCCCAATTTTCTGGCGTACGCGTCCATCGCCCATACGGATATAGGGGTCACGCTTTTTATCACGCTCGCGGGTTTCGGGCTTTGGAAATATTTAACTTCAGGCCAAAAGAAGGATTTCATCTTTTATGCGGTGGCTTTCGGGCTAGCCTGCGCGGCCAAGCACAATGCGCTCGTTTTTTACGCGCCGTTTCTGGCGGTGCTTCTTTTAAGGAAGGGCTGGAAGCATTTTTTTAAAGCGGCGTTTTGGCTGCCTGTGTCCGCGTTCCTCATGATCTGGGTGAGCTACGGGTTTGAATTCAAGCCTCTTTTGTGGGAAGGAGTTCCGCGGATCGCGGAGAAACTCTCTTACGTGTCGGATTTCTCAGCAAAATTATTCCCGGGCGATCCCGGAATGGCCGATCTTTTGAGAAACGCGTCCCTGCATTTTCCGGTGCCGATCCCTTCGTATCTTCTGGGCTTTGCGGGCCTCATCCGCAGCCACCAGGACGCTTACCTGCATTACGCGTTCGGGCAATGGATGACCGGAAATGTCTGGTATTTTTATTTCTTTTCTTTCGCGGCCAAGATGACCTTGCCGTTTTTGGGGCTTTTGGCTTTAAGGATCCTTTTTTTTCGAAAGGCGAGCTCGGACCGCGGAGACGAAAATTTCGTCGTGCTCTTGCCGACGGTTTTCTTATTCGCTGTTACCACGCTGGACAATACGGGCATCGGAGTCCGGTATCTTTTTCCGTTCATCCCTATGCTCTTTGTTTGGATCGGGGGACTGGCTAGACTCGCCAAAGCGGGTCAAAAGATCTGGACAGGTATTCTGACTGCCGCGGTCCTCCTGAACGCGGCGACGGTCTGGCCGGTTTTTCCGAACTATCTTTCTTATTTCAATCTTGCCGCGGGCGGAGTGGAGGGCGGCTTGCGTTCTGTTCGCGGCAGCGACGTGGATTGGGGGCAGGGCCTGAAAGCGCTTAAAACCTACCTCGACCGGCGCGGGATATCCAAAGTCTCGCTTCGCTATTTTGGTACCGCGGATCCGAGTTTTTACGGGATCGACAGTGAACCCGTGACGGAAGCCGAGACCGAACAGCCGGAACAAAAAGTGTATGCCGTCTCGATCTTTTTCCGCGAGCACATGAAATGGTATGAGCGACTCAAACCTGACGCGATCGTCGGCGGAAGCATTCAGGTGTATGACTTGAGAGGAAAGTCCAAGTGATCCGTTCTTTGAGGTCCCGTCCGCTTTTTTGGATCCTGGCCGCTGCCACCGCGTTGCGTGTCGCGGGACTTGGCTTCGGATTGCACCATCCGGATGAGCATCTCATCATCAATCATGCCCTCGCGTTCGGAACAGGGGACCTGAATCCGCACATGTTCTACCTGCCTACTTTTTTCATGTACCTTCTTTTCGGCCTCTTCGGCCTTTTTTACGCAACCGGTTTCCTGACAGGGGTTTTTTCGAATCCCGACGATTTCCTGACGCTTTTTTTGAGACAACCGGAGCTCTTTTACACGCTGGCCCGGACCGTGAGCGTTGTTTTTGGCGTCGCGACAGTAGGAGTTATTTACCTCTTGGGGAAGGAATTTAAAAATAAGACCGTCGGGACGTGGGCCGCACTCTTTCTTGCGGTAAACTTTCTCCACGTCAGAGACTCGCATTTCGCGACGATGGACATCGCGCTGACTTTTTTTATGACATTGAGCCTAGTTTACCTCTTACATTTTTTAAATTACAAGAATAAAGATGCGTACTGGAAAGCGGTGGCTATTGCCGCGGTCGCAACAGCGACAAAATATAACGGGATCGTGCTTATTTTGCCGATCGCTGTAGCGTATCTTGCTGATCGTCCGAGTCCGATAGCTCTAATACGTGATTTTTTTATCTCTACGCTAATTTTTATGGTAATTTTTTTCTGTCTTTCGCCATATGTTTTTTTAGATTTTGCTACTGCAATAAAATTTATTGAGCATCTTTATATGCTTAATACCCATTTCACCATTGTTTGGTCAGATCGTTTTGAAATGTTAGTAAGTTCTATTGGTTTACCTTTTTTTATTTTAGTTATGATCGGTTTTTTAAAGTGTTTTTGGCCGATCAGACTAAAGAACTTTATATTAAGTTTATTCATGGTTGCTTACTGCTTTATGATCATAAAGGCAGGTCAGCCCTTTGAAAGATATTTTTTACCTCTTATTCCAGTATCGCTTATTTGGGCGTTCCCAGGCGCGGAATGGCTTACTCTTAAGATAAAAAGGCCGTCTGGTGACAGATTGATTTTGGGATTAACCGTCCTAATCTTGGTTCTTCCAAAAACAATCTATCAGGATGTGCTTTTTTTTAGAAAGGATACACGGGATTTGACCAGGGAATGGATCGTCCAGCATATTCCTCCCGGTGAAATAATAGTTCTGGATGACTCAGGTGATGCTCCGCGCCTTACGCCAAGCCCCGATCAAGTCCAACAACAGATTGCAAAAATTGATCTTCGGGATCCTAAGAGCCAGACGAAAAAAAAGCGTCTCGAAAACTTATTGAAACTATCTCCTTATCCAGCGTTTCATTATAAAATATATTTTTTTTCGGAAAGATCCGAATCGCCGGAGTTCACAATGCTTACTCATTCTATCCCTTATTCCATGAAGGCTTTGAGGTCTCTGAATGCACGATATCTGGTGGTAAGCGAGGCCTCTAAAATAGCTAGAAAGGATTTTTATGAGAAAATTGACCCATATTTAGAAAAGGTTTTTGTGGCAGATCCGCGACTAGATAAAACCAAAGAAATAGACATTCGGGCTTGGACTTATACAGCGATTTATGACGATGTATTTTGGAACTTGAAACATCCTGGACGGTTTCTGTATGTGTATAAAATAAATTATTCGTGATAAACTGAAAACTTCAATGCAAACCCAAGCCAAATTGATTAAAGAAACCGTCAGCTGCATCCTCTGCGGAAGCCCTGATTCGCGGGAGGTCTATCCGCATGACCTGCCGAGCGTCGTGCGCTGTCTTCGGTGCGGTTTTGTTTATGCCAGCCCCCGGCTGAAAGAAGAGTGCGTGAAGGAACTCTATTCCAGGGAGTACTTTGAGAGCCACTCATCCGAAAAAATGGGGTACGATAATTATGTTTCCGACCGTGAGCTCGTGGAGAAGACCTTTCGACGCCGCCTGGAAGAGCTTGAAAAAAAGTGGTTGAATAAAAAGGGGAGCGTCCTCGACGTCGGCTGCGCGACGGGATTTTTTTTGAATACGGCCAAAGGGATGGGGTGGCGGACGTATGGAGTCGAGATCTCGGACTACTGCTGTGAGTTTGCCGAGCGCGAGTTTGGGCTCAAGCTCTTCAACGGGCAATTCAAGGATTTTGACGGCTTGGGAGGCCCCTACGAGCTCATTACGATGTGGGATTATCTAGAGCACTCCTTTACGCCCATCCGGGATGTCGAGCAAGCTTTTCGGCATTTAAAACCGGGAGGATTTCTCGCGGTGGCGACACCCGACTTCGGGAGCTGGCCTGCCGGGTTCTTCGGCCCCAACTGGGTCGGGTTCAAAGAGCATGAACACCTGACTTATTTCACCAAAAAGAACCTTTGCGGCCTTTTGGAACAAAAGGGTTTTAAGGTCCTTCACGCGGGCTATGCCGGCAAATACGTTTCATTCAAGTTCTTTGTGAAGCGGCTTTCGGGTTATTTTCAGGCTTTCGGGCGTTTTTTAGGTTTCATCGCGGACCGATCTTTTTCCAAGCTCGATTTTTACTGCAATCCTTACGATATCGTTTACGTGGTCTGCCAAAAACCCATCTCATGAAGGCAGTCTTACGGGCTCACGCAGGCGTATTTTTTTTCTTTATCTTGGCTACGGCGGTTCTTTGCGCTGGCCTTTTTCAGGGTAAAGTGCTCATCGACCTGACCGGTGATGAGATCAAGTGTTACCTCAGCGCCGTGACGTACGCTCATGGGTGGATGAAAGAGGGTATTTTTCCTCTTTGGAACACGCTATCCATGTGTGGACACCCTTTCGGCATTCACGCCGTCAGTTCCTACAATCTGCTGAATGCGGCCACGTTCTTTTTTGATCCCATGACGGCCTATTCGCTCGTGAAGACTATCGGTATCTTTTTGAACGGCTATTTTTTTTACTCGTTCCTGCGGCAAAGGGGCATCGGCGCTTACGGGGCGATGGTCGCAGGCTGGATCTGGATGGTGCCGATGCGCGAGGCGGAGGTGGGTTTCTTTTTTTTGCCGCTTCTTTTCCTTTTGGCCGGACGTTACGCTGAACGACAAGAAAAGAAACTTTTCATCTGCTTGACCGCGGCGCTCTCGCTTTATTTTTTAAACGCCAACCCGCACTCGGTCCTTTACAACACTCTTTTTTTAGGTGCGTATCTTTTTTGGCTTGTGGTCTCTTCGGGGAAGGGAGACCGAACCACGCTACTTAAGACCGCGCTGCCCTTCGCGTTGGCCGTGGGGCTGACAGCTTTCTATACCTCGAGGGCTTTTGAGCTTTATGGACTCTCGAATCGCGAGACTCGAGCCGAGATCGTCGCGTTCTTGCCGACCCATTACCTCTTGATGCTTTTTCCAAAATTATTCAGCTCGCCTGCCGGAGCGGCCTCGGATTTCGTGATCCCTCGCATCTTTCAGTCGATCTTTTCGGCGCTTCCGCTCCTGCGCGCCGTGGAGATCTTTGTTTGGCCTCTTTATCTCGGGGCCGGAGCCGTGATCGCTTTTTTTTTGGCGCCTCGCCGTTTGGCGTGGCAGAAGTTCTTCTTTTACGCTGCGATCGGTTCTTTCGCGTACATGTCGCTTCACCCATTTTTTTATCTAGGCCTCGTCCGCCACATCCCCGTGCTTAAGGGGTTGGTCGGAGTGCAGAGGTTTTTTCTTCTCGGCGAGTTCTCCATGCTCGTGATGCTGGCTGCGGCGTTGGACCGATGGCTCGTCCCGTCGGGTGAGAACCGCCGGGCTCTTGTGTCGCTTGGGCGTCGATTGGCGATCATCTTCGCCGTCGGAGCGGTGGCCCTCGCGGCCCTGCGACTTGGGATCGAGGCTTTTCGACCGCGTCTGTCGAGCATGATCGGTGAGCGTTTGAAGGCGGTGACCAACCCCTCGATCTTTCTCGGGGATCTTGAGACTTTTCGCGAGGAGCGCGTGCGTCAATTTTTTGATTTTTTTAACCAAGTTCTCTCGTGGAAAAATCCGCACATCCTTTGGCCGCTTGCCGTGATCCTCGTGACGATGGGGCTTGTCTACGCCTACCAGCGCGGGTGGATGGGTCGCCGCGTGTTTCAGACGGCTTTTCTGGCGTGGACCATTCTGGACGTGGGCCTCGTATTCGGTTTCTCACGGCAAGCGTCGACTCCGGCTGAAATTTTCAAGGGCTCGGAAGTCGCGACGGTTCTGAAGCGGGACCCGTCGCTTTTTCGTGTGCTGATGGTCGAAGATCCAAAAACTCCCTACAGTCGGATGTTCCTAGTCCCGGAAGCCAATCTCACCCACGGCGTCGCGACCGCGGACGGCTACGAATATCTTTATTTGAACCGCTACATCCGGTTTTACGAATGGCTGACGTTACGCCCCGAGGGAATGGGCCCCTACATCCATCCGTTGCATCATTTCAACAAGGACATGGCCGATTTTCTGAACATTAAATATTTTTTGACCTCCGAATTCAATCAAGCGCTTGACGGGAACCCGGCTTACCGGCGCTTTTGGCAGGGGGATGGATACAAAATTTATGAGAACCTGGCGGCGCTTGACCGGGCTTTTTTAGTGCACGGAGCCTCATTTTTCAGTGATGAGGACAAGCTCAAGCGGAGCATCGGCCATGATCCCGCGGAACTGAAGCGGCAAGTATTCCTGGTCGGTTCAAAATTAGCGGCTCCTGCCGGTCCTTGGCTATCGGGAGAAACGGTGCGGATCACTCGCTATGAGCCACACCGGGTGGAAATTAAGGCTGAGTTAAGGGAGGATGGGTACCTTGTCATGACGGACAATCATTATCCCGGTTGGCGCGCGGAGGTCGATGGGGCGCCGGCGGAGCTTTTGAGAGCTGATTATACTTTTCGGGCGGTCCGTCTGAGCCGCGGCGCTCACAAGGTTCGTTTTTTTTATGAGCCGGATTCGCTTAAAAAAGGACTTTGGGTTTCGGCAGCGACGCTGATCTTAGCGCTCATTCTATTCTTTCGGAAGGATTTCTGGCGAGATCCCGTAAAAGGGGAGGCTTAACATGGCGGAATCCCGTGCGGCAGAAGTCTACAAGGATTATTGGGCGGGTCAAGACGCCGAACGCGAACGCAGGGATTATTACGAACGCCTTTACCGCGGGATCCGTCACCGGATAGAGATCAAGGAGGGCTGGAAAATTCTTGATGTCGCCGGAGGCAACGGCCAATTTCTGAAGTATCTCGGCGTTAAGGATGCCGATATTCTCGAAATCAGCGCCTCAGGCATCGAGGCGGCGAGGCAAAAAGGTTACAACACCATTCTGGGTGACGTCGAAAAAAGATTCCCGATTCCGGAAGAAACGTACGATTGCGCTTTTTGTTTCGAAGTCCTCGAGCATTTACATCGTCCCAATAAGACGCTGGTCGAGATCCACAACGTGTTGAAGTCTCAAGGCGTTCTTTATGTGGGCCAGCCCAATATGAGAGCGGACGGATTGCATCACGTCAGGCGCTATTATTTGAGAGGGCTTCTCGAGGATCTGGATAAATCGGGATTCAAGGTGGAATGGATCGATTACGTACCTGCGTATTCGATGCCTGAAGCGATTGTAAGCGACATCCGCCGCAACCCGTCCTTCATCCGGAAGGCGGTGCAGTGCGTGAACCTGACGCTCAGCCTCCTTCCCGAAGCCTTCCGTATACGCATGGCGCACGTCATCCCCGATCGTTTCGCGCTGATTTTCGTGGTCAAGGCCGTCAAAAAAAATCCCTGAGGGTCTTTGGAACATTTTTTAGCCTTTTTGTATTGACAACTTAGAGGGCTTTTGTTAGTTTCAAGCCAGGATGTCAAACCTTTCCAAAGGTGTGGTTTTGCCCGAGTTTCATCACGCCGCCAAGCTCCATCAACTCAAAGAAGTTCTGCCGTTGTCGACGCCGTTCTCGATCCTGGTCGACCCCAGCAACGTGTGTAATTTCAAGTGTACCTTTTGCCCGACGGGTGACTCCGAGCTCTTACGTTCGGTCAACCGACCCCTCGGCCTCATGCCCCTGGCGCTTTTTCAAAAGATCGTCGATGATCTCAAAGGTTTTGACCGCAAACTGATCAAGCTTTTCTTGTACAAGGATGGTGAACCTTTTCTGAACAAAGATTTAGCGGCCATGATCGCCTATGCAAAAAAAGCTCAGATCACGGAGTCCGTCGAGATCACGTCCAATGGCGCCTTGATCGGCGAGGCTTGGGTCTCCAAGATCCTGGACGCCGGTTTGGATGCTCTACGCATCTCGGTGGAACACGTGCATGATGAGGGCTACCGAAAGGTGACTCAGACTCGTACACCGTATGAAACCGTTCGTGCGAACGTGGAGCGCCTTTTTAATGAAAAGAGCCGCCGCAAGAGTCCTTTAAGGATCGTGGCCAAGATCATCGATGTGGGGCTTACGAAAGAAGAAAAAGATAAGTTCATCCACGATTTTTCAGGGATCTCGGACGCGGTCAATATCGACAGTCTCATGGGATGGAGCGATTGCGAAAAAAAAGATTTTACTTTGGGAATGAATGACACGATCACGACCGGTCAGGATGGGATCAGTCCGATCAATAAAACTCGAAAGGTGTGTCCTCAGCCATTCAAGACCTTGGCTGTCAATTTTGACGGGCAAGTTTCGGTTTGTTCCGTCGACTGGAGTTTGGGGACCGTTGTGGGTGACGTAAGAACCGAGAATCTCGTGAACATCTGGAATGGCGAAAAACTGAGGAAGTTTCGCCTCACGCATCTTCGCGGGAGGCGCTGTGACATTCGGGCGTGCGCCAATTGCCATTACGTGCTTGGGGTGCATCCCATGAACGATCTGGATGACTCGGCGGTCAGACTTATCGGGAACTATGAGAGCTAAAATGAGATTGACTCCTCAATCGATTTGTGTAAAATTTGACGATTAACTCCTATGGAGGCAGTTAGGTAAATTAAATATATGGATAAGCTAAAGTACACGTCTGATTTATATGGAAAAGGCCACTTCCAGTATGCCATTGATAGACTGGAACTGCCAAAAGGATTCATTGATTATCATAAGAACAATTATTCAAAATATTTCAACCTCCCTCAGCAGGAGTTTAAAGGCTTAAATGTGCTTGAAACGGGGTCGGGCTGTGGGAGGCACGCGATCGTTCTGGCGCTGATGGGCGCCAATGTCATTGCGGCAGATCTGTCGTTTGAGAATGTTGAGAGAGGGAAGCAATTAAAAAAATATTACAATTTAAGTAATGTTGAATTTTATCAGCATGACTTTATGTCTCCTTTTAAGCACAAAACAGAGTTTGATCTGGTGAGCGCGCATAATTGGGTGCAACACACGGCAAATCCGTCGCTTGTTATTCAGAATCTTTTATCGTCGCTAAAAAGAGACGGAAAAATATATTTAAGTCTGTATTTAGCCGGCACAGTCCGGTTTTTTGTGGCTCAGATCGCGAGAGAGATATTAAAGCCGGAATGGTACGATTTGATGAAAGGTCTTGTTAAATTTCATTATCCAACAGGCTTCAAAAGCTTTAATAATCCTGATGATATATGCATGGAGATCATATTTGATGATTTTTTTGTGCCTTACTGCAATACGGTCACTTATGATATTTTGATGCACGACATGGAGCAATTGAATTGTAAACCGATAACGGCGAAACCGTCGTTAGGCGATATCCACGGAGTAGACCATATTTATCTTAGAATGGGATTTAGAAAGTGCGGAGACCCCGTTCCTTCGGGTCCGTTACAGTACACGGGCCCTGTGGATGAATTCTCAGAGTCCCGCATCGATCATTTAAATGAATCCATCGCGCTTTCCAAGAAAGTGATTGCCCACTTCCGAGAACTGAATGACCCGGCGGCTTCCTGCTCTTTTTGTTTAGGGTTGTTCCGTGTGAGAGCTGAAACCAGCCGCGACATCGATGGGTCAAAAAAACATAAGTTTTTACAGGCATATTTGAACAGTGTTCTTGATAATTCGGTCAAGGGAATTTCGCTGCATTATGACACCGCTTCCCTTTGGGAGGATGCAGATAGGAATAATGCAGAGCCCCCCACGGCTCCAGGGGCGGTTTTTTATTAATACGTTTGAGACTTGCCTTTAGAGTTTCCGGGCGCTGAACGGAAGGGATCTAGGCGCCTTTGAGCAGTTCCAACCGCGTTTTAATCATTGTCGATTCTCCCGAGCAGGTTGACCTAGTTTTAAGGGTCCATCGCCCGGCCTCGTTTGAAATACTCGCGACAAATCCTAAAACGGCCGGTGTCTGCCGCCAAAAATGGGGCGCTTGCGATCTGCTGGACGAGCTTTCCCTCAAAGAACGGTTTCGCCCTATCAACCGGTGGGCTTATGATCAAATGATAAGTCTTATCCGGCGCTTCGCGTCAGAACCGGATAAGAGTCTTTTTCTTGATTCACAGTTCTATGATCTTAAAACTTTTTTTATCCGACCGGTTAAATTTATTTTGGTCCTTGAGCCCTGGTTGACGGAGCGCGCTTTCGAGAGTATTTATGTTTGCGGGGAGGAACCGTCGCTATTGGCGCTGACGCTTCAAGCGTATGCGGGATTCAGAGAAAAAATCACTTTTGTTCCGTCAAAGAAACTGGAAGAAAAAAGCCGTCTCCCTGTCCGGGAATTCTTAAAAAAGCAGATCTTGCGCTGGGCTCGGGCGGATCGCAACCGTGAAGCGCGGTTTTTTTTGAAGAAAACTCACGATGCAGGGAAGAAAAGGTGGATGGTTTCCGGGTCTCTTCAACATTTAAAAGCAGTGGTCGAGCATTTAGTCGTTTCAAAAAAATGCGACCTGATCTTTGTGGAAACTGCTTTCAATTATGAGAAATACCGATTTTGTAATAGCCGAGGGATCCAATTTCATGTATGGCCGCTGACAAACGAATTTAAAAATCCGTTCAAGGGCCTGTCTCTTTTTGATGCCAAAGAGCATCCGGTTATTTTTGAGGGGCGAGAGTTGACCGGAGTGTACAATCGTATCTTTCAAGATCTCGATCGCATGGGATTCTTGAATCCTATGATCGATCCTGACCGTGTGATGAACTTCTTGAAAGGGGGCCGCTGGGACGGTATTTTACTCGATGAAGATTACGCGATGCGGCGTGTGTTTAGCATTGTGGCGGCGCGTTTGAACATTCCTTGTTACGTCATTTCTCACGGTGTCCCGAGCCTTCTTTTACTTGATGAAGCGGAAGAACTCAAGGGCGGTTTCTATCTTTCAGGGAAGACGCTCGTTCATTCCGAGTTTGAAAAGCGTATGTATGAACGTGCTTTCTATGATCCGTCCAAGATCATCGTGACCGGCACGCCGAGATATGATGAAATCTGTCGTCTGATGGGATCGCAAGACAAGGGTCACTCGCGCCGACCTCTTAGTTCGATGAAAACCGTTTTGTTTTGTGGAACGATCCTCGTGGGGTATGATCTTGCCGCTCGTTCATCGATCACCAGTCTTCTGGGGCAGGGATGCCTCTCCAGTGAGTTTATCACGCGTTATTTGCACGATGTCGCCGAAATCTGCGCCGAAGACCCCCACGTACGTTTATGGGTCAAACCTCACTACGCGGACGAAAGGGAATATCGGAAAATTTTGAAAGATAAAAACGGCGGGGAACGGCTCAAAATTTTATCGCACCGGGAGAATATTTTTAAGCTGGAATCTGAAGCGGATATGGTGATCTCGCCCGTTTCATCGGTGCTGTCTGAAGCGATCCTTTATCGAAAGCCCGTGGTGGCGCTGGATTATGCGGACGATGATTCTCTTGGACCCTATCTCAAAAGCGGACTCGCGGTGGTGGTAAAAGACCGGCACGAGCTGCATCAGGCGATTCGACGGTGTTTATACGACCCTGAGTATTTAAAGGAACTCGAACAGGCCCGACAGAAGTATTACTCGCATTTTGCGGGACAGGGGGATGCAAATGGCACCCAACGCGCCGCCGAAGTACTTTTGAAAGGCGTATGAGGACCCTCTCGTGAGCTCCCTCACAAATTCTAGTTTGCCTGGCTCGGGCCGGCTTGGGATCTGGATCTTAGCCGCGGTCGCGTTACGTCTGGCGTTGATGCCGGTGACGGCGCACGGCGACCTGATCTTCACGAACATCTTTCCTTATTTCTTGAGCACTCGGGGCGTCTGGGATATTTACGGATATTTCGGCGACCACACTCTGGCCAAAGAAGGCTATGTTTATTACGCGCCGCTTGTTTATTACCTGACTGCCGGCGCGCAGTGGCTTTTGAAGCCAATCAACCCGGGCTTCGACAGGTTCATGGATCACGCGCATGTCTTGATGTTCGATCACGTGAGCGGAACCCTCGCGGACAGCTTCCGGAACTTTTCCTTATCGGAACGGCTTCGCTGGGTGTTCATGATGAAGCTTCCGTATCTTTTAGCGGAAATTCCCTGTCTTTTTTTAATCGCCAAGATCTTTAAAGCATCACCGGCCGCGCGTGCAAAAGCGATCCGGGGATGGCTTTTTAGCCCCGTGCTGATCTTTTCGGTCTATATTTTTGGAACGTATCGAATGTACACGGCGCTGGCTATCTTTGGGATGATCTTTTTGATCCTGCGAGGCAAGAAAGAAGTGGCCTGTTCTCTGCTGGGTGTGTTGTGTCTCATGGACAATTTTCCGATCTTACTGATCGCTCCGACGCTGCTCATCCTGGGTCAAAGCGTAAACCAGAGACTGCGCTTGTTGCTGTGGATGGGGATTCCTTGGGTGGTGCTTTTGGCGCCGCTGGCTGTCCACTCAAAGGGGCTCGTTTTTTACGCGTACGTCTCTCCGAACATCACTCGCTATGGGTCTCGAGGCCTTTGGCCCGCTTTGGGTCCCTACGGGGCGATGCTGACGAAGTTCTTATTTTTGATTTTTTATGGTTGGGTCCTGGCGCGTTTTTCATCGCCTCAGCGCACCACTCCCCGAGAACAGGCCGCTTTTTTTGTCCATGCTTCCGCAGCGGTGCTCCTGGCTTTTTTTGGTACGTTCCTTATCACCGCTCATTATTTCATGTGGATCCTGCCGTTCTTCATCCTCATTCGGGCCGAGGGAGAGCCGTGGCGTCCCTGGCTTTCGGGGGCGCTCGTCGCGCTGCTTTTTTTCTATAATTTGGATTCGCGGTCTTTGAATTTGGGACTCCTGACGCCGCTTGACCTTAGAGCCATGGACTGGCCGAGTCTTCACGAAATGATGCAGGGAATTTTACCTTGGGGTGAATTCATCGGGCTGGGACGTCTTGCGTTTTGTTTACTGTCGCTTTATTTTGCTTGGAAGATCGGTCGGGAGAGAAAAGTCAGTCTTTGAGCAGTCCGTTTTTTTGGAGCGTTTCCGCCAGCGATCGGACCGATTGGCAATTGGCCAGATTTTTGATGCTTGCGGCCTTGCCTTGAGTCGCTTTGTCGACTGCCACGAGAATGGCTAGCTGTCCCAGGCTGTCCCAAGTCTCTAGTGTTTCGGCCGAGTCGTCAAGGGTCACCGGTTTCTTGAGTGACAGCGCTTTTTGGATCGATTGGAGCAGTTCTTCTTTTTTCATCAGGTTCGTGTCAAAAAAATCCGCCGTCCAGGGGTATTTCAGCGCCGTTCAGATAATCCGCTTTCATGATGAAATCCACCGCTTGGTGTAGATTGTCGGCGCTGCCGAACTTTTGAGAGGGGATCCTTTTAAGGATCTCTTTTTGTTTGGCCGCGTCGAGCGTGTGGATCAATCCTTGATCAAGGTATCCGATGCGAAGCAAATTGGCCGTGATCCCGAAACGCCCGTACTCATGAGCTGCGGTAAGGCACAAGCCGCTCAAAGCGGCTTTGCTCGACGCGTAAGCGCCCGCTCCGACCGGGCCGGTTTGAGCCGTTACGGAAGATACAAAGATCAGTCGTCCCCACCGGTCCTCGATCATTCGAGGAACCAATTTCTTAAGAAGTAAAAAATTTGAGTCTGCGTGGATCTGAAACGCTTTTTTCCAATCATCGTAGTCGGTCCTCACCAAAAGTCCGTCCGGCGAGAATGCTGCGAGATTGATCAGGGTAAGGCGATGATGCTTGGCACAAATCCAGTCGGCGAACTTTTCGATCTCGCCGGGAGAGGTGAGGTCGAGACGTCTTTCTTCAAGGTTCTTTTTTTTGAGATTCAGAGCTTTGGTGTGGTAGGTTGCCACGACTGAATCAAGCTGAGTCAGGCTCGGGGCAAGCTTACGACCCAGGCCCCCCGAAGCGCCCAAGAGGATGATCATGATCGCGAATTATATCACGGATTCCAGACAGTGGCTATCCAGGAGTAGCCCACGCCGAAAGCGCAGAGGACGAGGCGCTGATCTGCGCGAAGTTTTTTTGTCGCCGTCATGTGTTCGAGTAAGATGGGGATCGTGGACGAAACGGTATTGCCGATCTTTTCGAGGTAGAGGGGAAATTTTTCCTTAGGCAGTCCCATTTTTTCGCGCAACGTTTCGAGCATGTAAGCGTTGGCCTGGTGAAGGACGAAGTGATCGATGTCTTCCGTGCCCAGTTTGGAGCGTCGAAGAAGCTCCTTGATGGCACCGGGAATCGTGGAGAGCGTAAAGGAAAAAATCTCCGGACCATCCATGAACAGATTGTCCTCGCTTCGCGTGTTGCCGGTTCGGTCTTTTGAGCTCTGGGCGGTTTGGGCTGTTTTGGGGTGTCGGAGACCGCCGGTTTTGACGCACAGATTCTTGGCTCCCGCTCCTTGAGTCCCAAAAACAAAAGGGCCTAGTTTCAGGGCGTCTTCCCGGGTGAGAAGCGTCGCCGCCGCTCCGTCGCCGAAGATAACGCGGCTGGACTTATCTTCAGGGTGGATGTATTTGCTGTAGGTTTCGGCGGTCACCAGAAGCACCGACTTTGCCTGTCCGGTTTCAAGGAGTCCTTTAGCCAGCGAAAGACCGTACACAAACCCCGAACAACCGAGGTTGAAATCGAGCGCTCCGATCGATTCGGGAAGCTTGAGGCGATCCTGGAGAAGGCAGGCGTTCGTCGGGATGAGATAATCGGGACTTTGCGTGCAATAGAGGAGGTAGTCAATTTCATTTTTTTTGATCTTGAATTTTTTAAAAAGGTTCAGCGCAGCTTTTTCGGCCAGATCGAGAGCGAATTCAGTTTCCGATGCGATGTGGCGGCTGCGGATCCCGGTCTTGGCGAAGATCTTTTCTTCGGACCATCCTAGACCGGCAAACGCCGAGTTTTTGAAACATTTTTTGGGCAAATAGGAGGCGATTTTCATCGAAAGTTACCTTAGCACAGATGCCGGGCAATGCCAAGCGCAGCTCTTAAAAAAACTTGCGGACGTTTGAGGCAACCGCTATGCTGCTGAGTTACGAAGAGATCAGGGAGGCTTTTGGCTGAGATGATTTTTGAACGAGGCAAGGAACGAGGACGCCGGCGTGGTCTCTGGACCACGTCAAGGACGAGTGACGCGGCCTCGATCAAAAAGCATCCAGCCCCGAAGGGGAAGCCGTCTTTTACCCGTCTGCTTCGTTGCTCCTCCTTGACGTGCTCCAGAGAGCACGCCTTCGTCGTCGCGCCTCGCAACCGGCTAAAATCCTGGCTTCCAAAAGCCTCCCCGATCTCTTCGTAACTCAGAATGACGACCGGAAAAATTGTCGGCATGGATTGGAAGAATTCGCTCCATCGCCGGGCTGCGGCCAACCTTCACGCGGAGCTCCTTCCCGACAGCTTTGTCGCTCGTATGGGCAGGGTTTTCATGGAGGTTTTTTATTACCGGGACCTGGTACGGGAGGGTTTGATCCGCTGCGATCTGTTTCTGGTCGGAGATCGGGCGGTCGGACTCAGCGTTTACACGCTTTATCCTTATGATTTTATGGACCGGGGCAAACGCAAGTTTTTCTTAAAACTCGCCGGACTGACTCTCTTAAGCCTCGTTTCGCAACCGACTCGTCTCGGAGCGGTTTTGAGTGTTTCGAGGCTCTCAAAAAAAAGAGATCTTGCTCCGCGCGATCAAGAGGCGGGAGAGTACCTGTCATTGGCGGTGCGGGCTTCCCACGCGGGAGACGCCGAAGAAAGGACCGGCTTGAGAGTTTCTCAAGCGCTTTTTACGAAGGCCGCTGATTTTCTAAGGAGCCAAGGGCGCCGGAGGATGTTTTTGGTGATCAAAAAGACCAATTTTTTTGCAATGCGCTTTCATCGTGAGCGCGGGGCGATTCCCGTCGAAGGTGATTTTGTGCCCAAAGATTGCTCTCTGATGGCCGTCACGCTCGGCTGAGCCCGTCCTTATGGAGCGCACCGTTTTTTTTACCGTGGACCTGGATTCAACCGCGACGCTTCTCCGATTTTGGGGCATCGAAGGTGCCGAAGCGCATCTCGACCGATTCTACGATGTCGCGATGGGGCGAGCGCTCGATTTATTTCGCAAAAGAAAAATTGCGGCGACTTTTTTTTGCGTCGGAGACGAGCTGGACAAAAGTTCCGCGGCGCGCCATCGCGTCCGGCAGGCGTTTGAAGAAGGGCATGAAATCGCAAATCACACCTTCACCCATCCTTACGGGCTGTCCGGTCTTTCAAAAGAGTCGATCCGCCGGGAGATCGCCGACTGCTCCGATCGCATTTTTGCCGTGACAGGCCGCCGACCCTCTGGATTTCGGTCGCCCTCTTATGACATGAGTCAGAAGCTCATGGAGATCGTGAGGGAATTTCCTTTTTTGTATGATTCCTCAGCTTCCTGGAACTTGCTTCAGCCGCTCATGAAGGTGTATTACCGGTGGTTTTCTAAGAAAAAATTTTCAGAAGAGTTTGGCCAAGGCTCTTGTCGAATCCCACGCGAGCCTTATTTTCCTTCCCGCGAGGACTGGAGGGTGCCCGCGCGGGCGCCAAGCAGCCTTTTAGAAATTCCCCTGCCCAGGAGCCCTCACTTTCACCTGCCTTTTTATAATAATTTTCATCTTCAGGCGGGGCCGCTGGCGCGTCGTTTTTCGGTGGGGGGGATGAGGGAACCGACCTTGGTCTATCTGATCCATCTGATTGAATTGGTGGACGAGTCCGATGGAGTGCCGCGCGCTCTCCGGGTGCATCCTACGGTGAGAATGAGTTGGCAAAAGAAGGTGCTTGCTTTGGAAGGAACGCTGGACCAGCTTTGCAAAACATACCGGCCGATGCGCATGGATCGGTTTGCCGAAAGTCTGGTGCGGCCATGAAAAAACTGAGCGTCATGCTGGTGGCCGGGGCGCGTCCCAATTTCATGAAAGTGGCGCCCTTGTGGCGCGCTTTGCGGAGCTCCCATCGGCTGAGGCCGGTCATGGTCCACACGGGACAGCACTACGATTTTTTAATGTCGGATGTTTTTTTTAGAGATCTAGGATTGCCAAAACCGAAGCTCTGCCTTGAGGTCGGCTCAGGCACGCATGCCGCCCAGACCTCAAAAATTCTAAGTGGATTGGAAAAGATCTTTCTTAAGGAGAAGCCTGCTTTGGTCTGTGTCTTTGGGGATGTGAATTCTACGCTGGCGGCGGCGCTGGCCGCCGCCAAGCTCAGGATCCCTGTCGCGCATATCGAGGCCGGCCTGCGGAGCGGGGACCGGTCCATGCCGGAGGAGATCAACCGGGTTTTGACGGATCGTCTGGCGGATCTTTTGTTCGTCACCGAGCCGAGCGGGGTGCGAAATTTAAAAAAAGAAGGTGTGCCGTCCTCAAAGATCTTCCACGTGGGGAACGTGATGATCGACACGTTGTTCTATCATTTGACGCGCATCAGAAGATCTCCGATCTTAAGAAAACTGTGTCTTAAACCCAGGGCCTACGGAGTGCTGACCTTGCATCGGCCCAGCAATGTGGATAGCCGCGCATCTTTGCGGCATATTTTGCGCATCCTCAAGGCAGTCACATCACGGATCCCGCTGGTCTACCCGATCCACCCGAGATCGTACAAAAAAATAACGGCGGCGGGGTTGTGGCGGGATTTTAAGGATCTGCCAGATCTTCGCGTCATCGATCCGCTGGGTTACACGGATTTCATGAAACTGACGGCGGAGGCGGTATTGGTCCTTACAGATTCGGGTGGAATTCAGGAGGAATCAACGTCGCTGGGAGTGCCATGTCTAACGATGCGTGAGAATACCGAGCGGCCTGTCACCCTAGAGGAGGGAACGAACCGTCTGGTGGGCACGGATCTTAAAAAAATAATCACGGCAACGGACCGCGCGCTGTCTAAAGACCATGTGAAGATAAGATCTCTGCGTTTTTGGGATGGCAACGCCTCTCGAAGGATTTTAAAAATTTTAGAAAAAAAATTATGAGCGAAGCTTACCGTATCAAACTTCCCAGAGGAGGGACGCTTGAGTTTCAGACGGCTGAAGGTGTTTTTCGGCCCACTCACACCAGCGAGCTTTGCGTCTGGGCCGCTCATGAGCTTGGAAAAAAATTGGGCAAAATTCTGGACCTCGGCTGCGGCTGTGGCGTGGTGGGCATTGCGGCGGCGAAGATGGGTTTGACCGAGGGACCGGTCCATGCTTCCGATATTTCTTCGCAGGCCGCTGATTTGGCTCGCCAAAACGGCAGGGAGCACCAGGTGGTTATGGAGGTTCGGTGCGGGTCGGTCTTCGAACCTTGGAAGGGAGAGACTTTTGACTGCATCCTGGACGATGTCTCTGGGATCACCGAGGATGTGGCGTGTTTGTCGCCCTGGTTTTCTCACCACATCCCCTGCGCGTCGGGTGCGGAGGGGGTGGATCTGACCGTCCGTGTTCTTGAGGAAGCGCCGGCTTATCTTAAAAAGAACGGCAGTTTATTTTTCCCCGTCCTGTCGCTCTCGAATGCCCCAAAAATTGTCGATAAAGCTCACGCGTGTTTTCGCGTCGTGAAGGAAGTGAGGGCTCAAGAGTGGGCGCTTCCGGACGAGATGACGCCGCATCTGGACAAGCTACGCGAGATCCGAAGCGAAGGACGGATCTTTTTTGAAGAAAAATTCGGGTTGGCGATCTGCTCCACTCAAGTTTATTGGTGTAAAGATCCGATCTAAAGGGGTATAATTTACTTCTTAAATTCTCCGGTCAGAAAAAAAAGGGGGTTTTGCGGCGATGAATGTTTTAGTGACGGGCGGGGCAGGTGCCATCGGCGGTAATTTGATCTACCGGTTGGCTCAGGACCGCGACATCGAGCACGTCACCGTCCTGGATGACCTTTCTTCCGGGTATCTGGAGAATCTGCCTGAGAGTCCTCGCATGACGTTCATTCGTGGCAGTGTAAGCGATGATGAGCTCTTAAAGAAGGTTTTTAGGATCGGAAAATTCCATGCGGTGATCCACTTTGCCGCCAATTTTGCGAACCAGAGTTCGGTGGAATATCCGCGTAAGGACCTGGAAGTCAACGGCATGGGAACTTTGAAGGTCCTTGAGTATTCTCTCGAGTGGAAGATCAAACGCTTTGTTTTCAGCTCCTCTTCGTGCGTGTACGGGCACAAAGAGGGGATTTTAAAGGAAAGCGACCGCGCTTTCAGCGTGGATACGCCTTACGGCGCTACGAAGCTTCTCGGGGAGCGCTACGTCGAATTTTTTCACCAGTACCACGGCTTGGACACGGTGATCCTTCGTTTTTTCAACTCCTACGGACCGGGGGAATGGCCCGGAAGATACAGGAACGTCATCCCGAATTTCATGTATCTGGCTTTGCAAAAAAAACCGCTGCCGATCACGGGCACGGGACACGAGACAAGGGATTTTAATTATGTAAGCGACACGGTTTCTGGGACCATCGCCGCCCTGAAAAAAAAGGGCGTGGCCGGAAAGGTTTTTAATTTGGGCTCGGGCAAAGAAACGTCGATATTGCATTTGGCCACGGAAATAAACCGTATCGCCAACAATCCGTCCGGAGTCGTGTTCACCCACAGAAGAAAATGGGACAAGGTCTTAAAAAGACGCGCGTGCGTCGATCTGGCAAAAAGATACCTTCACTACAAGCCTTGCGTCGGGATCCGGGAAGGGCTTCGTTTGACCCACGAGTGGTTCGTTTCACGCGATTTCAAAAATCCCCGGGCTATCCTTTTCCAATAAATGAATTTTTTTGTGGCGCCCGCCTATAACGAGGAAATGAACATTGGGCGTCTCATTAAAAGCCTGGACGAACACCACAAAAAGACCGGAGAAAACTATCAGCTGATCGTTGTCGACGATGGAAGTCTCGACCGAACCTCCGAGATCGTCAAGGAACATTCGGACCGATTTCCGTGTTCGGTCATTCGTTATTTTCCCAATCAGGGCGTTCAAGAGGCGTTCCGCCGAGGCTTTTTGAAGGCGCTGGAAAATGCCGGACCTGAGGATGTCATCTTTACCCTGGAAGCCGACAGCACGGCGGATCTGGGGCTCATTCCGCGTTTTCTTGAGAAGATCCGAAAGGGAGCGGACGTCGTGGTCGCCTCCTACTACGCCGAAGGCGGTTCGATCGAAGGGACAGTCTGGCACCGTAAGATTTTGAGCCGCGCGGGGAACCTCTTCACGAGGTTATTTCTGCGGATCGACGGCATTCATACCTACAGCTCTTTTTTCCGTGCCTATAAGCCGGCGGCGCTCAGACGGGTCCTCGAAGCGCACGGGGATCTTTTTGAGGAGAAAGGTTTTGCTTGTGTCGTCGAGCTCCTTTTTCGCCTGCATCGTTTGGGCATGCGCATCGAAGAAGTTCCCATGGTCCTAAAGGGATCGGCGCGTGTCGGGAAAAGTAAAATGAAAGTTCTCGAGACCATCTCCGGGTATATTCGTATCGCCCTTCGTCGTGCGGCCCAAAACCACTGATCTGACCGCGTTTTCCGTCGCATTGACCTATGGCGTCATCACGGCGATCTTTGCGCTCTTTCGTTACACGAGCTTCACGCTTACCGTCGGTGATCTGGCCGTCTATTCGCAAGCTCTGTGGGGAAATCTGCACGGCGATTTTATGCGGGTGACGCTCTTTAAGCACGCGCACCAGTCGGCGGAAGCGATCAGTTTTTTTAACCTTCACTTCTCGCCGGTCCTGGTTCTCGTCACGCCGATCTTTTCATTGATCCCGCTTCCGGAAGGACTCATCGTTCTCAAATGTCTTCTCATCGCCACCGCGGGTCTGCTTTTGTATAAGATAGGCAAAGAGCGGGTGAGCCCCGCCGAATCTTTGGTCGTGATGCTTCTTTTTTTGATCTCACCGAACTCTCTCTCCGCGGTCCATGACAGCTTCCACCTGGATTATTTTGGGCCGGTCTTTTTTTTCGCCGCGTTCTTTTTCTTGACGCGGGAAAGATTCCTGCCGTTCATGATCTTCGCGGCGCTCTTCGCGATGACGAAGGAGCTTTTTATTCCCGTGCTTTTTACGTTCTCTCTCTGGGCGGCCGTTTCAGGCAAGACCAAAAGATGGATCTGGGGTCCGGCCATCCTAGCGGTCATTTACGGATCCGTAGCCTGGTTCGCTTTGGAGCGGCTGCATCACCATGCCCCTCCGGCGGCGGCTTGGGATTTCCGCTCGGCTTTGATCGCAGGCCTCGGTCCCGGGTCGCTTCTAAGGGAATTCGGCGGAGAAAGACTACGGGAGAATCTCTGGTTTTTTGTCAAAGGCGCCAAGTTTCTGACGTTCTTTACGCCGGCTTTTTTATTTTGGGTTCCGTCGTATGTCCTGAACCTTGGTTTCCGTCTCGGGTTCGGTGACCATTACGGCACTCTTATTTCCGCCCTCATGTTCTTGACGCTTCCCATGGGGCTCCAAAATTTAAAGCGTTTTCTTTCTCGGTTTCTGGTGTCCATCACGAAAACGCTGATCGCGGGTCTTTTTGTCTTTGGTATTTTGACCTCCTTTGAATCACTCAAGATCCTTCATCCGAGGCATCTCCGGTCCAATCCGCGTCTGGCCTCGATGAAAGCGGCGCTTAGTCTTGTGGGACCGGCCTCGAGCGTGAGCGCTTCTGAAATATTTCTTCCATCGTTATCCAAAAGGCGCGAGCTTGATTCCTTGAACCATGAGGTGCTCAAGAGCTATTATGAATACATTCTCATCGACCTCGATCGATCGGACAACACTCCCGCCGAATGGCAGGTCGTGCAAGAGTATTGGAAGCCTTTTCTGGAAGACTCCGGCTCGTACGAACGCCTATTTGATCGCGAGAGCATCCGGCTCTATCACTTGAAAAAGGATGCTTCGCGCGTTAAAATGACCCAATGGAATCCCTCCAAATAAAAAAACATTTTTCTCGGAAGAATATTCTCATCTTGGGGCTTCTCGGAGGCTTCTTGTCCGTGCTTTTTTTAGTTTACTCGAGCGATGCCCTTCTTTTTAAAGGTGTCGACACCGCTGACAACCTTCTTTGGCCTCATCAACGCCTTCTGGGAAAAGCCCGCACTTGCGTCGGAAAGACCCTGGATAGTTTAAACCCGTTTTACAGCCGAGCCAACATTCTTCGGAGGTTGCCGGTGTATGAGCTCACGCTTGCTCCGCCGGATGTTCGCGCGCTTTACGTCGACGTCAAGGAAAAGAACGAAACCAATGCAGGGTGGGATAAACCGGGACAGAGCTTCAGGAAGGTAGCTCTCAAATTCAAAGGCCGGGATTTTAAGGCCAAGATGAAATTACACGGGGATACCATCACCCACTGGTCCGGAAAGAAAAGGTCGTTTCAGCTCAAGGCTCCGAAGGATGAGTTCATCGAGGGCAAAAATAGACTCATTTTCAATATCCCTGAGAAAAGGAACTATCTGGTCCCTATTTTTGCCGACCGTCTGGCCGCGCGCATGGGTCTCGACGAGGTCGAATCCGATTATGTCGCGGTGAAAATAAACGGGGTGTTTCAGGGGATCTATTTCATGGAGGAATTCCTTGATGCCCATTGGCTTGAGCGGCGAGAGGTCTCCAACGGCGCGATCGTCCAACTTTCCGACAATTGGCTTTTGGACCGCTTAGGCTCCGAAAATGATCCGCACCGTTTTTTCGGCGGTATCACGTTCAATGATCATCACACGACCCCGTTCGACCTGGAGACAGGCAATTTAAAACCGATCCAGTCACCCCTAAGATCAGCCTTGTCCGAACAGTGGATCGCGGGAAAGACATCGGATCTTTTTGACGCCATCCGTACGGAGGATGTGGAGCGTTTTGAGCGAACGGTCGATGTAGAAAAGATCGGCGCGATCGAAGCATGGCGGACGCTTTTCGGGGATAGGTGGAGCCTTTTTGGGGACAATCTGAGGATGGTCTACTCGTATGCATCCGGAAAATTTTATTTTATCCCGAGGAGCCAGGGCATGTGCGAGACGCTTGAGTATCACGGAGGCAGTTTTGAATATAACCAGAACCGGCCGCCGGAGGGCAATCCCTTGGACGTCAAGATGTTCGGCCTCGTCACCCGGAGCCGCGTCATCCGGGAAATCCGGAACCACTGGATCCGTTATTTTGTCGACCACCGGACAGAGCTCCTCGAGGAGTACGATCAGTTGATCGCCAAGTTCCTGCCGACCTTTTCGATGGATGAAACGCTCCCATTGAGTAGCCGCGAATTGAAGCACAAGGTTTTGGTGTCGCGCGCGAACATAGCCGCCAATTTAGACCGGCTTAGAAGGCAGTACGATCACGTGAAAGCCTACGTCAATATCATCGTGGCCGGTAATTCCGTCGAGATCGAGATCGTACCCGACACCTCACTGCAGGGCCTCACGATCGATCGGCTGATCCTTCAAATACCGTTCCCCCAGAAGGGGTCCTTTTTAAAAGGAAAAATGGAACGCTATGACGACCGGTCCGGAGAATATGTTCTTCAAAAAGAGTTGAATTTAAAAGAGGGTGAGGACCTATCCAATCTCTTTTCTGGCGAAAGTTTCGGCTACGATTTCCAAAAAGATTTTACGCCGGAGCCGAAGCGATACCGTTTTCGTTTTGTGATGGAATCCCCGGGCGCGTTGACCGTCAAGAAAGCCGAGATCAAATTTCGAGCTTCCCTAAGCGGAACACTTTTGGCGGACGACGATGTGTATGTCACGATCGCTAAAAAGGATCTCCCGGTCTCTAAAGTTTTGTGGACGGCGTTCAAGGCGGAAGGGGTCCGTCTTGTCCTACCCGCCGGAAAATATTCGATCGCGGAGAATGTCGTGATCCCCGAGGGCTATGAAGTCCTGATCGAAAAAGGCGCGGAAATATCGATCGCGCCGGGGATCAACTTTCTTTCTTATTCTCCCGTCACGATCGACGGAACCGAAGCCGAAAAGGTCATTGTCCGGGCTCTTGAGCCTGGGAAATCGTTCGGTGTTTTTGCCGTCGAAGGATCGGGTTCCAAAAATTTGAGCGTTCGTATCACAGGGCTCGATCTTTCCGGAGGCAACGAGGCGATCATTGACGGCCTGTATTTCTCGGGAGGTTTGTGCGTCTATCACGCGGATCTTTGGATGCGAGACTCGAGGATCCACGATAATTTCGCCGACGACGGGCTCAACGCGAAGTATGCGAAGATCGACGTTCGTGACTCACAATTTTTTATGAACGCCGCCGATCAGGTGGATCTCGATTTTTGCAAAGGTATTTTTGAACGGAACCGGTTTGAATCGTCCGGGAAAGTTGAGAACGGGGACGGACTCGATGTGAGCGGCACGGATCTGATGGTCAGGAGCTGCGCTTTCGAGAACTTTCTCGACAAGGGGATCAGCATCGGTGAAAATTCTAGACTCTTTGTTTACGACAATTTTTTTACCCATAACAAGATCGGCTCCGCGGTGAAAGATTCTTCGCATGCGCTCTTTATCCATAATTCTTTTCAAAATAACGAGACCGCAGTTTCCGCTTATCGGAAAAAACCCATTTTTTACAAAAACCAGGCTGTCTACACCTATCAGAATCGCTCCGAGGGCAATAAAGCCTGGATCCAGACGGATGCGCACTCCCGCCGCTGGGTGCCGTCCGAGCGGGGCGCCGCATTTTTGGAGGCTTGGGACCCGGAAAAATGGACTCCGGAAGACAGCCGAATTTTCGACCAGCCCGACTATTGGCTTGAGGAAAAATAAGGCGATGGTAAAAAGCAAGCATTCCGATCTGCACGTCGTACGGAATGAGATCAAATACATGCTTTCAAAGCAGGAAGCCTGGCTCGCGCGCCAAAGGTTGTCCCAGGCGGTCGCGCGGGATCCTTACTCGCGCGAAGGCGGGTATTTTATCCGAAGCCTTTATTTCGACAACGTCGCTAACTCCAGTTACTTTGACCGGGTCGAGGGTTTCGAGAACCGCCGGAAGTACCGCGTACGTCTATACGAGTTTAACGCCAAGGAGATCAAGTTTGAGGTCAAATTTAAATACAACGACTCGATGAAAAAAGAGAGCGCTTGGATGCCTGTTTCTTATCTCAAGCGCCTGGAAGCGGGGGATATCGAATGCCTCCTTTCACACGGAAGCGCGGTTTTAAAACAGGTCTATTATGCGTTCAAGCGGGACCGTTTTAGACCGGTTGTCATCGTGGATTATCGCCGCGACGCTTTTTTTATGGACGTGCAGGACCTGCGGATCACGTTCGACACCGATCTCCGTAAAAGCAGCCGTGTCGCGGACACCCTCAAACCTGACGCGGATACGCTCCCCGTGCTCGAAAAATACCACACGATCCTTGAAATCAAGTATAATAAATTTTTTCCTTCGTGGCTGGAAGGCCTCTTAGGGCTCCGGCGTTTTCAGCGTTGCGCACGAAGCAAATATTGCATGGCCCGGATGATATAAAAGGAGAAGAAAAGGATGTTTAAGCTGAGATCAAAAGATCTTTTGGATTTGGGCTCCTCGATGATTTCGCCCACCTTCACGATCACGCAGATCGTGATCAATGTGCTGATGGCTCTTCTGTGCGGCCTCATCATTTACTGGATCTACAAAAAGACGTTCTCGGGGGTTCTTTTTTCGAGAAACATGGGGATCACGATGGTGATGGTCTCGGTGGTCACTTCGCTCATTGTGATGGTGATCACCGGCAACCTTGCTTTGTCCCTGGGCATGATCGGGGCTCTCTCCATCGTCCGTTTTCGGACTCCGATCAAGGACCCCAAGGACACAGGGTACCTTTTTTGGTCCGTCGCGACAGGTATTATTTGCGGCGTGTCGGCGTATCAGCTGGCTGTGGTGAGCGTTATTTTTATCGGTTTCTGCCTTTGGGTGCTATCCAAACGGTTTTCCTGGCAAGCGCCTTACCTTCTGGTCGTACATTCCAAGCATCCGGATGGCAAAGCCTTTACCGCGATCCTAAAGAAACACTGTTCACGTTTTCAGGAGAGGTCCGCTTCCATGTCCGCGGAACACTCCGAAAGCGTGTATGAGATCCTGCTAAAAAAAGATGTCGGCCAAGAGCTCTTGAGAGACCTTCAGGCGGTGCGTGGCGTAGAAAAGACGGTGATGGTCTCTTACGAAGGGGATCTGGACGAACCGCGATAACCCAGGTCCAGGATCCAGTAACCCGGTCTTTCTTCGAGAGTCCGGTAGTTCTCACGAAGGTATTTCCTGAACCGGGGTACTTTTTCAAAATCTTCCAGTGAGGTTGCCACAAAAAGCCGCGCACCCTCTGCGCGGTACTTTTCAAGCCTGACAATAAGCGCGTCTTCTGGTTCATTCAGAATTCCAAACGGCCAACCCTTTCGGTCGCAATAATAAAGCTGAATTGAGCTAGTTTCAAACGAAGCGGCCACGAGCGTTTCGGCGTTCGAGAGTTTTTGTACAGCTTTTCCGGCTTCGAGAATCGCAAATCGTTTTTTGGGGATCTCATAAAGACCTCGATAAAAATAAAGCAGGCTCGCCGTTTCGATCAGGATCATAAAAACCAGAAAGACCCGATTTTTCAACAGGGTCTGCACATTGCCGGGCTTTGAAAAAATGCTCTGCGTAGCTTTCGCGATGAAAAGTGCCGAGACCGGCACGAAAGGAAGCTGGTAATACGAATGCTCGATCACGATCCTCCAAAGAAGGATCATGAGAAGTCCTACGCAACCGAACCAGACCCACAGGAAGACGTCCTCTCTTTTTTTGGAAGGCGTGAAAAATCCAGCGAAGAAAAAAATTGCTCCCACCGGCGTCAGGATATGGACAAGAAATATTTTCGCGCAGAGCCTGAGGTATGGCCAGGAGAAGAGAAGCTGTAGATACGTCATTCCGGCCGGTCCACGTTGACTGTATTTGAAAGGATAGTGCGCGAGATCCTGCGAAAGAGAGACTTTCCACGCGTAGAGATACCAAAGAAGCGCCAGGGCCGCCGCCGCGGCGTAGAGGTAATTGCGCGGGCGGCGGAACATTTGAGGGCCCTCTTGTGTCCAAAAAAGATAGGCCAGAGGCAGGACGAGGTACAGGTTGTAGGCCTTGCTCGCAGTCGCCAGAAATAGGCAGAAGGTCGAAAGAAAATGAAAATGCCGTTTCGCCGTTCTTTCATAAAGGAAATAAAAATAAAACACTCCGGTCGTGGCGAAGATCATGAGGGACTCCGGCTGAAGAGCCCGGCTTAAGGCGAGGTTTAACGGACTCAAGGCCGCAAAGAGAAGCGCCGCCAGGCCGCCTATTCTACCGTAAAGATGTTTTCCGAGGCCGTATAAAAAAAAGAGAGTGCCCAAGGAAAAAGCGACCGGAACCGTGCGCGCCGCCCAAGGCTTAACTCCTCCCGAGATCTTATATCCGACCGCCATGAGATACGAATGAATAGGCATCTCGGCGTTATAGAGGGAGGGTCCGCCCCCGTTCTCGTCGAGCTCGGGATAGAAGAAATTGAATCCGTGACGGTAAAAATTACGCGCAACGGAAGCGACGATCGACTGTCTGGACACGTTGTTATACGGCTCGAGGATCTCTAGATTCAGATGATAGACCCTCAGGAAGACTCCTAAGAAAAACACGACCCAGACGAGTTTATTGGTTTTAAAGTTAGAGGTGATGAGGCTCAAAATCATTCTGAGACAATAGCTTAAGGCGACGGCTCTTGTCAAATGGCTTTAAAGGATTTATTGACTACTAGTGACTACTAATGATAACCTGAGATCAATTTAAACGGGGAACCGACATGGAAATCAAGGAAAACGAAGTCTACACCCACGAAGAGACGCAAAAACTCTTAAAAGTGAGCGCAAGCACGGTCACGCGTATGATCAAAAAGAGGCTCATTCGTGCCGCGAAGGTCGGCAAACAGTACCGCATCATGGGCAAAGAGCTTCTGAGGCTTTTGTCTCCCAAGATCGAGGACAAGGTCGGAAAAGCTTATAACAAAGCACGCAATTGGGTTCACGAGAGTCTGGATGATGAATCCGTCGAAAAAAAATAAAAGAACAGCTCTATTCATCATTGCCGAGGCCGGCTCCAACTGGAAGGCGAATTCACCGGCCGCCGATTGGCGTCGCGCCCGATCGCTTGTGGACGCCGCGCGCGCCGCCGGCGCGGACGCCGTGAAGTTTCAGACTTTCCGCGCAGATTCCGTTTATGTGCCCAACGCGGGCTCAAGCGATTATCTTTCAAAGAACGAGTTCCGAGGATCCATTTTTGATCTGTTCAAAAAAATGGCCATGCCTTACCAGATGATCCCGAAACTCGCCGCCTATTGCCGAAAGCGGAACATTGAATTCATGTCCTCATTCTTTTCGGAGGAGGATTTTAGGCAGGTCGATCCATGGGTGCGCCGTCATAAGATCGCGTCCTATGAGATTACGCATCCGCGGTTTCTGGAGCTAGCGGCACGCTCGGGAAAACCGCTCATTCTTTCGACGGGGGCGGCCACTTATGAGGATATCGACTGGGCCGTCGCCCATTTTCGTAGGGCAGGGGGAAAGGATCTCACACTTCTGCAGTGCACGGCAAAATATCCCGCCTCTTTTCAAGCGCTCAACTTGCGCGTGATCCCGGAATTTTTCAAGCGCTATAAAACTGCCGCGGGTTTTTCCGATCATTCGTCGGATCCTTTGGTCGCTCCGGTGGCTGCCGCGGCACTCGGTGCCGTTGTGATCGAAAAACATTTTACATTGAGCCGAAAACTCAAAGGTCCCGACCATGCGTTCGCCATCGAGCCGAATGAGCTTAAACAAATGGTCCTGGCCGTCCGTAACTGCCAACGATCGCTTGGTGACGGGAAAAAACGCGTTCTTTCCGAGGAGCGGGAGCTTCGGGCCTACGCCCAGCGCGCCGTACAAGTCACCCGCGAGGTCGCAAAAACGGAGACGCTTCGATTGGGACACAACATCGATATCCTTAGGCCGGGCCGACAGACGAAAGGACTTCATCCTCGTCATTTGAAACGGATCAACGGCGCTCGCGCCCTCAGAGCTCTGGCGCTCGGTCGCGGGGTGCTAAAAAGGGATTTTAAAAAAAAATGACATCGACCAAATCTTCCTTACGATTTTTGCCGATCGCCCGCGTCAAAGAAGGACCCCATATTTTGTACCGGCTTTTGGCCACACGACCAAAGCAGGTCAATATCAGCCATCGAAAGATGCCCAGCTACGCTCAGCATTTAGCTTTTCTCAAACGCAGGCCTTACAAGGCCTGGTATCTCTTGCGCGTGCCGTCTTTGGGATTCGTGGGGTCGGTGTATCTTTCAAAATCTGACGAGATCGGTCTTTTTTTGTTCAGAGAATACCAGGGAAAAGGCTTCGGGCGCGAAGCGCTGCGGCTCCTCATGGCCAAGCACCGGACTGTCAAGCGGTTCCTTGCGAACATCAATCCAAAGAATAAGCGCTCCGCCCGTTTTTTTAAAGAGATGGGATTCATCCACATTCAAAATACCTACGAATTCGTTAAAGGGAGGTCTTAAAGGCCATGAGCTTGAACGGAAAATCTATCCTTGTCACCGGAGGCACGGGTTCTTTCGGGAAACAATTCGTCGAAACCGTGTTGAAGCGCTTCAAGCCCGCACGGCTCATCGTGTTCAGCCGTGACGAGCTGAAACAGGTGGAGATGAAGCAGGTCTTCAACCAAAACTGCATGCGCTACTTCATCGGCGACGTGCGCGACGCCGAGCGGCTTCACCGGGCTTTTAGCGGAGTGGACATCGTTATTCACGCCGCCGCGTTGAAGCACGTGCCGGTCGCCGAGTACAACCCTTTCGAGGCTGTAAAGACCAACGTGATCGGCGCGGAGAACGTGATCAACGTGGCGATCGATAACGGCGTGAAAAAAGTCATCGCACTTAGCTCCGATAAGGCGGTGAATCCGGTGAACATGTACGGCGCGACTAAACTCTGTGCGGACAAAATGTTCGTCGCTTCCAACAATTATTCGGGCATCGCCGGAACGAAGTTCTCGGTGGTCCGTTACGGAAACGTGCTGGGTTCCCGCGGCAGCGTCGTTCCGGTCTTCCGGAAGCTTCGTGAGACGGGTGTCATTCCCATTACGGATGAGCGGATGACCCGCTTTTGGATCACTCTCGACCAGGGAGTTCGCCTCGTTCTCGACGCGCTTGACCTCATGGACGGAGGGGAGATCTTCGTGCCGAAGATCCCCAGCATGAAGATCACGGATCTGGCCGAGGTCATCGCACCGCGTTGTAAGCGCAAGATCATCGGCATACGGCCGGGAGAAAAGCTTCACGAGGTTTTGATCCCCGCGGATGAAATGAGAAGCACGCTTGAATTTCGCGATCGCTACGTCATCTGTCCTGAGATCGAAGGCCGGAAGAACCCGCGCTTGAAAGGCGGCAAGCTTGTGAAAGTGTCCTTTGAATATTCGAGCAACAACAATTCCGATTGGCTCTCGAAGGATGACCTCAGAAAACTCCTTGGGGAGTAACCCCGTCATCCCTTATGGCAGGCAGTGGATCACCGCGTCGGATGTTCGCGCGGTTGTCAAGGTCCTTAAGTCCGATTGGCTTACCCAGGGGCCTTTGGTCCGCCGGTTTGAAGAGGCATTTGCGCGGTACTGTGGCGCGTCTTTCGCCGTTGCCGTCTCAAGCGGAACTGCCGGGCTTCATCTGGCCTGCCTTGCCGCCGGGTTTGGAAAAGGCGACGAGATCCTGACGTCTCCCATGACCTTTGCGGCGACCGCCAATGCGGCGCTGTACGTGGGGGCTGAACCCGTCTTCGCGGACATTGAGAAGCGCTTCATCGGGCTTGATCCCGCCGCACTTTTGAAGAAAAAGACGCGCCACTCGCGCGGCATCCTGAACGTTCACTTCGGGGGCCACCCTTCGCTGATAGGCCCTAAAAAAAATTTTTCGTCTCAAAAAGATTTTTGCGTGATCGCGGACGCCTGTCATGCGCTCGGCGCCGAAGTTCAAAGCGGCGGCCAATGGAAGAGGATCGGTTCCGGCGAAGACGCCGACATGAGTGTTTTTAGCTTTCATCCGGTAAAGCACATTACGACGGGTGAGGGGGGAATGATCGTCACCCGCCGTAGGGACCTGTACGAAAAGCTTCTTTTGCTGCGCTCTCACGGGATCGAAAAGGATCCTCGGCGCTTTAACGACAAGGCCGGAAGAACACGCCCCTGGCATTATGAGATGCAGACTCTCGGACTCAATTACAGGATCACCGATATTCAGTGCGCGCTCGGACTTTCTCAGCTTGACCGGCTGGACGAGATGGTCGACAGGAGACGTGATATTGCCGCTTTCTACGGACGGACTCTGAAAGATATCGACCTTTTGAAGCTTCCGCTTGAAAATTCCGGGATCTGCCGTTCTAGCTATCATCTGTATACCCTTAGGATCGATTTCAAAAAGATCGGAACCAGTCGGGAAAAAGTTATGAATGTCCTTAGGCAAAAGGGCGTGGGCACGCAGGTGCATTACATTCCCGTTATTTCGCAACCCTATTATAAGAAACGCTACGGTCTGAGTTTGGACGATTACCCGGAATGCGCTCGGTATTACGCGGAGACCCTTAGCATTCCCATGTTTCCTTCGATGACAAAAAGCGATCGCGCGCGGGTAGTCCGCGCCCTGAAGGATTCATTGAGGCGCTCGCCTTGAGTTCACTCAAAAAACAGATCGTGAAGGACACGCTCGTTTACACCTTCGCCAATTATGTCGCGATGGCCATCGGGGTCTTTGTCAGCGTAGCCACGAAAGCGATCTTGGGCACCGTCGGCGCGGGTTATTGGGCCATCCTTAAAGTGTTCACTTCTTACGGAGAATATTCGGACCTCGGGACGCGCAACGCCATGATCCGCGAGATCCCGCGCATGATCGGCGCCGGAAAAAAAACCGAAGCAAGAAAGACCGAAGACAGTGCTTTTGCTTTCACGATCCTGGCCGCGATCTTTTCGGCAGTTGTGATCGCTCTGATCGCCACCGGCACGCGGGAGCCTTTGCTTAAAAAGGGGCTTTGGATCTCCGCGGGCCTTGTGGTGGCCACGCAACTCTACAATTTCTCGCTGACCCTTCTTCGTACGTTTAAAAAAGTGGGAAGCTTAAGCACGGTGATCGTGCTCAACATGATCTTAGTAGGCTTTTTTTCGATCGCGGGAGCGTTTTGGAAGGGAGTGCTCGGCATGGCCATGGGGGTGACACTTGCGACCTGTGTTTCGGCGTGCACCGCTTATCTTTTTGGGCGGCTGCAGTTCCGCTCGGCGTGGGATTCTGCCGAGATCGTTCGGCTTCTCAAGATCGGTTTTCCCATGGTGATCATCAGCTACGCCCTTGTGACATTTCTTAGCCTCGATACGCTGATGATCGGCAGGATGATCGGAATCCGCGAAGCGGGACTCTACACCATCGGGCTCATGTCCGTCCAGCAGGTGGGGGCCCTCGGACGCTTTTCACAGATCATTCTTTTGCCTCACATTCAGGAACGGTATGGCCGGACGGGTTCTTTGCCGGAGACGGCGGCGATCATGATCCGTGCCACGCGGGTTCTGGCGCATCTGGTGCCCGTCATGATCGCGTTCGTCGTTTTCTTCGTGCCGGTGATCGTCCATTGTTTTCTGCCGAAATTTTCAGGAGGGGTCGCGTCGATGAAAGTGCTGGTCATCGGCTACTATTTCGTGGCGGTGAACGAGCTTTCAGCCAATGCTGCTTTTACGGCCGATAAGCAGAAACAGCTCATTCCTTTTCTTGGAGCGCTTATCGCTGTCGCCGCCGGGCTCAACCTTCTTTTTATCCGCCTCGGTTTCGGGATCGAGGGAGTGGCCGCGGCCACGTCGATCTCCTATTTTTTATGTTTCGTTATCGTTTTTTCTTTCGCGTTCTCGCGCCTGGTGTCTTTTTCGCAGGCGCGTAGGGTCGTCTTAGAGGTCTTAAGCTTATTTGGGTATTTTTCTCTTTGTATCTGGGCGGCGGAATTTTTTGAGTTTGTGCCGGGGCCGGTTCTTTGGAAAGCCTGTCTTAAATTCGCGGCTTTCGGCGTGCTTTTTTTTCCGGCGCTCCTTCGTATCGAGAGGGCTGAACGGATCTGCGGGGTCTTGAAGAATCTGTTCCTGAAACGTGCGGCGGTCTCATGAAAGTCTGCGTGATCGCCCAGGCGAGAATGGGTTCGGATAGACTGCCCGGAAAAGTTCTGAAGGAGGTCTTAGGCAAGCCTCTTTTGGGCTATCAGTGCGAAAGACTCGCTCGGTCAAAAATGACGGACGAACTCATCATCGCTACGACCACGGCTCTGGCGGATGACGCCGTCGTAGAGTTTTGCCGGAAGAATTCGCTGGTTTTCTTTCGAGGCTCTGAAGAGGATGTGCTGGAACGTTTTTACAAGGCGGCTTTACGGCAACGCGCCCAGGTCGTGGTGCGTGTCACGGCAGACTGTCCCCTGATCGATCCTGAGATCCTTGACCGGGTGATCGCTTTCTATCTTGAGAACCGCCCGAGATTTGATTATGTTTCGAACGTACTCATGCGCACCTACCCGCGAGGACTCGACTGCGAGGTGTTCGGATTCACAGTCCTGGAGGAAGCCGCACGTGAAGCCCGTCTTCAAGACGAGCGAGAGCATGTGACCCCTTTCATCTATAAGCACCCCGAGCGCTATCGACTAGGTCATGTGACTCAAGCCGTGGACGAAAGCCGCCGCCGCTGGACGGTCGATACCCCGGAGGATTATGAGTTTGTTAAGCGGATCTTGACCGAGCTTTATCCAAAGGACCCCTATTTCACTATGAAAGATGTCCTTGAGCTTCTCGACCGGCATCCCCAGTGGGAAGAGCTCAACGTGCACATTCAACAAAAGGACACAATTTAATGACTAAAGAGGCGGTACGTCTTGAAAAGCTCTGGGGCGGCGAGTTTGGCGACGCTTACACTTTACGAAACGATCCTGACAAACGCCGCTCTGTTTTCTGGAACGCGCTTTTACGCGAAACCAAGCCGAAGAACGTTCTTGAAATAGGTTGTAACCTAGGCGGCAATCTCCGGTGGATCGCCGAAAAATTATCACCCAAAAACGTCTACGGCGTCGACATCAATGAGTCGGCGCTTGTGAAGCTTAAAAAAAGACTCCCCGGCGTCAACGCGCTCTGGGCGCAAGCGCGCGAGTTGCCGTTTCGGGACGGTTTTTTTGACCTTACGTTCACGGCAGGGGTATTGATCCATCAGCCAAGCGAATCCCTCAGACGAGTCATGAACGAAGTTGTCCGGGTTTCCAGCCGCCGTGTTCTATGCCTCGAATATTTTTCTCCCAAGATCGAAGAGATATTCTATCGGAACCATCAAGGCGCTCTTTTTAAACGCGATTACGGCGGGCTTTATCAGGAATGGTTTCCGGAGCTCTCTTTGAAAAAAAGCGGTTTCTTGGGCAAAAACCGGGGCTGGGACGACGTGACGTTTTGGCTCTTCGAGAAGGGTCAAAAGAAAAGGTAGAATGAAGTGCGAAAAAGATTAGAGTGTTATTTCGATCGGCTCTGGCCGATCTGCCGCAGCGTGGCCGGCCCGGGGTTCCGGGAATCACTGAAGATCCTTTCGGAGATCGTTCCTTTCGGGCGCTTGCGCTTTGCCAGCGGCCAGAAGGTTCTCGATTGGACGGTGCCTCCTGAATGGTCGGCGAAAGAAGCCTATTTCATCGGTCCAAACGGGAAGCGCTACGCCGATTTTTCAAAGAACAACCTTCATCTTTTGAATTTCTCATCGCCTTTCAAAGGCCGGATGCGTCTGGAAGAGCTCAAAAAACATCTGTATACGCTTCCTGCCCAGCCCAAAGCGATCCCGTATCTTACGAGTTATTACAAAAGACGGTGGGGATTCTGTCTGACGCACGAGGATTTCCTAAGGTTGCCGGAAGGCGAGTATGAGGTACGCATCGACACCCGGATCCACAAAGGGTTTCTTGAGATCGGGGAAGCGGTGCTTCCCGGCCGGACACGGAACGAAATATTCTTTTCCTCCTATCTTTGCCATCCATCTTTGGCCAACAACGAGCTCTCAGGTCCCCTGGCCCTCGCGTTCTTGTACGAAAAGATCGCAGCACTCCCTCACCGGCGATTCACTTACCGTTTCGCGGTCATGCCGGAGACGATCGGGGCGGTCTCGTATCTTTCCAGACGTGGCGGAATTTTAAAGAAACGCATGTCGGCCGGTTATCAGATCACCTGCGTGGGAGACCCGGGGATGTTCACATACAAAAGATCCCGTCGGGGAAATTCATTGGCCGATCGCATGGCCCTCGAGATCCTCGGCAGGCTCGGCAGGTACAAGGACCTCAAATTCGATCCTTCCACGGGAAGCGACGAACGCCAGTACTGTTCTCCCGGTTATAACCTGCCGGTGGGGTCGCTGATGAGAACGATGTACGGGCACTACCCGCAGTACCATACGTCGCTCGACAATAAGGAATTTATTGATTTTGGGGCGCTTCAAGCGTCTGTCGAAGCCTATTTTGCTATCGTCAAAAAACTCGAGTCGCGGGAAGTCTTGAAAAATACCGTGAGGTATGGCGAGCCCCAGCTTGGGAAGCGCGGTCTTTATCCCACGCTTGGTTCTCAAAAGAGCCGCAATGATAAGGCCGCCGTGATGCTCTGGGTGCTAAATCTGGCCGATGGCACTCGCACTTTGGAGGAGATCGCCGAAGATTCGTGCCAGCCTCTCCCAAAGATCGTTTCGGCCGTACGCGATCTTGAAAAAGCGCGGCTCATCGAAAAATCCAAAGGGGCCACTTAAAACCATGTGCGCGATCTATGGTTTCTACGAGCTGACCAAAGGCAAGCCTGTAAAAGAAGGAGCATTGGAGGCCATGCTCCGACCGCTTCGTCATCGCGGTCCCGACGAAACCGGCGCTTATGAAAAGCAGGGTCTTAGTCTTGGTCATGCTCGCTTAAGCATCGTGGGTCTCGACAACGGCCGACAGCCGCTTTTTAACGAGGACGAATCCGTCGCTCTCGTGTATGCCGGTGAGATCTTCAATTATAAGGAATTAAGAGAAACGCTCGAGCGCAAAGGCCACCGGTTTCGCACTTTGTCCGACGGAGAGGTCATCACGCATCTTTATGAAGAAGAGGGGATGGATTTTCTTGAGAAGCTCAACGGGCAGTTCGCATTCGCGTTATGGGACACCAAACGTTGCGAGCTCATTCTCTGCCGGGACCGCCTCGGGATCCTGCCGCTATTTTTCGCTCAAAAAGGTTCGCTCTTTTTGTTCGCTTCTGAGATCAAAGGACTTTTGGGTTTTCCCGGTCTCGATGCGGAGCTGGATCCGAAGACGCTAGCCCAGATCTTCACTTTTTGGACACCTCTGCCTGGCGCGACGATGTTCAAAGATATTTTTCAGCTCGAGCCTGGGACGTACCTTCGCGTGACGCCTCTGGGCCGAGAAGTCCGCCGTTATTGGGACCTGCGCTATCCCAAAAAAGGAGAGGCTGAGGAGAAAAAAGAAAGCGTGTGGCTTGAATCGCTTGGGGGGCTGCTCGAAGATGCGGTGAGGATCCGTCTTCAAGCGGACGTGCCCGTGGGGGTTTATTTAAGCGGCGGGTTAGACTCCTCCGCGGTAGCGGCAATGGCCGCCGAAGGCCCGCTCAAACCGAAAAGTTTCTCGGTGCAATTTCAAGATCCCGCTTTCGATGAAAGTCGTTATCAAGCTCTCGTGACCCGGCATCTTGGCCTCGAGAACTCGCACGTAAGGATCAGCCAGGATGATCTTGCCCGTGCGTTGCCTCGAGCGGTCTATCATTCCGAAAGCCCGGTGCTTCGCCTGGCCATGACACCGCTGTATCTTCTATCACGCGCTGTCCATCAAAACCATTTCAAAGCGGTTCTCACCGGCGAAGGGGCCGATGAGATGCTCCTGGGCTATGATATTTTCAAGGAGGTGAAGATCAGGCAATTCTCATTGAAGTTTCCGGGCTCTAAAGCAAGGCCTAGGCTCTTTGAACGGCTCTACCCGCATCTGGCGCTCCCTGTCTCGGGTGGCGGGAGTTTTTTAAGGGATTTTTTTACGCAGGGATCCGAGGAAAGCCTGCCTGCCGGACAGGCAGGCGCTTCCTGGGACAGCTCCCACTCGACCCGCTGGCGGAACACCATGCGCCTTCAACGCTTTTTCTCAGCGGAGATGAAAGATACGTTTCGAGGCTACGATCCGCAAGAGGAGCTTCGTTCGAAGCTTCCCGCGGATTTCACCACTTGGGATGCAATGGCGAAAGCGCAGTACCTAGAATGCCGGCTTTTTTTAAGCAATTATCTCTTGTCTTCTCAGGGGGATCGCATGTCGATGGCCAACAGCGTCGAGGCCCGCTATCCTTACCTCGACCATCGTGTGGTGGAGTTGGCCAACCGCATGCCCGCATCCGTGAAGATGAAAGGTTTGCGCGAGAAAGCAGCCTTAAAAAAGTGCGTTGAAAAACGTCTTCCTAAAGAGGTGCTCGAACGCCTCAAATATCCTTATCGCGCGCCTGGTCTAAGTATGACTCCCGTCTCAAAAGAGGCAGTCTCCGAGACCCGCTTGAAAGAGTCGGGGCTTTGGGACGAAAATCTGGTCAAGCTTCTCATTGAAAAAGCTCTGAAGGCGGCCGAAGCCGGAGCGCCTTTAAGCGAGGCCGATCAAATGGCTGTTTCAGGAATTTTGACGTCGCAGATCTTTCATTCCATTTTTATCCGCAAAGAGGAGGTCCAGCTTGTCTAGCCGGTCGATCAAAGACACGATCAGGGATTTCATCAACTCAAACTTCATGCTGAGTGACGATCTACGGAATTTCAAAGACGAAGATTCTTTTTTGAAAAAGGGCGTCATTGACTCGATGGGGGTGATGGAACTTTTGGCGTTCGTTCAGCGGCGCTATCAGATCCGAGTCGAGCCTACCGAAGCGGTCCCTCAGAATTTTGATTCACTGGATCATTTGGCGGATTTTATCCTCAAAAAAACAGGAGGAGCCGCTTCGTGATCTCGAGTCTTGACGAATGGGTGCGCGCCGGGGCGGCGCGCTTTCCCGATCGGCCTGTGCTGATCGACGAAAATGGGCAGAGCCTCACTTATCGTGCGCTTGACGAGAAAGTCGGCATGTCCGCAAGAGCATTTGGATCGCTTGGGCTGACCGCGAATACACGAGTCGCTTTACTGTCACGCAACTCTTTTGAATCCGTGACGGTTTATTTTGCGCTTTTGCGTGCCGGGGCGGCGGTTGTTTGGCTCAATCACTCCCTGCCGAATACCGAGCTTAGCGAAATCGTGAGAGATTCCGAAGCCGCTTTCTTGCTGCACGAGGACGAATTTATCGCCCGCGCTACGCTCATCGCTTCTTTTGAAGGAGGTCCTCGAGCGCTCGCAGTTGGAGAGTTCTTCAGTTTGAAACCAAGCGGCTCGGTTCCCGCACGGCCCAAAAATCCTGAAGCACTCGCGGCCATCGTCTACACCTCCGGAAGCACGGACAAGCCTTTGGGGGTGATGCTGACGCACCGAAACTTTATTTCGAACAACGAAGCCATTCGTCACTACCTCGAGTTGTCCGAAAAGGATACCGTGTGCTGTGTCCTGCCCTTTTATTACATCTATGGCTTGTCTCTTCTTTTGTCGCATGTGGCTGCGGGAGCCACGGTGTTTCTCGAAAACCGCTTTTCTTATCCTCAGGTGGTCGCCGAAAGTCTTGAAACGAGCAAAGCTACGGGTTTTTCGGGAGTGTCATCTCATTATGCCATTCTCATGAACCGTACGGACTTCTTGTCCCGTAGGCTGCCTGCGCTACGCTATTTTACGCATGCCGGCGATAAAATGCCCGTGTCGGTGACCGCGAAGATCACGGAGACCTTTCCTCGAAAAAAACTTTTTCTAATGTACGGGCAAACAGAAGCCTCGCCGCGCATCAGTTATCTCGACCCGGCGCTTGTCGGCGAAAAACCGGCCTCTGCGGGGAGACCGCTTCAAGGCGTAGAGCTTAAAATTCTTAATGAACAAGGCGAAGTTTGCGCGTCCGGCGAGGAAGGCGAGATCGTAATCCGCGGCGAGAATGTGATGAGTGGTTATTGGAAACGCCCCGAAGAGACTGGCCGCGCCTTGCGTGACGGGCGTCTTTTTACCGGGGATCTAGGCTACGTTGACGGTGACGGGGATCTTTTTGTCACCGGAAGAAAAAAACTATTCATCAAAGTGGGTGGCCGCCGCGTGAGCCTCGCGGAGGTGGAGTCAATGGCTCTCGAGTTTCCGGGAGTCCGTGAAGCGGCGGCTGTAGGAACGCCGGACGAGACCTTGGGTGAAAAGATCAGACTTTATGTCGCTCTAAAGAATGAAGGGGCGCTGAATGGCCAGACCCTCAAGGATCATTACAAAACTAAAGCGCCGTTTTACAAAGTCCCTTCGGAGGTGGTGATCGTCCCGACGATCCCCAGAAACAGTCAGGGTAAGATCGACCGCCAGCGCTTAGCGAGGATGCAAGGGGTAAGCTCTTCGGATTTTTTGGCCGCGGTCTTAGGCGCCATCCCCGTCGAGCCGGGAGACATTCTTTTGGTGTCTTCGGACTTGACGGGGCTTGGGCTCCAGGCTCTCTCGCGTGGGGCGAGTTTTTCAACGAATGAGTTTCTTGAGGCGCTGCAGGCCAAGCTCGGCCCCTCGGGAACGCTTCTTTTACCGACCTTTAACTTCGACTTTTGCGAGGGCAAACCTTTTGATCTTCGGCGAAGCCCATCCCGAACCGGAGCCTTGTCCAAAGCGGCGCTTCTAAGAAAAGACTTTCGGAGGACTCGGCATCCGATCCACTCCTTCGCGGTGTGGGGCAAGGAGCAGGGTTTTCTCTGCGGACTCGAGAACCGAAGTTCCTTTGGGCCGGATTCGCCTTTTGATTTTTTGCACCGCAAGAAAGCCAAAATGTTCATCCTGGGACTCGGTTATCAAGGCGCTCTCACGTTTGTCCATTATGTGGAGGAGGCTGAACGGGCGCCGTATCGCGTGCATAAGGAATTCCGGGGGCCTTATATCGATGAGACGGGTCGTGAAGAAATACGAAGCTATACGTTGTATGCGCGCGACCTCGAGCGCGGAGTGGAATCTGCGGTGGATCCTATGGGCGAGTTCTTAGAAACAAAAAAAATAGCGGTCTCTACCGAAGTTTTTGGTGTGCCTTGTCGTTGGGTACGTCTTGCCGAGTCATACGCTGAGATCGCCAAAGATATCCATGAGAACCAGGGCCGACGGCTGTGCGTCTTTCGAGAGGCAACCCGGCGTGCTTAAAAAACTTTGGCCGTTTCCCATGGCGCTCGGACTCGGACTCCTGTTTTTTTTCGGACCGATTTTTTTTAGGGGTGAGGGATTTTATTCCGGAGATTACCGAGAACAGTTCTATCCATGGGCGTCCTACCTCCATGGATCGATCCGGCATCTTTCTTTGCCCCTTTGGGCTCCGGAGATGGGTGCGGGGTTTCCGCTTCTGGCGGAAGGACAGATCGGGGCGTTACACCCAATTCAAGGGCTTCTTTTTTTTCTGCTGCCGTTTCCGCTGGCATATCACACCGGATTTATCTTTTATTTCGCGTTGACGGCGCTTGGCGTCTATTTTTTGGCAATACAACTTCGCGTGAGTCCGGAAGGTGCGACCCTGGCGGCGCTCACTTTTCTTTTCTCAAACTCCAGTTCAGGTATGGCGTATGGTCTTGCGTCTTTAAGAACGTTCTGCGTTTTTCCTTGGTGTCTTTATTTTATCGGTCGTTTGTTTAACGGTACGGATCGCTGGCGTCGTTCGGCTTGTTTGGCCCTGTCACTAGGACTTTTTTTTCTTGGCGGGTATATGCCCTGGGGCCCTTATCTTTTTTTAGCTTGCGCTGGCTATTTTTTTTATCTTTTAAAGAGCCGATCAACCTTGGAAAAAAAACGGGTGAGTGTGTATTTTATGGGAGCGTGGGTGGCGGGCCTAGGTCTTGCCGCGGCGCAGATCTTGCCGACCCTCGAACTTCTGGGATTTACGGCAAGATCGCAAGCACCGCTTGAGTTCGCGTTGCAGAAGTCGCTTAATCCATTTAGTCTAGCTACTTTTTTTTACCCTGGATTCTCCACATTCCTTGGGTTTGATTTTTATCTGGGTGTTCTGCCGTTTTGTTTCTCTGTGTTGGCCCTCGGCGCGTGGAAAGCCGATGGACGTGTGAAATTCCTCACAGGGGGCGCTGCCATTCTTTTTTTTATAGCTCTTGGAGAGCATAATCGGTTTTTTGTGACCATTCTAAAAATGACGCATTTTTATTTCTTGAGAGGACCCGCGAAGGCGATGTTTTTAGTTTCTTTTATCCTGGCGCTTCTGACGGGTATCGGCTGGGATCGATTCATCACACTTAGGAAATTTTCATGGCTGATCAAAAGCGTTTTTGTTACGGCTTTTGGTCTTTTGGTCGCAGCATTCATTGCACCCCGATATTTTTCGGCGGAGATCGTTTCTTTGGCCGAGCAATATGTCCGTTCCCATATCGTCGGAAAATTTGGACACATCCATACTTCTAATATTTATTTTGAAAGGATTGGCGGAGCCCTTGAGTTTCTCGTCGAGAGGACGTCATTTAGCACAGGCAATACGATCTTATGGGTGCCCGGAGCGACGTGGTTCTTTGCCCTGGCGTTTTTTTTATGCCAGCACACGGATCAAAGAAGATCCCGTCTTTTTACCTTGGCGATCCTCTTGATCACGCTCGATCTTTTTTTGTATCACGGGGTGTCGAGCCCTACTAATTATACCGCTAGAGGTGGTTTGCCGGTCTTGGGCGGCTTTAGAGCGGCGGCGGCTCCGGCGGAAACTGTTGAGGCGGATTCCGTGATTCAAAGGATTCGCGAAGAGAAAGGTTTGTTCAGGATATTTGAATATCGGAGCCCCGATTTCCAAGCTCCTGGATTTCCCATAGAGCCACCCAGGTGGTTTCCCAATACGAATCTTCTTTTTGGGATCTCGAGCGCTGGCATTTATTCACCGCTTGTGATCGATGCCTATCGGGAGGCCCTGAAAACAGTCGGCGGGGTGGACAATTCGACGGGAACGATCCCGACTTCGCAGAAAAGCTGGACAGAGAATAAAAGAATCCTCGATCTTTTGAATGTGCGTTTTGTTCTGGCTTACAAAAAGGAATCTTTGGATGGGGTCGATGGGTTCAGACGGCTTTTGGAATCTAAAAAAAATGGGGATGTTCTGTATGAAAACAGATCGGCTTTGAGCCGGGCGTTGGTGGGCGATCCTGAACGGGTGGATCAGGCTCGGGAAGCCGAAGTTCGCGAATACACCCCTCAACGGGTCACAGTCAATGCCGAAGCCGATGAAGGGGACATGCTTATTTTGAGTGACGTGTGGTATCCAGGCTGGAAGGCTTTTGTGGACGGTCGTTCGGCGCCGATCCAAAGGATTCTAGGGGCTTTCCGGGGTGTGAAGCTGTCGTCCGGCAAGCATGAGATACGTTTTGTGTATGAACCGAGCTCTTTTTATGTGGGAGCGTGGGTAAGCTTTTTATCCCTTTTGGGGTGCGGCGCATGTCTTTTTTCGAAAAAATAAAAAAAACAGCTACGATCCTTTGGATTCTTTTGGTGATGACGGCGTATTTTAAGATCTTCATTCTTCACAAATGGACCGCGATGTCGGGATGGCTGAGATGAAAGCGCTGATCCTCTGGGCGGCCTTACTCATCGGCATGACTGGCACCACAAAGCGATTTTTTGGTTTTTTGGCGCCGCTTAAGCGGAGCGCCGCGGACTCCTGGGCGCTTCTCCCCGGGTTGGGCCTGGGTCTTCTGGGTTACACGGTCTTTATCGTGGGGTCTGCAGGTTTTTTAAACCGGCAGATCTTTATCGGAATCACCGCGGTACTCCTGGCGTTCGGGACTCGTCCGTTCTTTGGTATGGCTCAGAACTTGTTCGCGGCGGCGGGACGCTTCTGGCGCGGATCCGGTTTTTGGGATCAAAGTCTTTTTGTCCTGATCTTTGTCGTTTTTGGATTGACACTCTGTGGCGCTTTGGCTCCCGCCATCGGCCAGGACGAGCTTTGTTATCACCTCATGCAGCCTAAGAATTATGTACGAGCCCACGTAGTTTATGAAGTGCCCTATTCGAGCAATTCTCTGTGGCCGTATCTCATGCACATGCTGTTCACGCTCGGGCTCCTTCTTGAGGGGGATTCTCTGGCCAAGCTTTTTCACTACTCGACCTATGTTTTTACGTGTCTGGCGATCGCGGCATTTCTCAAGCGTGAAGCCGGGACAAAAACGGCTCTGTACGGAGCGGCCGTCTATGCGCTGACTCCCGTGGTTTTCATTCAGGCGTCCTTCGCTTACGTGGACAACGCGCTGGCGCTTTACGTTTTTCTGGCGTTCTACGCTTTTTATTATTTTCTGCGCGAGAGGTTGATGGTTTGGGCTGCGCTAGGCGGCGTTTTCGCAGGATTCGCCGCGTCCGTCAAATTATTCGGTCTTTTGATCCTCCCGGTCGTTGCCGCCGCGTTTTTTTATGAGCTCATCAGAAGAAAGGATCGCCTGGCGGTCTCGAAAGGACTTATTATTTTTACCGTGGCATTTTTTGTCTCCGGCAGTGTCTGGTACCTGAGATCTTGGGCGCTTCGGGGGAATCCGGTGTATCCGTTCTATCCGGAATTCTTCGGGGGTCACGGATGGAGCGATCCTACTTACTTATTGCACGGCGGTTCTCGCGGATGGAGAGAATTTTTATTGCTTCCCTGGCAATTGACGATGCGTCCCCATCTTTTTGGCGGCGAACAGCTCGGAATGATGTACTTGATCGCGCTGCCCGCCTTATTCCTTACGCGGTCACGTCCCGTCTGGCTCGTATCCGTGATCTTTTTTGGCGCGGGATATACGCTTCTGTGGTTCCGGACCGATCCCAACATCCGTTTTTTTCTGCCGGCCCTGACGTTTTTTGCCTGCGCCGCCGGGCATTGGCTGAACGGGGTGTCGCAGGATAATTCGAAGTTGTGGAAGAGCGTCGTCGGGTCTTTGTTGGGCGCGGTATTTTTGATACAAAGCCTTTTCTCCGTGTATCATTTTAAGGATGCTTTTTTTCTATTGTTCCACGGAGACAGAGGATTCTACCTGAGGCACAAAGAGCGTAGTTTTTTTGCTGCCCAGACGATCAATCGTTCTTTGGCTCCGTCGGACAAGATCCTGTCGGTGGGTGAATTCCGGGGATTTTATTTTGATAACCCGTTCGTACTGGAAGCTGATCTTTATCGCATGAACCGGTACGCGGATGGCATGACCTCGTCAGGTGAACTCGCGGGTTTTCTGAAAGGCGAAGGGTTCACTCATCTTTTGGACACTGATATCGTTCCGGGTCCGGAACTCTCCGAGCCACGCTATCGGTTGACACGATTCCTGAAGGAAGGCGATGATAAAAATAACGTATTCAAGGAAATACTTCGGATCGAAAGCAGGGGAACACGTTACGTGCTTTATGAGATCCTCTGAGGAGCCGCAAAACGGTCGTGTGAACTCATGGAATTAGAAATATTTGTGCTCAATTACAACGGCTCGGCTCTTTTGATCGAGTGTTTGCCGTCGATCGTGGAGGCTTCGAAGCGCTCAAGGCATCCGTGCGCGCTGACCGTGATCGACAACGACAGCACCGACGACAGTCTTGAGCTTCTAAAAAATAATTTCAGGGATGTGAAGGTGCTGCGTCTTAAGAACCGTGTGCTGTGCTCCTTTAACGAGGCTGTGCATCAAAGCCGTGCGGACATCGTGGTCCTTCTTAACAATGACATCAAAGTAGAATTTGATTTTTTGGATCCTCTGGTCAAGGTATTCGAGGATCGGGATGACGCTTTTTTGGCAGCGCCACGCGCCGAAACCTTCGACGGAAGACGTTATGAGGGGGGATTGTCGAAACTGGGTTTCCGTCACGGTTTTCCATGGGGAATGACACGTTATCCGGGCTATGAAAAAAAGATCGGACTGCCGGGCCTGACGATGGCGGCGGGTTTCGGGGCATTCAGACGGAGCATTTTTCTGGAGTTGGGCGGGTTTGACGATCTGTATCTGCCCGGGACCGTGGAAGATACGGACCTGTGTTTTCGCGCTTGGAAGGAAGGGTATCGTTCTTATTACGCGCCCCAAAGCCGCGTCTACCATAAAGGCCAGGCGACTTTTGGGAAGCATTTTGGATCTGCCAAGCTCCTGGCGATCAACCAGCGCAATCTCTGTCTTTTTGTCTGGAAGAACGTGTCGGATCCGGCCTTGCTTCTGTCCCATACAATTTTATTTTTTCCGAGAGTTTTTTATTTTTTGTTGAAAGGCCGTCCTGAGTTCGCCTGGGGAAATGCATGGGCTTTTTTAAGAATGCCCGCGGCTTTGACGAGACGCTTCGCCCAAAGCGGACGTCCTCGGCGGCGCACGGACAGGGAAATTTTCGCGGTCTCGGAAGGTCTTTGATGACGACGCTCTCGGCCTTTGTGATCACCCTGAACGAAGAAAAGAACATCGAGCGGTGTCTCCGGTCTCTTTCTTTCGCGGATGAGATCATCGTCTTGGACGGGGGCAGCCGCGACGCCACCGTGTCGCTGGCCAAACGGTTCACCGAAAAAGTTTTTGAGAGGAAATTCGATGACTTTGCCTCGCAGAAGAACGCGGCGCTCGGCAGGGTCTCGGGAGTCTGGGCCTTGTCGGTGGACGCGGATGAGGAGGTGTCTCCCGGACTGTCCGCGGAGATCCGCAGGATCGTGGGCTCCGGCGCTAAAGAAAACGCGTTTCGGATCCGGCGTAGAACGCGTCTTTTTGGGAAAGATTTTCGTTTTTCGGGACTTCAGGATGACCGGCCGGCGCGTTTATTTCGCAAGGGCCGTGTCCTTTTTGAAGGACCCGTTCACGAGCGGCCGATCATCGAAGGAAACACCGGTATTTTAAAGAACGAGCTCAGCCATTTCTCGTTCCAGACGATCGGAGAGCACTTGAGAAGACTGCAGTTGTACACGTCACTGGAACCGGCGCCTTCGCCGGGCCGGAAGTCGGGCTTTTTTGATATGGGCGTCCGCCCGTTGGCGCGATTTTTTTCTCTCTATTTTTTCAAACAGGGATTCCGTGATGGGACGGAAGGATGGATCTACTGCGTCCTTTCGGGCTACTATGAATTTATCCGGCGGGTCAAACATTGGGAAAGAAACCGATCGAAGGAGGCTCGATGAGCGCAGGATCCTGGGGTCATTTTTACGCGGGGGCGGGAGGCGTGGATTATTTTTTGAGGCACTTGTCTATTCACGCGGAATTCCTCAAACAGATCCTGTCGAGACGGCCCCGGAAAATACTTGAAGCCGGTTGCGGATCGGCGATCATGTCGACTTTTTTTTCGATGGCCGGTCTTGAGGTCGTCGCCTGCGACCGTGATGAGGGGGTTCTGGCGAAAGCGGCCCAGATCAGCCGAGAGTGGAACGCTCGCGTCCGGTTCGTGAAACAGGATCTCCTCGACCTGTCTTTCGCTCCCGATGAATTTGACGCGTCTTTTTCACAAGGAGTTCTCGAGCACATGGGGGACGCGGACATCCGGACCGTGGGCGCGGCGCTCCTCAAGGTCAGCCCGACGTTTATTTTCAGCGTGCCGAGCGTTTATTACAGGCACAAGGACTTTGGGGATGAGCGTCTCTTGACAAAAGAAGCGTGGGAAAAGATCCTGGCGCCCGTGGGTCATTTTCAAGCGCGTTATTACTATGAAGAAAGGGTCAAGCGCAATTTTCTGCTCAAGCGGCCTCTCATGATCCTCGGAGTCCTCACGCGGTGATCCTCGGGATCGATCATTCCTCGGTTTGTCCCGGAATGACCGGGATCGGTGTTTTTGCCCAAAATCTAACGCAGGCGCTTCGATCGCGCGGCAGCCCGTCGGACACGTACCATCTTTACCGCCCGCCCGGCGGCGGAAATATGAATACCGCCAGAAGGATCCTCTGGGAAACCTGTCAGCTGCCTTTAAAGGCCCGAAAAGACAAAGTCGATGTTTTGTACACCCCCGGTTTTTCGTCCCCTCCGGTGGCGCCGTGTCCTCGCGTGGTGACGGTGCACGACTTGATAGGTTTGATCTATCCGCGCAATGTCCGCCCCGCCGCGCGATTTTATTGGACCCGGTGGCTTCCCGCGAACGTCAAAAAAGCGGAAAGTGTCGTCGCAAGCTCCGAGTCGACCCGAAAGGATCTCGTGCGGCTGATCGGTTTGGACGAAAGAAAGATCCGGGTCGTGCCTTTGGCCGCGGGAGCTTCTTTCCAAAAAAAAACGGACCCGAAGGCTTCGGAAGAGACTCTGAAGGCGTACGGGATCCAACAACCTTTTTTTATCGCCGTCAGCAGCCTGGAGCCGAGGAAAAATTTCCTGAGACTGCTCAGGGCTTATGAGATCCTAAAAAAAAGGGGCCGGGTCGATTTCTCGATCGTGATCGCCGGAAAGCCCGCCGGTTCCGAACGCCAGCTGACTGATTTCGTCCGTGAACGCGGACTGGCCGATGGGGTCCGTTTTCTCGGCTACGTCGATGAAAAGAGCCTGATTAATCTCTACAATAGCGCTTTGGGTTATGTTACGATTTCACTTTACGAAGGCTTCGGTTTGACGGCTCTCGAGGCCATGAAGTGCGGTCTTTCCGGCGTCGTTTCGAACCGGTCATCGTTGCCGGAAGTGGTCGGTAACACCGCGCTCATCGTCGATCCCGAGAACGAGGAAGAGATCGCCGAGGCGCTTTCAGCCTACGCCGGCGACGGACCGCTCCGAAGGCGTATGGCCGAGGCCGCGTATGAACGCTCGAAGCAATTCTCGATCGAGCTTGCCGCGGATCGGATGTCCGAGATCTTTAAGAAGTTCCCTTCAAAAAAAAGGCTCTTTAATTGAAGCGACCCATCGCCCTTATTTTAGGGACCCGTCCCGAGATCATCAAAATGGCGCCGCTTTTGAGAGCTTATGAATCCCGTGGCGCTGATGTCTTCGCGGTCCATACGGGCCAGCACTATTCTTTCGAGATGGATCGTATATTTTTCCGCGATCTGCGTCTGCGCCCGCCGCGGATCCAGCTGCGGATCCGATCCGTCGGCAATCGGCACGCGGACCACATAGGACGGATGATGCAGGCGGTCGAAAAGATCCTCATGGAGCGGAAGCCGCGCGTCATTCTCGTGCAGGGTGACACCAACACGGTTTTGGCCGCGACCCTCGCCGCCTCAAAAATGCCGGGGATCAAGATCGGGCACGTGGAGGCGGGTCTCCGAAGTTATGACCGCGCGATGCCGGAAGAAACCAACCGTGTGCTCTCAGACCATCTGTCCGATCTTTTGTTCGCTCCGACGCCCGGATCCGCGCGCACCCTTCGAAGCGAGGGCATTCAGTCTTCTAAGATCTTTGTGACCGGAAACACGATCGTTGACGCCGTCCGGCAAAATCTGCGGCTGGCTCTCATGCGATCTTTTCCCAAAGGAACGCCGGGACCGAAGCAATATTTTCTGATGACGCTTCATCGACAGGAGAACGTCGATAAAAAAGGGTCGCTTGCGGCGATCCTGGAGGGCCTAAGGCGGGTGGTCGAGGAATTTAAGAAGCCCGTTCTCTTCTCCGTTCATCCCCGCACTCAAAAAAAGATCAGGCAGTTCGGTCTCCGCTATCCGCGCGGGGTCGTTCCCATGAAACCGGTCGGTTTTCTGGATTTTCTGAGACTGGAGCATTCGGCGCGGCTCATCCTGACGGACTCTGGCGGCCTGCAGGAGGAGGCCTGTATCCTGGGGGTCCCGTGCGTGACTCTTCGGACCACTACGGAGCGACCCGAAACGGTGCGGGTCGGAGCCAATCTGATCGCGGGTCGCGACCCTTCACAGATCCTGCGATGCGCCCGCCGGATGATGGAAAAAAAAGACACGTGGAAAAACCCTTTTGGCGACGGACACGCCGCCGAGAGGATCGTCCGCATCGTCGAAAGACACGCGCCGTGAACGCTCCTGCGGCGCAAAATGCCGGCTTGCCTGAGCTTTCGGTCATCATCCCGGTTTATAACGAAAAGAATACCATCGGGAAGATCGTGGACCTCGTGCGCGCGGTGCCCGTCGATAAGGAGATCATCATCGTGGATGATGGTTCCACTGACGGCACCCGAGATTTCGTACGCGACGAGTATGCCGGCAAAGCGGGCTTCACAGCGCTCTTTCACGAGCAAAATCGCGGCAAAGGCAAAGCCATACGCACCGGCATTCTTCATGCCAGAGGCCGAGCGATCATCATCCAGGACGCGGATCTTGAATACGATCCTAAGGATTATCCGAAGCTTCTCGATCCCTTTAGACAGGGGAGGGCGGCGGTGGTTTACGGTTCAAGGTTCCTGGAAGGCAAAAAAGTGACCTCCGGCTGGCACCGATTCGTTAATTATTGTCTGACGTCCTTTACGAATATTCTTTACGGCTCGAAGCTGACGGACATGGAAACTTGCTATAAGCTCTTCAGCGCCGAGACGCTTAAGGGGCTCCGCCTCGAATCGTCAGGGTTCGAGATCGAAGTGGAGTTGACCGCCAAGATCCTCAAGTCCGGTGAAAAGATCCTGGAGACGCCCATTTCCTATAAAGGACGCTCGTTTCACGAAGGAAAAAAGATCGGCTGGCTTGATGGGTTCAAGGCTTTGGCCGCTTTGGCGCGCTATCGGTTCACGGGTCCGTGAAATACGTCTTCAGAAAGAAAAGATACATCCTCTTGGCGAGCCTCTTGGACGGGGTGGGTTATTTCGTTCTGTGGCTTTTGAGGCTGCGCAAACCCCATTTGAATCGGAATTTCAAGAACATACTCATCGTTCGGATGGACCATCTCGGAGACGTGCTCTTGGCGACCGGAGTCCCGAAACTTCTCAAAGAAAATTTTCCCGGCGTGCGGGTGAGCTTTTTGACCTCGAGCTGGGCGGCGCCTCTTTTGTCGGGCAATCCCTTCTTGGACGAAGTCATCCTATTTGACGCTCCCTGGTTTCGTCGAAAGGACGCTCCAAAAGATCCAAATAGCCCGGGCTTCTTCGGCTTGATCCGGCTCTTGAAGAAAAAGCGGTTCGATCTGGGGATCGCCTTAAGAGGGGATCTCCGGGAGAACTTCACGCTTCGCCTTTCCGGTGTCCGTGAAAGCATCGGATACGGAATTACCGGGGGCGGCTTCTTTTTGACGAAAGAAGTGCATTATCGCGAAAGGATCCACGAGCGCGATCGAGCCGCCAATCTTTTGAGGCCCCTCGGTGTGCGGACCGAGTCCCTCAAACCCCGGCTCTACTTCACCGAAGATGAGGAATTGCGCGCCGAAAAGATCCTGGCGTCGGTGGGTCTTGGCGGAAAGCAAAAATGGGTCGGTTTTCAATGGGGCGCCGGGACCGTTTCCAAAGACTGGCCGGCGGAGCTGGCGATCGATTTTTTGGAACGATTCGGGTCTAAATTTCCCGATTTCAAAGTCGTCCTGGTAGGAAATTCATCCGGTAAGAAGGATTTGGAGGAAGTGTGCCGGCGGTTACCCCACTGCGTGAATCTTGTGGGAAAAACATCCCTGCGCGAGCTATGCGCCACGATCAAAAAATTTCATTTTTTTATCGGTCCCGATTCCGGTCCCACGCATATTGCAGCGGTCTTGGGCGTGCCCTCGATCTTTCTTTTCAGCGGAACCAACCGTTTCGAAGAATGGAGGCCGCTCTCCGAACGAGCCTCCGTATTTCGGCACCCCGTGGACTGTTCTCCGTGTGGGCTCAAGACCTGCGTTGTTCCGGGCCATCCCTGCATGTCAGGCATTCGACCGGAGAATGTCTTGAGCTTGCTTGAGGAACGCTTAAAGGCCGAAGAAAGCGTTTCGTGAGTCGGCCTCGGCGGGTCGTGCTGGATGCCCGGATGTGGAAGCATGCGGGCATCGGTCGGTATGTTTCGGAGCTTTCGGCGGCCTTGATTCAAGAGGACTTTGGCATCGATTTCACCTTCCTTTCGGGTCCAAATTTCGAGGGATCGTTGCAGCGCGCCGCCGCATCCTCGCGCTGTTCTAAGTTTCAGAGAACTTTTTCTGGAATTTACGGCCCCGCGGAACAGTTTGAGATCCCTTTTCGTTCGCTGGGCGCGGATCTTCTGCACGTACCCCATTTCAATGTTCCATTTTTTTCTCCCGGCAAACTCGTAACAACGGTCCATGATCTTATCTACCTGCGTGATCCTCAGGCGCTGCGCTCCGGCCTTGGCCGCGCGTATGCTTCGTGGCTCTTTAAAGGCGTCGAAAAAAGAGCCTGTGCCGTGATCGTGGTGTCAGAGAATACCCGGTCCGACCTGCTCGAACGTTTCCCCGGAATTTCGCGTGAAAGGGTGACCGTGATCCCGGAGGCGGTCTCTTCCCATCTCGGAAGGATCGATGACGCGGATGTGCTGGAAAACGTGCGCCGGAAACACGGTCTGAAAAATCCTTTTGTTCTTTTTGTGGGGAGCCTCAAGCCCCACAAGAACGTCGAGGGATTGATCGAAGCGCTGGAGACGGTCCGCCGGGAACAGAAGCTACCGCACGACCTTGTCATCGTGGGTCGTCCGGATCCCAAATACCCCAAGATCATGGAATGTATCCGTAAACACTCGTTCGTGAATTACCTGGGAGAGTTGTCCGATCCGGAGCTAGCGGCCCTGTACTCGATGGCCGAGGTTTTTGTCCTACCTTCTTTTTATGAGGGTTTCGGCCTTCCGGCGCTGGAGGCCATGGCCTGCGGCGTTCCGGTACTCGTTTCCAACCGGGCGAGCCTACCGGAGGTGGTTGGAGACGCAGGGAAGGTCTTCGACCCTGATCGTGTTGACGCTCTTTCTGAGCTTCTATATAATACTTTGAAAAATAGGGACTTACGGAAAGAAATGTCGAAGAGGGGATCGGAGAGGGCGCGTCAATTTTCCTGGAAGAGAACGGCCCAAGAGACCGTCGGAGTTTACGAAAGGGTCCTCGGAAGTTGAACCGCGCGGTCGCGGGGATCAAAGTCGCGTTCTCTCATGATTGGTTGAACGGCATGCGTGGCGGAGAAAAATGCCTCGAGGCGCTTTCGGAACTTTATCCCGAGGCTCCGATCCACACGCTTTTTCTTGAGAAAACCAACATCTCGGCGTCCCTTTTGAAGCATGAGATCCGAGTTTCACCGGTCCAGAGGCTTCCGAATATTTTTTCGGGCTACCGGTATTATTTGCCCTTCTTTCCAACGGCGATCGAGTCTTTCAAACTTCGCGATTTCGATCTGGTGATCTCCACGAGTCACTGTGTGGCCAAAGGCATCAGAAAGAACCGGGGTTGCAGGCATCTATGCTACTGTTTCACGCCCATGCGCTACGCTTGGGGTTTTTTTGATGATTATTTCGGGGGGCTGAACGTGCCCGCGAAGCCGGTGGTTCGTTTTCTTTTGAACCGGCTCAAGGAGTGGGACGCGCGTGTGAGCGTGCGGGTGGATCGATTCATCGCGATCTCGGAGCATGTGAAGAACCGCATCCGCGATCATTACGGACGCGACGCCGATGTGATCTATCCTCCCGTGGACACGGATTTTTTTACGCCGGATCCGTCCGTGGTGAGAGAGGACCCTTATTTGATCGTTTCGGCGCTCGTTCCTTACAAAAAAACGGATCTGGCGGTGCGCGCTTTCACGCGGATGAAGCGCAAACTGATCGTGATCGGGAGCGGACCTGAGAAGGCGGCTCTCCAAAGGTCGGCGGGCCCCGGGATCCAGTTCCTGGGCTGGCAGCCGGATGAGAGGATCCGCGATCAATACCGCAAGGCAAGGGCGCTTGTGTTTCCCGGAGAGGAAGATTTCGGGATCGTGCCCGTCGAAGCTCAGTGCTGCGGCACGCAGGTGATCGCCTTCGGCCGCGGGGGCGCGCTTGAGACCGTCAACGAAAAGACAGGGATCTTTTTTAATGAACAGACAGAGACCGCTTTGATCGACGCGATCGAACGTTTTGAGACGTCCTCGTGGGATCCTGTGGATGCCAGGGCCAACGCGGTGCGTTTTGGCCGGGCTCGTTTTCAAGACCAGATGAAGGCCGCGGCGGAGAGCCTGTTGGAGGCCTCATGAAAACGGTAATCCCACGCAGGCGCCGGCGCGACTCCTTCATGCCCTGGACTCAAATGCTGGTCGACGCGCTGGTGATCCTGGCCATGCTTCACGCTGTCTTCTGGATCCGATTCTCGAGCCATTATTTTTTGAGCAAGCTCGGAGAGCCGGATTATTCGATCTATCACCGGTCTTTTATTCCGATCACGCTGATCCTGATCTTTTTTCTCAGGTTCTACGGTCTTTACCAACTCGGAAAACTTTGGACGTTTTCTCAAGAAGTGATGAGGGTCTTCAAAGCGGTTGCCGCGAGCGTCTTGGTCCTCATGGCCATCACGTTTTTTCTCCGCGATTTCAGTTATTCGCGGACGTACCTCGTCATCGCGGGGTTGGTGTTGGCCCTGGGAGTCTCGCTGGCCCGCGCCGCGCTTGTTTTTTTTATCATGGACATCGACCGCAGGCGCGGGAGCCTGAGGAATATCCTCATCATCGGTTTTGACGAACACGCGAGAAAGCTTATGCATTTTTACCGGAAGCATCCGCGCTTCAGCGCGCGGATCAACTCCATCCTCGATGAGAGCCTCAACATCGGGGAGACCCTCGAGGGTGCGGTTGTCCTGGGCTCGATGAAGGATTTGCCGGAGATTCTCAAGACGCACAAGGACATTCATGAAGTTGTTTTGGCCAAGCAGGGACTTCCTGTCGAGACCGTCCTCAAAACGATCGCCCAGTGCGAAAAGGAAATGGTTTCCTTTCGCTGGATATCGGACATGTTCGGGCTCATCGCTTCGAAGATGACCGTTTCCCATTTGGGAGGCGTGCCCCTCTTATCTTTTTCGGATTCGCCTCTCGGAGACTGGGAAAACCGTTTTTTGAAAAGAACCATGGACCTGGTCCTTTCAGCCGCGGCGCTTTTGTTCTTTCTGCCGGTTTTCCTGCTTCTTTCCATTCTGGTAAAACTTGACTCGCGAGGCTCTGTTTTTTATCGTCAAAAAAGGATCGGGGAAGACAGCCGGATCTTTACGCTCTACAAATTCAGGACCATGCGACCCGACGCGGAAGAGATCACGGGCCCGGTCTGGACGACCGAGAACGATTCGCGCCGTACGAAACTTGGCTCCTTTTTGAGGCGAAACAACCTCGATGAGCTCCCACAGCTCTGGAATGTTTTCGTGGGCCACATGAGCCTCGTGGGTCCAAGACCCGAGCGGCCTTTTTTTGTGAGTCAATTCCGCGAAGACATCCCCCGGTACATGGCGCGCCACACGATCCGCAGCGGGATCACAGGGTGGGCCCAGGTCAACGGCCTCCGAGGCAATACTTCCATCGAGGAGCGGACCAAATTCGACCTTTACTATATCGAGAACTGGTCGATTTTTTTAGACCTCAAGATCATTTTTATGACCTTCATCACTAAAAAAAATGCGTATTGAGACCCGTCAGCTGGCCTACTATCTTCTCTTTCCCATGCTCCCCGCCGCGGCGATCTCCATCACCCTCTTTGCCATTTTTTCGAGTTTTTTTATCGGACTTTTTTTTCTGTCGCTTTGGCGATCGAAAGAGACCGCGGGTTTAAGAGACGTTTTTTTGGCGCTGCTTCTGCTTTACTTGCTGATGAATCTTTTGTCGCTTAGCCAGACAAATTTTTGGCCGGAATCTCTTCAGGGGGTCCTGAAGGTCGTCCGTCAAGTGGCCCTGTGCGCGGGGATCATTTATACGCTGGACTCTCCGGAGAAGCTCAGGAAATTGTATCCATGGTTTTTTATCACGGCGGTCGTTCTCGCAGTGGACGCTTTTTTTCAGGGGTCGACCGGCCGGGATTTTTTTAACGGCAGGCAGATGACGGCTTATTTCGGGGAAAGCGGCCGGTTGACGGGGCCTTTCAAGCACGCGAATGATTTCTCGGCATACCTATCGCTCACGGGGATCCTTTTCTTGGGGATGAAGCTAGATGGCCTTCATTTTTTGTCGAAAAAAAAATACTTTCTGTATCTTGCGGGTTTCGCGATGACGCTCATAGCGCTCTTGGGTTCTTATTCTCGTTCGGGCTGGTTCGCTTTTTTGATCACGGCTTTTTTGATGGGCCTTATCAAAAAAAGCAGGGTCGTCACGGGCGCTTTTTTCGTTATTTTGATCTGGGCGGTCTTTTTTTCGCCGCCCTTGATCAAGCAGAGGGTCCACTCGGTCTGGAATCCGCGCGGCGGCGTGTTCAGCGAAAGGAGCCAGCTCTGGGGGGAAGCGATCCGGATGATCCACAAGAGCCCACTTTTGGGTCTGGGGGTCAACACCTATTCGAAGAACGAGCCCTCCTACAAGACAGACTCTTCCGATTTCCAATACGCCCACAACGGTTATCTGCAGATCGCGGCGGAGACGGGGCTTCTGGGGCTTTTGAGTTTTCTGGCGGCAATGATCTATTTTCTTCTTGTCTCTTTTAAAGTATTTCTCGGTCGCAGCAACCTTGATCCTTACTTAAGATCCGCGGGAACTTCTCTGGCGTTTGGGGCCCTCGCTTTCCTTATTCACAGTTTTTTTGACACGGATCTTCAGTCCATTCTTCTTGTAAATCTTTTGTGGATCGTCGTGGGGTTTGCTTGGGCTATCCGCAGGCTCGCGCCTCATTCGTGAAGAGATTTGACCGGATCCTTTTTATCCGTACCGACCGCATGGGCGACGTGCTCATGAACCTCCCGGCCATCCGCGTTCTAAGGCAAGCCTATCCTAAATCCTGGATCACGCTGGCGCTGGACCGTTCTCTCGATGGGCTTCTGAACGAGCATCCGGACCTTGATGAAGTGATCCTCATAGACGCAACCAAACTGAAGGAGAGCGGCTCCTCAAGAAGAGAGTTTCGTCGGGAGATTCGCCGGGGCCATTTCGATCTTGCGGTCGTATCCAATCCTGAAAAATGGGTGCATCTTTCGGTTTTTTTGGCCGGGATCCCGGCGCGCATCGGCTGGCGAAGGAAGTGGGGGTTTTTTTTGACGCGTTCTTTGAACGATAAGAAGACTGGACGGCATGAGATCGATTCGAATCTTGCTCTCGTAGGTCTCGTGACGGATAAGAGCTGGGATGAAGATCTGACTCTTTCCGTCGATCAAGAGTCGCTCAGTTTTGTGGACGCGCTTTTGGTCGAGGAGAATGCCGGAGAAAGACTTATCGTCATCCATCCCGGAACAAGCAATCCGGCCAAGCGTTGGGCGCCGGAGCGTTTTGCGGAAGCATCGGCGCACTTTCAAAAAAAAGGTTTTAGCGTTGTCTTGATCGGCGGATCCGAGGAAGCCGCGGCGGCCGAAGCGGTGATCCGTTGCGCCGTGACGGCTCCGCTTGATCTTACGGGGCGGTTGGATTTGAGGCAGCTCAAGGCTTTTCTCGCTCATCCAAAGGTCAAGATCCTCATCTCTTCTGACAGCGGCCCGGTCCATATCGCGTGGATGCAGAAAAAGCCGGTGGTGGCGCTCTATTCGAAAGAAGCCGAAGGCTCCGATCCGATCCGATGGGGACCCAGGAACGCGAACACTAGGACCGTGCATGACTTCATGGCTTCGATCACCGTCGCCAAAGTCTGCGCCCTTGCGGAGGAGCTTCTTGCTGGATCCTAGAACGGCCCGCCGGGTCCTGATCGTCAATCCGTTCGGAGTGGGGGACGCTATTTTTACCATGCCTTTGGCGGAGGTTTTGAGAGAGGCGGGGGTCTCGCGCATCGGTTTTCTCTGCAATGAACGTACCGTGGACCTGATACGCATGGACATCTCGATCGACAAGACCTATGTGTTTAACCGTGACCGCTACCGTAAACTTTGGAAAAAACATCCGTTCCTTTTTTATCGTAAACTGTCGGCTTTTTTGTCGCTCATCAAAGAAGAACGGTACGATTCCATGCTTGATCTGTCGCTCGGACGTCAATACGGGTTCTTTGGGGCGATCCTGGGCATTCGCGAAAGGGTCGGCTTTGATTACAAACGCCGGGGGACCTTTCTGACTCGGAAGATCCGTCTGGAGGGTTACGAGGGCAGGTCTGTTGCGGTCACTCAACTCGATCTTTTGGATCTGATGAAGATCCGCAAGCCCGCGCAACTGCCGCGCATCTCTTTGAATGTGCCTGAGTCGGCCCGGATAGAAAGTGCGGTCTTTCTAAAAAAGAACGGATGGCATGACAGCGACCGTTTTCTGGCAGTGGCACCCGGCGGAGGCCGCAGCTGGGGCGCGGACGCGCTCTATAAACAGTGGGATCCCGAGCGATTCGCCGCCGCCGCGGATGAATTCTGTCTGAGTTTCACGCCGCCGCTGAAGACCCTTATTCTGGGCGATCGGTCCGAGGCCGGACTTTTAGAGAACGTCCGATCGCGTATGAGAACAAAAACGCTCACAGTCTCGTTTGCGCCGCTCGACCAGGCCGCGGCCCTTCTTTTGAGGAGCGATGCGCTTTTATGTAATGATGGCGGACTGATGCATCTGGCCAATGCTTTGGGCGTGAAGACCGTTTCGATCTTCGGACCGGTAGACGAAAAGGTTTACGGGCCCTTTGGCGGTCCGGCGCCGCGGCAGGTTCTGATCCGCGACGTTCCCTGTAGGCCCTGCTATGCCAAGTTTCATTTTCCGCCTTGTTTACACGAGCGCCGGTGCCTTACGGAGATCCCCGTCCGGGCCGCAGTCGAGGCGCTTAAAAAAATAGCTTAAGCTTTGGAATTTCTATAGAATAATAAATCCATGGACTCAAAAATACCCTTATCGGTTGTGATCATCACCAAGAACGAAGCCTCGCGTATCCGGGAGTGCCTCGAAAGCGTGGCGCTTTGGGCCGAAGAGATCATTGTCGTAGATGACGAGTCGAGCGACGCGACGGTCTCCATTTGTGAAGAATTCACTTCGAAAGTTTACAATCGTAGAATGGATATCGAAGGAAAGCACCGCAACTTCGCTTATGGACTCGCAAGTCGCCCATGGATCCTGAGTCTCGACGCCGATGAGCGGGTCACGCCCGAGCTTCGACGGGAGATCACGGAACTTTTGGCGAGCCAGCCCTCATGCAACGGGTACACCATCCCCAGAAAAAATTTCGTGGGTAATGTCTGGGCGCGCTACGGAGGCATGTACCCGTCGGCGCAGCTGCGTCTTTTTAAAAAAGGGGAGTTCCGATACGACGAACAGGCGGAAGTGCATCCGCAGGCGTACATGAAAGACCCGCGAGGCGCGCTCAAAAACGATATCCTTCATTATACTTATAGGGATTTTACCGATGCGATCGCCAAGCTGGACCGCCAGACCGATCTCGAGGCCAAAAAATGGTTTAGAGAGAAAAGAAAGATCGGACTCTTTGCGACGATCCGGAAGACCGTGGACCGTTTCTGGCGTGCCTACTTCTTAAAGCAGGGACATAAGGACGGCGTGATCGGCCTCTTTTTGGCGGTCAATTCCGGCATGTATCAGTTCCTCTCCTTCGCCAAATACTGGGAAATGAAAAGGCTGCACCGGTCCCAGGCATGACCTCGTCCGCGCCGATCAAGGACCGCGAGACGATCAGCGCGGTGATCATGACTAAAAATTCCGAAAGCCTGGTTCAGGGAACACTGCAAAGCGTGTCTCCCTGGGTCGATGAGATCGTGGTCCTTGATGGCTACAGCACCGACCGGACGTCTGAGATCTGCCGACACTACACCGATAAGGTCTATCAGAACCACTGGGATGGTTACCGCTTCTCGACCGAGAGGAATCTCGGGACGAGCAAAGCCACTTCCGACTGGTGTCTGCACATCGACCCGGACGAGCGGGTGACGCCTGAGTTCCGCGACCGCGTGCTTGAGATCCTAAAAAAAGGGACTCCCCACAATGCTTTCGAGTTTCGAAAAAAAAACTTTTTTCTCGGCAAGTGGATGCGCCACGGCGGATGGTATCATTACAGCCTGCATTTGTTCAGACGAGGCAAGGGTCATTACGACGGCGTGATCCATGAGACGTTGAAGGTTGACGGAACCGTCGGCAGGATCGACGCGGCGGTCGAGCATCATCCTTTCACGTCGATCTCTCAATTTGTTTTGCGCCATAATGGATATTCTAAAAGGGAAGCGTTGGCCAAGCGTGAGATCCAGGGTGGCCTCGATGACCAAGAGATCCATTTTCAGCTCACCCAAAAGCCTCTCAAGCGTTTTTTCAAATTCTACGTGAAGAAGAAAGGTTTCCTGGATGGGGTGCATGGCCTAATCTTTTCGGTGCTTTTTGCCTGGGTCCATTTCATCAACTGGGCCAAAACGTGGGAATGTCTTCATGAAGATCCTCATCATTAAACTCGGCGCGCTGGGAGACGTCCTTCGGACCACGCCTCTTTTGACGGCGCTGAAGATCAAGCATCCCCGATCTGAGATCAGCTGGGTCGTCGAAGCAGCCCATGCGGATATTTTGGCCGGCAACCCTCTGATCGACGAGGTGCTTTCCTACGGCGCGGGGACTCCGCGCGAACTCGCACGGCGGTCTTTTGACTGGGCGATCAATTTGGATAAGGAACCCGAGGCGTTGGATGCGGTGATGTCTGTAAACGCCGCGCGGAAAGCGGGTTTCGGACGGTCGAGCGAGGGGAAGCTCATGCCTTTGGACCCTTTGAGTGATTACGCTTACCGTCTCGGCATCGATGATGAGCTCAAGTTCAGGTTGAACAGGAAAACCTATCAGGAGATCAGCTTCGAACAGGCGGGTCTCCTGTTTCAGGGCGAAGAATACGTTTTTCGATCGGACGATCCTTCGGAACTGGCGGCTCAAAAACATTTGAAAGCACTGGGTTTTGAGCGTTCCAAGATGAGAGATCGGA
>Ga0209515_10000271_pt1 | contig 98797 bp, 109 predicted proteins | sample Subgroupgradi54m_FD_187454 | JGI IMG/M metagenome (GOLD analysis project Ga0209515, IMG submission 187454) | Subsurface groundwater microbial communities from S. Glens Falls, New York, USA - GMW60B uncontaminated upgradient, 5.4 m (SPAdes)... ... | reverse complement strand
AAAGAAGGATTCCGATCAAAAAATAAATTGCAATCTTTCCCAGAAGAAGAGCGAGGTCCCAGAGGACTTTTTCGACCATCAATACCGTGAGCGGCGTGGGGGTCAGGAGGATGGCCTCGAGAGTTCCGCTCCCGAGTTCAAAGCCGATCGTCTGTTTCATGCTGCCGAGCGCGGTGGTCACAAGCCCGCTAAAGGCAAGGCCCAAGAAGACAAATCGAAAATAATCTCCTCCATAAGCTGCCAGCGAAGGAGGGGTCCAACCTCCCAAAAATAATTTCCCAATAAAGAAAAATGAGACGAGGGACGCGACGGTTCTCAAGAGACCAAACAAGAAATTAAATTGAAGCGCGGAGGCAAGCTGCCAATCCCGTTTGAAAAAAGCCCAAAGCTTAGGAAGCATTGCAAAGGTCCGCAAATACTTCTTCCAAGTTCGCCCGCCCGCCGGCCTTTTGAAGTTCTTCCGGTCGCCCCACGGCAAGCAACTGACCTTGGTGGAGGATGCCAAGGAGGTCCACTTCCTCTGCTTCACGAAGGTCGTGCGTTGTAAAGAGGACGGTTTTTCCCCACCTTCGACAAAGCTCCTTTATCAGAAGCTTCAATTCCCGCTTTTTAAGAGGATCTAAACTCCGGGTCGGCTCATCCGCTAGGAGGATCGAGGCTCCGTTTAAGAAGGAGCGAGCCAGCGCCACTCGCTGCCGCATGCCGGTAGAGAGTTGGCCGTAAGGCCGGTCCAGCATTTCTTTCAGTTTAAAAGCCTCGGTGAGGTCATTCATTTTTACCTTGGTTTGCCCGGAAGAGAGGCCATAAAGCGCAGCAAAAAATTCGAGATTCTGTCTGGCACTCAGACGCCAATAGAAGCTTCGTTCCTCTCCCATTGCAAAACTCAAGGCCTCGCGGATCTTTTGAGGCTCGCGGAGATGATGATGACCCTTGACCCAGACAGCTCCTTCATCCGGGAGGAGAAGAGTGGCGAGGATCTTGAGCAGGGTGGTCTTTCCAGCGCCGTTAGGACCGACCAAGGCCACGAGCGACCCGTGGGGGATTTCCAGATTGATTTCACTCAGCGTTTGGACCCTTGGCCTTTTTTTCCAAGGATTGAAAAGGGAGCGGGGAGGGTGGAACCACTTCGATACGCCGGAAATTTTTATTGCCAGCCCCACGAACAAAGTATAGCGTAAAGTTTCTACGGGTCAATATGGATACTCAAATGGAGCGTTGGTTACAAGTTTACGAAGCGGTTGGCCGCACCAATCAACACCATTTAAAGTTATTAGAAGAACTCTTTGCCCAATTCGACCGCGAAGGCCTCGAGGTCCTTCCCTTAAAAGGAATTGATTTCCTTTTGAGAGGCATTTACGGAAGTCTCGGCCGCCGCCCCATGAGCGACATCGACCTCTTGGTTCGAGAAGAACATTTAAAAGGAGTTCTTCATCTTCTTGAAGAAAACGGGTTCCAAGCGCAGCGCCACTCAAATTTTTTGACAGAAAGTTTTTCGCAAGAAACCGTTGATTACCTGTCAACGGACCGCGATTGTATCTTGGATATGGTTTGGAATTTTTGGTATCGCAGTGAAATGAAGTCGATTTGGGAACGCACACTTCCTTACCAGACTCCCTGTGGGTTAAGGAAACTATTGCATCCGGAAGATGCGCTCCATTATTTGATTGCCTACCAAGTGGCTCATCGGGGGAATCTTTCAACCCTTTTTGTGAGAGATCTTCAACTTTTTTTGGAGAAGGAAGAATCAAAAATTGATTGGCAACGCTGGTGTGCGGAGGCCCGCCGCTTGAAATTCCACGTGCCCCTTTATCACGGTCTCAACTATGCAGTAAGCCGCGGTCTCACCGCGTTGCCGGAAGGGGTTATCCAGACTCTTCAGCCAAAATCTATTTCAGAGAAATGGCTGCTCGCTTTTTATCAACGATTTGTGACTGAAGGAAAACAAAGGTGGTCCTCTTTGCCTTATTTGCTTCCTTGGATTGGATCGTCCGGCTGGAAATCAAAGTTGAGGTTGTTAGGCCGCGCTTTTTTTCCTTCTTCGACACTCATAGGAATCCGGAGAGGAAAGATTCCGTCCCTGGGGGCCCGTCTCTTTGCAGGAATTGTTAGGCCCTTTCGCATCCCATTCAATGGCTTCTGGGTTCTTTCGCGAGATGCTCTCCGAGCTCTTTTTTCTGATCCACGAAAGTGAAGCAAGCGGTCTCTTGGAGAGGGATGAAAAAATAAGCCACCATTTGAATTTACCCGTGAAAGTGCTATCTTTATAGACGTTGAAGTAAGGAGATGAAATGATCCGAACCGTCCTGTACGGAATTCTTTTGGGCATCGTGGGTTATGCACTTCTTCTCTGGAAAAAAGTGAAGGAGAACCCGTTTTCCTCACCCTCTTTTTCCAAGGCCCGCCAACGTTACCGGGCCCGGAACAGCCGCGAGCCTTGGGTCCAGGTCTACGAAACCGCTTCCACCGAGGACGCCACTCTCATTCAAGCCCGTCTCCAGGAAGCCGAAGTGGATTGCCTCGTCTACGAGCAGGGCAAGAAGGACATCTACGGAAATTCACTCAAGGGAATCGGCATCATCGTCCCGAAGTCAGCTGTTCCTCTCGCCCAGAAAATCATCAGTCAACTGCCCGTCTAAAAGGGAAGAGCGCTTGAGTCGAATCCAAAAACAGATTTCGGTTTTCCTGGAAAACCGGCCGGGGCTTTTGGCCCGCACCTGCGCGGTCCTCTCGGACAACAACATCAACATCCTAGCCATGGCCATCCATGACACGGTCGACAACGCGGTGGTACGCTTCCTCGTGGATAATCCGACCAAGGCCTTGCTTCTTTTGGAAGAAGAAGAACTTTACGTGATGGAGCAGGACGTGATTGTCCTTGAACTCTTGAACAAACCGGGCGAATTGACACGCCTCTGTCAAACGCTTGCGGAGGCCGATCTCAACATCTCTTACGCTTACTGCACCGCACGGCCCGACCAGCATTCGGGATGTCTCGTGATGAAGGTTGACAATCCCGAACGGGCCCTTGAAATTTTAAGCCGTTGACGCCCTCGTGGTCCCCGCGATTTCCATCCAGTCCCTCGTCAAGTTTTATCGCCACTTCAAGGCCCTCGACCAGGTCTCGTTTGAAGTTCGGGAAGGCGATTTCTTTGGCTTCCTCGGTCCCAACGGGGCGGGAAAGACAACCACCATCAGCGCCATCACGGGCCTCGCCAATTTCCAGGAAGGGACGATCCGGGTTTTCGGTCACGACGTTCTTCGGGAATATCGAAAAAGCCGCGCCCTCATCGGACTCGTGCCGCAGGAATTTAACTTTGATCCTTTTCTCTCCGCCGAGCAGATTCTTATCTTTGAGGGCGGCTATTTCGGATTCTCCCGCCAGGAAGCCAAGCAGCGCGCCGCAGAACTTTTGGAATCCTTCGAACTCACCGGAAAGCGGAAGGAAGGCTACAAGCGCCTCTCGGGCGGGATGAAAAGAAGATTGCTTCTTGCCCGGGCCCTGATGCACCGGCCCAAAGTTCTGATTCTGGATGAGCCGACGGCCGGCGTGGATGTCGAACTCCGCCACCGGCTTTGGGAGTTTCTCCGCCGGCTCAATCAGGAGGGCATCACCATTTTCCTCACCACCCACTACATTGAAGAGGCGGAGAAGCTTTGCAACCGGATCGGTGTGATCCACGAGGGGAAGATCATCGCCCTCGATCCTACCGCGACCCTGATTCGAAAAATGGTGCGGGACCAGGTAGAGCTTTATCTCAAGAAACCCCTCTCGGAGCTCCCGCGGGAACTCGCCATACTCGAAGTCCGGCTCCGGAACGGAGGCCGGGAGCTCCAATTTGAAGAACGCGAGGGGGTCGTTCCCGTCGCTCTCAGAGTCCTTTACGAAAGGGGAATCGAAGTGGAACGGATCGATGTGAAGCGGCCTACCCTGGAGGATGCGTTTCTCAAGCTTACCAAGAAGAGGCCGGCCGAGATCGAGACGTATTCCCATTCGAGAGAAGACCGTGGCCTCCTTAAGAAAGAGGAGGGGAGCGAGCTCGAGGCGTGAGATCCTTGACCGGTTTTAAGACGCTCGTTTGGCGTGAAATTTACCGTTTCTTCTCCGTCTTCACCCAAACCATCATTCCACCGGTTGTATCGAGTTTTCTTTACATTTTCATTTTTGGTCTCTCGCTGGGTCAACGAATCGAGGAGGTCCACGGCCATCCTTACCTCGTTTTCCTCGTGCCGGGCCTCATCATGATGTACGTGATCGAGGGGGCCTACAGCAACACCTCGAGCTCCCTTTTCATTTCCCGCTGGGCCAACAACATCGAAGAGCTTCTCGTGACGCCGCTTTCTTATTTCGAGATGGTGCTTGCGATTTTGATCGGCGGTCTTGCGCGGAGCTTGGTCGCAGCCACCGGTGTTTACTGTGTTTCTCTTCTTTTCGTCCAGTTTCCCATTGTCCATCCAGCCATCGTGATTTACTTCCTCATTTTGGTTTCCTTGAGCTTTTCCTCAGCGGGAATGATCGTGGCACTTTTCGCGGAAGAGTTTGAACACCTTTCGATTTGCACCACCTTCGTCATCACGCCCCTTATCTTTTTCGGCGGCGTTTTTCATTCCGTCGAAATGGTGCCGGCGGGGATCCGCTGGCTCACCCTTTTCAATCCTATGTTCTACATGATCAACGGCCTTCGCTATGGAATGCTGGGAACCGCGGACACACCGATTTTTCTGAGTTCAAGCATCGCCCTCGTTTTTTTCGTCGCGCTCTTTTCCGCGACGGTTTACCTTTTCAGAATCGGATTCAAGTTGCGGAAATAAGCAGGAAATGGATCGGAAGGAGGTCCTTTATGGGCTCGATCTCGAAGAAGCCCAGGCGACGATCAAAAAGATGGGAGAACCCGCCTACCGAGCCCCCCAGATTCTGGAATGGCTTTACCAGCGACACGCCGTGACGTGGGAAGAATTTTCCAATCTCCCGAAGTCCCTTCTTGAAAGATTGAGGTTCGAGTTTGGCCTTAAATCCCTCTCCCTCCAAGAGGATCGCCTCTCACCGCACGGCCAGTCCACCAAGTTTCTTTTTGAGACTCAGGACCAGCATCTCTTGGAAAGCGTCCTTATCACCCAGCGGGACCGTCTGACCGTCTGTGTTTCAACCCAACTTGGCTGCAAAATGAAGTGCGTCTTTTGCGCAAGCGGGAAGTCCTTTGCCCGGAGCCTCACGGCCGGAGAGATCGTGGAGCAGGTAGCCTGGATTGAGCGGTCATTGCGAGCAAAGCGAAGCAATCCCGCCCGTTGCGTGACCAACATCGTTTTCATGGGGATGGGCGAGCCCCTCGACAATTTCGAGGCCACACTTAAGGCGATTCGGATCCTTCAGGCGGACTGGGGATTCGGGCTCGGCGGCCGGCGGATCACGGTTTCGACAGTCGGGATTACACCCAAGATCGAGGAATTCGTTAGAAAAACCGATGGCCGGGTCCGGCTTTCCGTCTCACTCCACTCAAGCGATGAAAAGACCCGAAGCAAGCTCGTTCCCGTCAATCGGCGTTATTCCCTCAAGGCTCTGACGAAGACCTTGAATGAACTCCACCGGAAACTCAAACGGGAGATCACCTTTGAATACACCGTGATGGAGGGAGTGAATGACTCACCCGAGGAGGCCCTCGGCGTGGTCCGAATCGCAAGGCCCTTGGGAGCCAAGATCAATCTGATTCCCTACAATCCCATCCGTGAAGGAGGTTTTAAGCGCCCTTCCGTGAGGAAAGTCGAAGCCTTCTCGGGCCTTCTCAAGAAGCACGGCCTCCGCGTGACGGTCCGTCAAACCGCGGGCCGGGACATCGACGCGGCCTGCGGACAACTCCGCCTTGACCGCGAGGGCCGCTAGTCAAAAGCGGGACGCCTCGCCCCAAAGTTTTTCAAGCTCCGGCTCTTCTCGATAAATTTTCTCGATTTCTTTCGAGAGAAACCCGTTTGTCAAAGCATCGATTTGGGCCGTGAGTTCATCCAATTGAAGCAGGAGATCGAAGTAGTCTTGGGGCGATTTTTCGGTCGCGAAGGCAGTTTCCATCTGGACCCGCCGTCTCTCAAAATAAAGCCGTGTCACTTGGCTCAGAATAGATTCCCGAAGTTCCACGAGAAGCTTGGCCCGCGAATCGATGGAAGTCTGGGCCGTGGAATAGAGAAAATCCCCGAGTTCCCACGTCAGGCCCGCATTCCATCCTTTGTTGATGTCATCTGGGCCGACGATGAAGCGATCGGGATCGTTCGTCCCACCTCGGTCCAGGTCCACGTTGCGATTGAGCGAGAGACTCCTTCCGAAACTGAGATGAGGAGCGAACGCCCGCATCCGCGATCCCCAGTGCCAACGCCGGATTTTTTCGTTTCCCAGATCTCCGTACCGGATCGCGGCCGATTGGACCTGACGGATGGTGGGTTCCCGGTCTAGGAGTTTTCTAAAAAGCTCGAATCGTTGAGGAGAGGGGAGGGATAAACCGGAGCCGCTCCCTGCCTCCAAGGGATTCAAGACCCATTCAAGGATCTCAGTTCCGCTGGCCACGAGGAGAGTTTCACGATTCGCCTCAGAAGAAGGAATCAGGGCAAGGGCCGCAGGCGTTTGAGTGAGCCCGACCGGAATGGTCTCCCAGCGTTTCTGAGTCTCCCGGTATCGAGCTACCCCGTGAGGGAAGGCCCCGATAAGACCCGCCTTCTGGGAAAAAACCAAATCTCGAACTTCTGGGTTTTCAAGGCCCCGCTCCGGAAGCTTTTTCCATATGACGCCCCCATCTCTGTTTTCGAAGACCCCTTCGTGGGTGCCGATCCACAGGCGATTCGGGTCTTCGTCGGAAAACGCATAGGAAGTGAAACGAAGAGGGCCTTCGGAATTCTCTTCTTCTTCCGCCGGTTCTGCTTCCTCCGAAGCGGGGAAGGAGAATCCAGATTCAAACGTTTCTCCGTCATCTTTTGAGAAGAAAAGTTCGTGACGCGTTCCCACGAGTAGAAGGGTCGGATTTGTCGGAAGGAAAGCAACTAACTGTACCGGTTGATTCTCCGGCCATCGGAACGGTCGAAGCCAAGTTTCACCCCCATCGCCTGAACGAAAAAGCCCCTCATCCGTGGCCAGATAAATTTGTTTCGGATCCCGGGGATGGAGCGCCAGGGAGTGGACACGGTTCTCGGGACGGGGCTCGCGATGAAAGATCCACCGTCCTCTCCCGCGTTTAAGATCTCCCTCCAAGACACCTTCCCCAGCCACCCAATAGATTTTTTCCGGAGAAGCAGGATGCGGAACCAGATGATGAAAGGTTTCTCCTCCCTGAAAAGAAAGGAGTCTTTTCCACGGGCGACCCTCCTCCCAGAGATAGATCTCCCGAGGAGAAGCAGCGAGGAGCTTTCCCGGGTTCTCCGGACGAGGGAGAAGGTCCGTGAGCATTCCCTCCGGGGAAGGGAGGGAGGAGTGCCCTGCCGTTCGAAATCCGAAGGCGGTCCCCACCGACAAGAACAAGGCCAGGCCCCCTAAGAAGATTTTGCGATTCATCAAGGACGAGTTTACTAAAAATTAATAATTTGTCAACAATAATTTTCAATTTTTTCAAGGGGGAGGAACACCTCCACTTTCCCGGGGAATTGTGAAATAATGCCTTCTTATGTCTCAAGCGTGGAATACCCTGAAGCGTGATTTTCGGGCTTGCTTTGAACGGGACCCAGCCGCGCAGACCCCGCTCGGCTTTCTGGAGGTTCTGCTCACTTACTCGGGTTATCACGCCCTTCTAGCTTACCGGTTGATCCACTTTCTTCACGCCACGCTGAAGATTCCCGTAATTCCCCGGTTTTTGGCTCAGCTCGTTCGCTTCTTCACCGGCGTGGAAATCCACCCGGGCGCCCGGATCGGACCTGGCTTTTTCATCGACCACGGAATGGGAGTCGTAATCGGAGAGACCACGGAAATCGGAGAGAATGTGACCATCTATCAGGACGTCACGTTGGGCGGAACCGGCGTGGAAAGAGGAAAGCGACATCCTACAATCGGAAACAATGTGGTGATTGGAGCGGGGGCTAAGGTCCTTGGAAATATTGTCATTGGAGATAATGTGAAAATCGGAGCGGGTTCTGTCGTGGTCCACACGGTTCCACCCAATTCCACAGTGGTCGGCGTCCCCGGAGAAATCCTTCACCGGGACACCCGGAAAACACCGACTCTCACGCTTGACCATGGCAATCTTCCGGATCCGATTGAAGAACTCAAGGAGAGAATCAAGACGCTTCAAAAGGAAGTGGAATTCCTCGAAAATCAGTTTAAAGACCGCACTAGCAAAAAATAGCCCACCCTAGAGTTAACTCTTTACAAAACAAGCAGTTGAAAAAAAATCACTTCTCCTGCTTTTGACAACACTTGCCCGGAGTGTTAGCTTTTTTATGGCTGATAGCAGAAGATATCAAAAATAATCTTCTTCTATCATATGTCATGAAGCCATAAAGTAAGGAGGTGAGTGAGATGAAATTCGATGTGAGCCTGATTACGGGGATTTTCTTGGGTGTAACCGTAGGGCTCATCTACACCGGCCAATTGACGGCGTATCTGCCGTTCTTCGTGATTGGCGCGGTGATTCTGATTCTGCGGTACCTGCACGCGGTTCGTTAATCCGCAATCCGCAGATCAGAGATGAGCTCGTTTGTGCTTGATCTTTGAAAGATTAGAACGAAAAGGAGGTGAGAGAGATGCGTTTTGACGATCATCTGTTGACGGGGCTATTCCTGGGCATCACGTTAGGACTTTGGCATGCGAGCGCGCTGATGGCGTTCATGCCCTTCTTCGTGCTGCTGACGGTGGTTTTCTTGGTCCGGTACCTCCATTCCCATTAATTAATTGGGAAGACTGAGGCACCGCAGTTTCTATTGACAAGCCAAAGGCCCTCCTTTTACACTTTCCTGCATCTGATAAAGTTCCCTCAGACTTTTTGAACCATCTCACCAACCGTCGAGGTTCAGGTTTTTTATGAAGAAAGGAAAAGTTTTCTCGGACGGGGGTGCCCGAGGCAATCCCGGCCCCGCAGCCATCGGCGTTGTGGTATGTGATAGTTCCGGCCAACTCCTTCAGGAACACCACGAAACAATCGGGGAAGCCACCAACAACATTGCGGAATACCGGGCTGTCCTGAAGGGTCTCGAACTGGCCCGAGAACTGGGGATTGAAGAAGTGGAATATTTCGTGGACAGCGAGCTCGTGGCCCGCCAGCTTTCCGGGATCTACCGGATCAAGACCCCCCACCTGAAAGATCTCGTTCTTCGAGTGAAGGAAAAGGAACGATCCTTTCACAAAGTGACTTACAAACAGATTCCCCGGACGCACGAAAAGATCCGTTGGGCGGACCGGCTCGTCAACCAGGCGTTGGATTTGGCTGGAGCTTAACCCGGGAGGAGGAACCATGATTCGCTGGATTGGAATCGGACTCATCGGATTGGCGGGGGGATTGGCGAGTGGACTTTTCGGTGTGGGAGGCGGAATTCTTTTCGTTCCCCTTCTTGTAATCCTGTTCAACGTGAACCTGCATCTGGCAATCGGTACTTCGCTGGCGGCCATTGTTCCCACGGCCGTGGTCGGGGCCTTACGGCATTTCCGTGGAAATTCGGTTGATTTAAAGATCGCCTTGACGTTGGCCCTTTTTGCGATGCTGGGCGCTTGGCTCGGCTCGGGTCTTTCCCTTCAACTGGACGTGATTTGGCTGAGAAGGCTCTTCGCCGTCTTTCTTTTCGTCGTGGCCCTTCATTTATTTTTCAAACCGTGAAATTCGCCGTCTGGGTTTTCCGATTTTTTGCTTCGCTCCGGCTCGCCATTTTTCTCTTGCTGGCTCTCGCCCTTTTCTTCGCCGTGGGAACTTTTCTCGAATCCGCCTACGGAACAGAGGCAGCCAAACTCTTGGCTTATCGGAATCCCTGGATGAGTCTGCTCCTGATCCTTCTCGCATTGAATGTCGCCGCGGCCGCACTCGACCGTCTTCCCTGGAAGAAAAAACACGTGGGCTTTGTCATCACGCACGCGGGAATTATCCTCATCTTAGCGGGGGCGCTTGTGACACGTGCCTACGGGATTGAAGGGCAGATGGCCGTTCAGGAAGGTCAGACCCAGGGACGGATCATTCTGGGGGAGCCCATGCTTCAGGTCATCTCCGAAGATGCATCAGCCGTCCAAACGTTTCCGATTTCTCCAAAGGCCTTCGCTTGGAAGGGAAGACAGGCGCTGGGTCCCGGTCTTGCGCTTCTTCATTATTATCCCAAGGCAAGCCGCGTTGAAAAAATCGAAACGTCTTCAGACGGACCGACTGCTCTTCACGTGGTTCTTGAAAGCTCATTCATGAAGCTCGATCCATGGCTTGTGCTGGATGACCCCGCAAGAAGTCGGATTCCCTTGGGTCCGGCCGAGCTTCGCTTCACGCGCGAGAAGATCGTTCCTTCTGCGGCGTCCGGTAATGACAGTTTTCTAGAATTTCAATTCAAGGATTCCACGGTCCAACTTCCCGTGGAGCCGAACCTTTCCAAGAAAGCTTTCTTGTCAGGAACCCCTTATCAGGTGACGATCCTTCGAGTTCTGAAAGACGCCGTCGTGGAGGGGAATCAATTGGTCGATCGTTCCGAGAACTGGAACAATCCAGCCGTGGAATTGACATTGGAAGGCGGAGGGATCCAAGAAAAGCACACGGTGTTTTCCCAGTATCCTGATTTTCCGACCCTGCACGGGATGAAACCGAGTCAGGCCGGCGTGCGGATTTTTTACCACCGCGGCGGACCGGGAGAGGCGAAAAACGAACTTCGCTTCGTCTGGCGCACGACCGGCCTTCCTATTTATCAAGTCCGGAGCCGTGCCGGCGTTTCCGAAGGCGAGATGCATCTGGGCGAGGAATACAAAACCGGTTGGATGGATTTCAAATTTCGGGTAGAACAGTATTACCCCCACGCGGCCATCCGGTCCGAATTTCACGAGGAGCCCGTGGCGAGCCAGGCCGAGGATCATCTTTCAGCGGTCGAGATCGAGATCGGAAACGGGCCAGAAAGCAAAGTACTTTGGTTGGGTCAGGGAGACCACGAGAAGGTGGTTGTCGGAGGCAAGTCGTTTCAAGTGGTTTACGGTCTGAGGACCCAGCCGATTGGATTTCGGCTGGCGCTTCGCGATTTCCGTCTGGAAAATTATCCGGGCACCCAGCGGCCCGCCAGCTTTGAAAGCGACGTCACCTTGAAAGACGATTCGAATGGTATGATGAAGGACCTTACTATCCGGATGAACGAGCCGCTTTCCTATAAAGGATACCGGGTGTTTCAATCCGGTTACCAGCAGTCCGGCGGCGAGCCTGAAATTTCAATCTTTACCGTCGCCCGGGACCCCGGAATTCCACTGAAGTATTTTGGAGCTCTCGTTTTGATCGGCGGGACGCTCACGATGTTCTATTCAAGCCGATTTTCGGGCCGACCCAACAAACGAATAAAGGAAGAAGCGGTGTTGCGATGAGAGCGATCGGTCGTTTCACGGTGATGCTAGCCATGTTTTCCGGGGTTATCTTTCTGGGCCACGCCCGAGCCGAGGCTTGGGACTCAGCCGACTCGGTCCTGCGGAGAATTCCGGTTCAGTCGGGCGGCCGCGTCAAACCCTTTGAAAGTTTTGCGCGCGAAGCCCTCCTTTCCGTGACGGGGAAAACCGCCTTGGAGGGAAAGACGGCCACGCTCGTCGTGTGGGACTGGATCGCGAGTCCCGAGAAATGGCACACGAAAAGTTTTCTCCCCGTCCGTTACGCACCGCTCAAAAAAGAGCTGGGCTTGATGGTCATTGGCGGAAAAATTTCTCCGGAACTGGTTCTCACGAACCCGCCCTTCCAAACGAAAGTGGAGGAGGCGCTGCGACGCGAGGAGAAAAAAGAATTCCTCTTGCCTCTCGATAAAAAAAGAATCGAACTCCACGACCAGGCCCGTCTTTTCCAGGCCGTCGCTCAAGGGTCCCTCCCCGGTTTCATTCCGCACCCCCAAGATCCACGCGCCGGCTGGGTGGCCCTCGAAGCCCTGGCCGATCCCGAACAAAGAAGAATCCTCGAGACCGAGTACGAACCCGTCTTCCTGAACCGTCTCGAGGAAGGACTTCGATTTCTCATTCAGGCCCTGCGTGGAGATGACGGGGAAGGAGTCACGAATCGCGCCCGCGAATTTTCCCTGGTGCTGGGACGGTTGACCGAATCGCAAGAAATCGCGCTCGATCAAAATAAGCTCTCGGCCGAGCTTTTTTATAATCAGATGCACTTCTTTAAATGGGCGTGGCTCCTTTACCTCGCAAGCGCCCTCGCCTGGCTTCTTCTGAGGGGAAACTGGCCGGCGCTTCCACTTGGATTCTTTGCCCCTGCTTTTCTCTTTCACACATCAGGTTTTGTCCTTCGTTGTCTTATCGCGGGGCGGCCCCCGGTCTCCAATATGTATGAGTCCATCATCTGGGTTGCCTGGGCCGTCGCTCTTTTCTCAATCATCTTGGGCACGGTTTATCGGAAACCCCTTCTTCCCGCGGCCGCGGCGTGGGTCGCTTCGTTCGCCCTTCTCATCGGAGAAAGTTTCCCAGTCGCACTGGATCCCTCCCTTTCGCCGCTGGTTCCCGTCCTCCGAAGTAACTACTGGCTCACAATCCATGTTCTCACAATCACGTTAAGCTATGGCGCCTTCGCCCTGGCGTGGGGGATCGCACACGTAAATCTATGGAGCTTCGCTTTTCATCCGGAAAGAGAAGACGAGCATGAACAAATTCATGGATACCTTTACCGCGCACTTCAGATCGGCGTGGTGCTTCTTGCGGCCGGGACCATCTTGGGCGGCGTGTGGGCCAACGCGTCGTGGGGCCGCTTCTGGGGCTGGGATCCGAAGGAAACCTGGGCCTTGATCGCGCTCTTGGGTTACCTTGCCGTGCTTCATGGAAGGTTTGCCGGATGGCTCGGCCCTTTTGGAACGGCGGTCGGCTCGGCCGTGGCTTTTCTCGGAGTCTTAATGGCGTGGTACGGGGTCAATTTCGTCCTCGCCGCGGGTCTTCACAGTTACGGTTTCGGCGGGGGAGGGCTCCCGTATGTCTTCGCAGGGGTCGTCTTGGATTTGATCTTTATTTCTGCCCTCGCCTTTCGCTATAATCAATTCCTTCGTGCGCGCTCTTTCAAAGGAATGACATGAGCAAGGGACGGCAACTTTTCTTCGGGCTTTTTCTTTTCCCCCTCCTGATCGCCATCGGAATGGCTGGCCTTCTTTGCGCGGTCGTCTTCCTTACCCACGAGGAAGAAACACCGGAGACTTTGATCACCGCCATCAAGACGGGTTCCCCGAGCAAGCGATGGCAGAAGGCCTTTGAGCTTTCCAATGAGCTCAACCGGTCTCCGGAGATGGTCCGGCGCACCGGGGTAATGAAGGAAATCATCCACATCCTGAGCGATCCCGACCACTACGACGCAAAGACCCGGGCCTACATGGCAATGGCACTCACCCGGTTCCGCGAACCCGAGGCGGTTTCGGCGCTCCGGGCGCGTCTCAAGGTGGAAGAACCCGAAGTTCAGATTCATTTGATGTGGGCCCTCGGAAATTTGGGAGCACGAGCGGCGGCGCCGGACTTAGAACCTTTCCTCGCACACGAGAATGCGGACCTCCGCAAGATGTCCGCTTATGTTTCAGGTGTTTTGGGCGATAAATTCACGATCTCAAAATTAAAACCGTTATTGGAAGATTCGGTCGCGGACGTTTCCTGGAACGCGGCCTTGAGCCTCGCGAGACTCGGGGATGATTCGGGATGGAACATTTTGATGAAAATGTTGGATCGGAGCGTCTTGGCCTCCCATTATCAAATGTCAAAACCGGAGATTGAGACCGTGATGGTCAACGCCATCAAGGGGCTGGCCCAATTGAAGCGAGCGGATTCTCTTCCGATGCTGGAGTCGCTTGCCGAAACGGACGAGAGCCTGAAGGTCCGTCAAGCGGCCATCGACGCCGTCAAATTTTCCAAGACTCCCCCTCATGCCTGACGAATCCCTCGGCCGGCCGACGCCCGCCACGCCGCCCTTTCCTCCTTATGGGGCGAAAGTCACACGCCGGCAATTTCTTTCCTGGTTCACCGTGGCTTGGGTCAGTTTTGCCGCCGCGACCATGGGTGCGCTTTCTTTGGTTCTCCGTTTCATGTTTCCCAACGTGCTCTTTGAACCGAAGATGTCGTTCAAGGCAGGCTTCCCGGACGATTACGAGCCCGGTGTGGACGAACGATGGAAGGAAAAATTCGGGGTGTGGCTGATTAAAACGCGGGAGGGCATGTATGCCCTGCTCGCAACCTGCACCCATCTCGGCTGTACGCCCAACTGGCTCTCCAATGAAAATAAATTCAAGTGCCCCTGCCACGGCAGCGGGTTTTACCAGACCGGGATCAACTTTGAAGGCCCGGCCCCGCGACCGCTTGAACGCTTGGCCATCAGTTTGGCGGAGGATGGGCAGATCCTGATCGATAAAAGCCGGAAATTTCAACAGGAAAAAGGACAATGGAACGATCCCGATTCGTTCCTCACTCTTTGATTCAGGGAACAGGAGAACCATGACCGATTCCGTTACCAACGCCGCACCCGGTACCCCGGCTGCACCGGAGCCAAAGAAGAAATTTTCCCTCCCGAACTTCGGCGAAAAATTGAAATCGTTTCAGCGCTCTCAAGTTTACAAATCGATGTTCCGCCACGGCTACAGTTCGGACGAACGCGACCGGGCGCTCACGGTTCTCACGAATGTTTTCTTTCACCTTCATCCGGTGAAGGTGAGAAAGTCGGGCGCGCGCTTCGGATTTACCTGGTGTGCGGGAGGGCTTTCCTTCTTTGTTTTTCTGACGCTTGTGGTGAGCGGGATTCTTTTAATGTTCTATTACCGGCCCACCGTTGAGTACGCCTATAACGACATCGTAGCCCTTCGCGAGCACGTCCCGTTTGGAATCATGCGTGAGCTCCACCGCTGGGGCGCGCACGCGATGATCATCACCGTCTGGCTTCACATGTTCCGTGTCTTCATGACCGGCTCTTACAAGCCGCCGCGTGAATTCAACTGGGTGATTGGCGTGGTCCTCCTCGTTCTCACGATGCTCTTGAGCTTCACCGGATATCTTCTGCCGTGGGACCAGCTTGCGATGTGGGCCATCACGGTGGGAAGCAACATGGCCCGCGCGACACCTTTCTTGGGACACGAAGGACCGGGTTCAGCGCTTCTGTCGATTGGTGACATTCAACTCGTCCACTCGGGGAGTGATGTGCGTTTTGCGCTCCTCGGCGGACGATTCGTCGGTGCCGGCGCGCTCCTTCGCTTTTACATCCTTCATTGCGTCGCGATTCCAACCGCGGCCGTAATCTTGATGGCGGTTCACTTCTGGCGCATCCGCAAAGACGGCGGCATCAGCGGACCCCTATGATCGAAGCCTTCAAGCAACTCGTTAACTCGGTTTCCTCACCGGTCACGATTTTCACTTCAGCCGTTGCGGTCTTCGGGGCCGTGCTTGCTTTTCCCCGCGTGGCAACGAGCAAGTGGGTGGCCGGGGGCGCGCTCGTCCTCATCCTTGCCTTCTTTGGCGTGGGGCTCACCGATGAAAATTTTCGGAGGATCGTCACGGCGCCGGACAACGTGCCGATCGTGGCGTTGATTTTCATCTTTGGCTACTTCACCTGGTACGCGCTCCGGAAGGCCGTTGAAAACGACCGGCGGATGGAACAGGGGCTCCCCACTCTTGAAGCCACCGAAGCCAACGAAAAGGTTTCTGTTTTTCCCTACCTCATCTTCATCGAATTTGTCGTGGCGCTTTTTTACGCGATCGGGCTCGTCCTCTGGTCGCTTTTTTTGAAGGCCCCGCTGGAAGAACCCGCGAACCCCACCATTTCTCCGAACCCGAGCAAGGCGCCGTGGTATTTCCTCGGGCTTCAGGAGATGCTCGTCTATTACGACCCGTGGATCGCCGGCGTTCTGCTTCCGACCTTCATCATCATCGGGCTTTGCGCGATTCCTTATCTCGACCGGGAAGCGAGAAATTCGGGTTTTTATTCTTTTAAGCAAAGACGTTTCGCCATTACATTTTTCCTCTTCGGCTTCTGGATCCTCTGGATCCTTCTCATCGTGACCGGAACTTTTCTCCGGGGACCGAACTGGAACTTTTTTGGCCCGTTCGAAGAATGGGACGTCCACAAACTCGTGCCCCTTCTCAACGTGAATCTCTCGGAATTCGTCTACGTCAAGTGGCTCGGGTGGGGCCTCCCGAAATTCTGGTTGATCCGCGAACTGCCCGGGATCCTCGTCATCGGATTTTATTACACGGCCGTCCCGTTTCTCCTTTCCAAGACCGTCTTCAAACGGCTCTCCCAGAAGCTTGACCCCGCGCGCTATTCGATCCTGATCCTCCTTTTCCTCACGATGGCCGCGCTTCCCATCAAGATGTATCTGCGATGGGCCTTCAATCTGAAGTACCTCGTGGCGATCCCCGAGTTTTTTTTCAACATCTAGGATCCCCCGCACCGTGGCCAAAGAATCCCCCTCGCTCTACAGCGTCGAGAAAACTTTTATATGGTTCGCCGTGGCCGGGATCACGCTTACTCTTTCGCTTGCTTCGATGGTGGGCCAGGACTACTGGCGCGAATGGAAAGGCTGGCAGCGGAAATTCATCCGATTGAAATATGAAAAGGCCCAAGCCGAGCTTCAGGCCGACGAGCAGAAGGTGGACAAAGCCACGCTCGAAGTACTTGAGAAGCAGCATGCCGAGGCCGGCAAGGCCTTCAAGGCCAAGAGGCCCGAATACCAGAAGATCCAAAAAGAAATCGCCGCTATCGAAGTCGAGCTCGCCAAGACCAACTCCCGCTATCAAAGCCTCAAGCAGTACGTGGATTCGGACAAGTACTTCCTCGAAGAGACCCGTCTCCGTCACGACCCGAAGGCGAAAGTCTATGAAGAGAAGTTGAAAACTCTCACTCCCCAGCTCGATCAAACCAAGCTCGAAGTCGAGGCCCTCGAGAAGAAAAAGGCCGACAGCCAGGCGCACGTTGAAAAGTTGAAAGCCCAGGAAAAGGATCTCGAGACACAAATCCAAAAGCTGACCCAGGAAGTGGACCGTCAAAAACGAAAGGTTTCAATGATCAAACCTTCGTTCGCCAAGGAACTTTTGAACGCGCCCATGCTGGATTTCCTCCGCCCGACGCTTCAGATCCAACAAGTCGTTCTGGAGGATCTTTACGATGATTACCACTTCACCAAGGTCCAGAAGGTCGACCGTTGCACGACCTGTCACCTTGGAATCGATCAAAAAGGATTTGAAAACGCACCCCCGCCCTTTCGGACGCACCCCAAGCTCGATCTTTTTCTGGGATCGAATTCTCCCCATCCTTTGGAAAAATTCGGCTGCACCGTTTGTCATGGCGGGAACGGCCATTCTCTGAGTTTCAAGGACACGGCCCATACCCCGAAAAATGAGGAACAAAAAAAGGCGTGGGAGAAAAAGTACCACTGGCGGCCGCTCGAAAAATGGACCGCCAAGATGCTTCCCTTGAATCAGACCGAGGCCTCGTGCGCGAAGTGTCACAAAGGCGTGGTCGACGTGCCTCAGGCGGAGAAACTCAATGAAGGCCGCCAGCTCGTCCATACCTTTGGCTGCTTCGGCTGTCACAAGATCGCCGGATTTGAAAACCACTGGAAGATTGGGCCGAGCCTCGAACATGTCGGAAGCAAGGTGGAGAAGGATTGGATGGTTCGCTGGCTCCAGAATCCGAAGGCCTTCCGTCCCACGACGCATATGCCGCGAATCTTTCATTTGAGCAACACGAGTTCTCCGGAAGACAAGCAAAAAAGTCAGGCGGCCATCGAAGGCATCACCGCCTATCTCCTGAAGCAATCCACGCCGATCGAACTCAAAAGGCCGACCGAGAAAGGAGACCCCAAGGAAGGAGAGAAGCTTTTCAAGGAAAAGGGATGTCTCGGCTGCCACTCCATCGACAAACTCGGAGTGAGTGAGCATGGCCCCAATCTTTCCGGGACCGGGAGCAAGACCACGGCCGAGTGGCTTTTCACTTGGCTCAAGGACCCCAAACATTATTCCGAGAAAACGCGGATGCCGAGTCTTCGGCTAACCGATTCGGAAGCCTCGCACCTTACGAGCTACCTTCTCACGCTTAAGAACGAAACTTTCTCGGCCCAACCCCTGCCTGACGTGGAGCCGGCCGTCGTGGATGGAATGGTCTTGGGTTTCCTTCGGACCGGGATGCGCAAAGTCGAGGCCGAGGACGAGCTTCGGAAAATGGATCCCGAGGCCAAACTCGTGTTGTTGGGTGAGAAGATGATTGCCCACCAGGGCTGCTTCGCCTGTCACGACATCAAAGGGTTTGAAGACGCCAAGCCCATCGGCACCGAACTTTCAAAGGAAGGTCAAAAAGAGGTCGAGCGGCTTGACTTTGGTTTCGTCCCGATTGAGCGGACTCGCCAGGCCTGGTTTTTCCAGAAGCTCAAGGAACCGCGCATCTTTGACCAGGGGAAGATTAAAGATTATCTCGAACATCTCAAGATGCCCCAATTTGATTTTACGGATGAGCAGGCCACGGCGCTGACCAGTTTTCTTTTAAGTCAGGTGGAAGAGCCGATTCCCCAGCAGATGACCCGGCAACTCAATCTGAAGGAGCAGGAAATCGAGGCCGGGCGCTTCCTCATCACCAAACTCAACTGTCAGGGTTGTCACTTGGTGGACGGAAAAGGGGGGCGGGTGAAGGAACTCCTCTCCGATCCCGGCCTCGCGCCGCCGCCCTTGGAAGGGGAGGGAGCAAAAGTCCAGGAACATTGGCTTTACTATTTCTTGAAGGGGCCGAAACCCATCCGCCCCTGGCTCACGTTTCGGATGCCGACCTTTGGTTTCAACCATGAGGAACTGATGACCCTCGTGAAATATTTTTCGAACCGCTCCAAGCAAGAAATTTTCTTTGAGAAAGTCAAGACCGACGAAGAAGCAAAGCCTTCCCCCGAGGCACTGGGGGCCGGACAGAAACTCTTCACCACGTTTCAGTGCGCGAAGTGTCACGAACCCAAGAAGGTCTCACCTCTCGGCGCCTCTTTTCTCGCCCCGGACCTCACGCTCGCCAAGGAACGCCTCAAACCCCATTGGATTGTGGAATGGCTTAAGGACCCCCAAGCTCTTCAACCCGGCACGATGATGCCCGCTTTCTTCCCGGGGGGTCAAAGTCCTTCGCCTGACATTCTCGGAGGCGACGCCGACCAACAAATCCACGCCATCCGTGACTACCTTCTTCAGTACCAAGGCCCGGTCGAAGCGCCCGCTCCTTCCAAAAAGCAGTAATCCCTTCCCAGCCCGCCAGTTAAGCACCCGCCCCAAAAGGGCGATACATATCTCTGAGCCCAAAGCCCCCGAATGAGCCAAATTTTCTTCTTTTTCATTAGAAACCCACTCCATTTCCTCTTGGATTTTCTTGCTGAGTTGGGAGCAATCGCCTCCTTCACGAAAGCCGGCGTCCTCTCCGCCTTTCTACCGCCCTACAAACGCTCCATCACGCGTCGTCAAATCGATTCCATCGGGGTGGGCTCGCTTCCCATCGTGATGCTCACGGGGATTTTCATGGGCCTCGTCCTGGCCATGCAGGGGATCGTTGAACTCCGCAATATCGGGGCCACCTCCTACATTGGCCGCGCGATCGGGACCACCGTGATCCGGGAATTGGGGCCGGTGCTTTCCTCGATGATGGTGGCCGCACGCGCGGGCTCGGCCATTGCCGCGGAACTGGGCTCGATGGCCATCAACGAGCAAATCGACGCGCTTCGGGCCGAAGGGGGAGACCCGGTGAAAAAATTGGTGGAGCCGAGGCTCGTGGCCTGCACGCTCGCCACGCCGCTTCTCACCATGATCTGCGATTTCGTGGCCTTTGTCGGCGGCTGGATCATTGCGGTCCAGATCGTACAAGTGAGTTCTTTTTTTTACTGGGACTCCGTCTTTGAGGTCCTCACTCCCGCCTTCGTCTGGGGCGGAATTCTAAAATCCCTCACCTTTGGTTTTGTCATCGGGGTCGTTTCCTGTTACTGCGGGATGAACACCCCAGCCGGTTCGGCCGGTGTGGGAATTGCCACGACCCGCTCGGTGGTCATTTCCTCCATTTCAATCTTGGCACTTGATTTCCTTCTGACCAAAATTTACATCGTGACGTGGTGGTGAGCATGGTGGATCCGGCCATTCAACTGAAAGATGTCACCCTGGATTACGGAGGCGATGTGGTGGTCTCTACAGCCAATCTCACCATCCACAAGGGCGAGACGAAAGTGATCTTGGGCCCAAGCGGTGTGGGCAAGAGCACGATCCTCAAGGCGATCCTCGGCCTTCTCAAACCCAAGTTGGGCGAGGTCACGATTCACGGCGTGGGGATTTCGAAACTCCCGGAGCGGGAATTGGTGAAGGTGAGGCTCCGGATGGCGATGGTCTTTCAGCACGGGGCGCTCTTTGATTCGATGACCGTGGGTGAGAACGTGAGCTTCCGCTTGAGGGAACACGGCCTTGCGATGGACGAAGAAAAAATCGAACGCCGTGTCCATGAGGTCTTGAAATTCGTGGGGCTTGAAGGAACGACCAAGCTCAGACCGGCTCAGCTTTCTGGCGGGATGAAAAAACGCGTGGCGATCGCCCGAGCCCTTGCCCCGGACCCCGAAATTTTTCTTTTCGACGAGCCGACCACCGGCCTCGATCCCGTCAATCTTTACAATGTGGAGCAGTTGATCTTGAAGCTCAAGCAGAAGCCGGGCACCACCATCGTGGTGGTCACGCACGATGTGGTCAGCGCCTACAAGCTGGCGGACTCTGTCGTGGTTCTCCATGAAGGCAAGTTCATCTTTGAGGGAACGCCCGAACAATTGAAGATAAACCAGGACCGGCGCATTCAGGCCTTTCTCAATCCAGCGAAGGAGCTCGCATGAGTCGATACAGTCAGGAAAAATTTTGGAGTGATTTCCGGGTGGGGTTGATCACCTTCGCGGGACTTTTCTTTCTCGTCTTCGGTATCGTCTTCGCGGGAGGGGACAAGGGGCTCCTGTTTCGCAAGACCTCTTTCGTGAAGGCCCGCTTGGCCGATGTGGGGGGTCTGAAGAAAGGCTCTTCGGTCACGATGGGCGGGATGACCATCGGACGGGTGACGGATATCGCCTTTCTCAAGGGGGAGAAGGGGAATCAGATTGAGGTGACGACGGAGGTCCGCTCCGACACCCGGAGCCGGATCAAGCTCGACTCAGTTCCCTCCGTCAGGACCCAGGGCATGTTGGGGGATCGCTACATCGATCTTTCAATGGGGAGCGAGGGGGCGAGTGAGCTTCCAGAGGGTTCACCCCTCGTGGGAAATTCGGTGAGCGACTTTGACAAAACGCTCCAACAGGCGAACGAGGTCCTGACCGAAACCGAAAAACTCCTGAACGCGGTCAATAGCCAGCGAGGGACGGCCGGGCGGCTCGTCTACGACGAAGAACTTTACCGGAACCTCACCGAGATCAGCACGGAACTGCGCGACCTCATTAAGGATTTCAAGCAGCACCCGCGCAAGTACGTGAAGTTCTCGCTATTTTAGGAATTCTTTGATCCGCTCGGCAGGGCGCGCCAGAATGGCCTTGGGTCCTCTCTCCACAATCGGCCGCTGGATCAAATCCGGGTGCTTGGCCATTAAACCAATCAACTCCTCCCCCGAAAGTTTTTTCTCTTCGAGTTTCAATTCTTTATAGATGGGTTCCTTCTTGCGGACGAGTTCGGCCGCGGAGATTCCCATTTTTCGGAGGAGTTCCTTGAGTTTCTCCTTGGGAATGGGGTCGAGGTAATAATTCACCGCCTCGAAATCCACGCCGCTTTCCTTGAGGGCCGTGTAGACTTCCCGGCAGGTCGTACAGGTGGGTTTTTGGTAGACGGTGATTTTCATGACCGCATTATATAATAGGCAAAATGCGAAAAGAAATTTTGATTTTCGGAATTCCGCTTTTGGCGGTATCAATCGGGCTCGCTCTTTTTCTTCGCCCGCCCGTGACTCGGACGCTTTTGGAATTCGGTCTCAATCAATCGAGCCGGGAGCTTTTTGCCGGCACCCTTCGATTGGAGAAAGTCGAATGGAAGTCCGGTCCGGGAATCAATCTAAAAAGTTTACGTGGTCAACTCCAGATACCGAACGGGCCCGTGCCTCTCGAAGTCCGGTCCGTCGAGTCCCGCGGATCTCTCTTGGATTTTTTCTCGAGGTCAGGACTCCGACTGGATTTCGAAGGAGCCCATCCCCTGGGTTCGCCGCGCGAAGGACTAGCCGGAACGGTGTGGATCCGGGGAGGAGGGAACGGATTTTTTGAGCTTCGCTCGGATGCACGCAGCGTGGACCTCGAGGATTTAGTCTGGGTCAATCCCGAAAATCTCAAAGGCTCCCAAGGGGACATTAAAGGAGAAATTGCAATCCGGCAGAGTGCCGGAGGGGACATCCGCATCCGTGGAAAGCTACGAGTAGAAGAGCCCGGCGGAAAATTGCCGGCCCGCTTTTTCGATCTCGTCAAACCCTACCTTCCGGTCGTCGTGACGCCGGCCAAGATCAAAGAGATTCAGGCTGCGGGCGGACTCGTGGGATTTCGCGTGGCTCGGCTCGAGATGGAGATGGAAAACCCGGAGGTGATGAAACTATTTCTCCAATTGGCTGTTCCTGATTATAATCTAGACCTTCATTTGAAAATGGAAATCCGGTTTCGAGGATGAGACGTGAGAAAACTTCTTTTTGTCTATCTGGCGTTTTTTGCGGCAGGGTGCACAGTGAAGGCCGTGGGGGACCCCAACCGCCCGATCACGATCAACGCCAACATCGTGGTCGATGTACGCGGCTTGAAAAAGACCGCCGTGGGGATTGAAGACATGGTCTCTCAGGGTGCGCGATGAATCGATTCAAACGAACGCTCGTCTTGACCATTTTTCTGACCTTTGGTTTTCTCTCGGCCGCTTGCGCCGCACAGAGTTACGATTTAAAAGAAATGACACCGGCCGTCAAGCAGGCCCTTGAGAACCGAAAGGCGCGTTTTGCGGAACTCGAGCATCTCAAGCACGAAGGCCTCATGGGCGAAGCCAGCACCGGTTTCGTGGAGGTGCGGGGAGATTCGGCCGAAGCCGTATCTGTCACTGCGGCCGAGAACCAGGACCGAAAAATTATTTACGAAGCCATCGTTGAACAAAATGCACTTGGCCCGGCCGGCTACGCGGAGGTTCAAAGAGTGTTCGCCGAAGTCCAGCGGGGGAAGGCCCTCCCGGGAGAATCGATCCAGCTTCCGAACGGGGAATGGGTGAAGAAATAAAATGGAAAAATATTACGGCTGGGGACTTCCGATTGACATTTCAACCCAAGGCCCCGAAATCGACCGGCTGATCTATGTCGTCCACGGCCTCATGGCTGCACTCTTCATCGGCTGGTTCGCCTACCTCGTGATTGCGCTCATCCGGTTCCGTCAACGCCCCGGCCATGCAGCCGTCTATCAACTCAATCATTTCAAGGCCCCCACTTACATCGAAGTGGCCGTGGCCCTTTTTGAAGTCCTGCTGCTCGTCGGTTTCTCTTTTCCCGTGTTGAATCATGTCAGAAACGTGTTCCCGGATCCGGCCAAGGCTTTGCAGGTGAGGATCGTGGCCGAGCAGTTTGTCTGGAACGTCCACTATCCCGGCGATGACGGAATTTTTGGCAAAACGAATATCCACCTCATCAGCGGCACGAATCCCGTGGGCCTCGATTCGAGCGATCCGGCCGCCAAGGATGACATCGTGATGATCAACCAGTTCCACGTCCCCGTCCACAAGCCCGTGATTGTCCAGCTTTCTTCCAAGGACGTGATCCACAGTTTCTCGATCCCCGTGATGCGGGTGAAGCAGGATGTGATTCCGGGCCAAACGATCCCGGTTTGGTTCGAGGCCACGAAGACCGGGAACTTCGAAATCGCCTGTGCGCAGCTCTGCGGGCTCGGCCATTATCGGATGCGTGGATTTTTTACCGTGGAGACCGAAGACCAATTCCATTCTTGGCTCAATTCCATGAAGCCGCCCGAGCCCGCGCCGGCGAACGTGCCGACCGCTCCGGCGATGCCGGTCGCTTCGCCCACCCCTGCTTCATCGGGAGGAGTGACCGGATGAGTCACGACGACCATTCGGAAAAATTGCCGTTTTGGCGGAAATATATTTTTTCGCTTGACCACAAAGTGATCGGAGTCCAATACGCCGTGACGGGTCTTCTTTTCCTTCTCTTCGGATTTTCTCTGATGATGTTGATTCGCTGGCAATTGGCGTATCCCGGAAAACCCATGCCCTTTTTGGGGCAATTTTTTCATCCCAAGACCATGATAGGCGGAATCATGCTTCCTGAATTCTACAATCAGCTCGGTGCGATGCACGGGACGATCATGGTCTTCCTCGGCGTGGTGCCGCTCGCGGTGGGCGGATTCGGAAACTACGTGGTCCCTCTTCAAATTGGGGCGCCGGACATGGCCTTTCCCAAACTCAACATGATGAGCTACTGGTCCTATTTCCTGGGAGGCGTGGTGATGTTCTCAAGTTTCTTTCTCCCGGAGGGCTCGGCCCAGTCCGGATGGACGAGCTATGCGCCGCTTTCCGTGATTGCTTCCTCCGGGCAAACGTGGTGGCTTTTTGGAATGGTGCTCCTGATTACCTCCTCGCTCCTCGGCTCCGCCAATTTTATCACCACCATCGTCCAGCTCCGGGCCGACGGACTTTCCTTTTTCAGACTTCCCTTTTTCGTGTGGGCCCAGTTTGTGACGAGTTTCCTGCTTCTCCTTGCTTTTCCGCCGCTTGAGGCGGCTGGTGTGCTTCAATTGATGGACCGCCTGGCCGGGACCAGTTTTTTTCTGCCTTCGGGACTGGTGGTGGCCGGAAGGGTATTGGAACGGAGCGGGGGAGGGAATCCGCTTCTCTGGCAGCACCTCTTTTGGTTTCTTGCGCACCCTGAGGTGTACGTTCTGATTCTCCCCGCGATGGGGATTGTGGCGGAAGTCCTCGCGACCAACACCCGCAAGCCGATTTACGGCTACAAGGCAATGGTCTACTCCGTGATCTTCCTCGGATTTATGTCCTTCATCGTCTGGGCGCATCACATGTTCCTCACGGGAATGGGAACGAAGATGAGCGCTTTTTTTCAAATCACAACGATGATTATTTCGATTCCCTCGATCGTGATCCTGACCGCCTTGGCCTTGAGCCTCTGGGGCGGCTCGATCCGCTTCAACACGCCGACCCTTTTCGCCATCGCCTTTCTCCCGATGTTTGGGATCGGAGGACTCACGGGGCTCCCCTTGGGCCTCGCTGCCTCCGACATTCACCTCCACGACACGTATTACGTGATCGGACACTTCCATTATGTCGTGGCGCCGGGAACGCTCTTCGCACTTTTCGCTGGCGTCTATCATTGGTATCCGAAAGTCACCGGAAGAAAAATGTCGGAATTTTTAGGAAAGCTCCATTTTTGGCCGTCCTTGGTTTTCATCAACTGTGTCTTCATGCCCATGTTCTTGATGGGACTCGCGGGCGTCTCGCGCCGGCTCTGGGATCCGACCCAATACGCGCACGCCCAGGCGGTCCAGCCCTTGAACGTTTTCATTTCGTTTTCGGCCTGGTTCCTCGGCCTCGCTCAAATTCCTTTCATCCTCAATTTCTTCGGAAGTCTTCTTTGGGGGAAGAAGGTGGACCGGAATCCGTGGGAAGCGACGACCCTCGAATGGTCCGCGCTGTCTCCGCCTCCACACGGAAACTTTAATCATCCTCCCGTGGTCTACCGCGGGCCTTACGAGTACAGCGTGCCCGGGCAAAAGCACGACTTCTGGCCGCAGGATATGAAAGAAAAAAACTGATGTCCTCTCTGATTCGTTACATCTCCAAACCTCACCCGGTTACGGGGGTCACAAATGCAAAGCTCGGCACGTGGTGTTTCCTCGCCTCCGAGGTGATGCTTTTTGGTGGACTTTTTTCGACTTACGTTCTTCTCCGGACAGGCGCCTCGCATTGGCCGCGCGGCTCCGAGCTCTTGAACGTCCCCCTGGCGACTTTGAACACGCTCATTCTTATCACCTCGAGCGTCACGATGGTGATGTCATGGGCATCCCTGGCGATGAAGGACTTCCCGAAATACCGGTTTTACATGGCCTCGACGATCCTTTTGGGGCTCGCCTTCCTCGGAGTGAAAAGTTTTGAATACGGCTCCAAATTTTCCCACCATCACTTCCCGAGCACGGATCCGTTTTATGCGATTTATTTCACCCTCACCGGACTCCACGGTCTTCACGTGCTGGGCGGAATCATCGTAAACACGTATTTTCTCTTTCCGGGCAGCGCACTGTGGCGGACGGAACCCGAGCAATTCACGGGGCGGATCGAGTGCGCCGGACTTTACTGGCATTTCGTGGACCTGGTCTGGATCTTTCTTTTCCCGGTGTTGTACCTTTTATGAGCGGACACGCGCCTGAGGCGGTGAAGAAGCACGTCAAAATTTATGTCGCGGTGTTTGCGGCGCTCGCGACCCTCACCGTGGTGACCGTGGCGGTTTCTTATCTCCATCTCCCGCTTCGAAAGGCGGTCGTGGTGGCGCTTGCCATTGCGACGGTGAAGGCCTCGCTCGTGGCGCTTTTTTTCATGCATCTGATCTCGGAGAGGAAAGTCATTTTCTCCATCCTGGCGCTCACCCTTATTTTTTTCTTAGCTCTTCTAACCCTGCCGTTCCTTTCTTCCTAGACTGGAGAAGAAATGTCTCTGAAAGCCGTTCACATCTGTTTCATCGTTCTCTCCATCGCGCTTGCGGCAGGATTCGGTTATTGGGCGCTCGCTCACCCCGCTTACCTTTATCTCGGAATCATTTCTTTCGCCGGTGCGCTAGCGCTTGCTCTCTATCTTTTTCGGTTCACCCAAAAGATGAAAAAAATTCACCCTCCCTTTGTTTGGATTCTCGGAGCGGGTCTTTTTTCATCCCGATCCCTTTTCGCCTGTTCCGTCTGCTTCGGGGATCCCCAATCGAGCTTGAGCCGGGGAGTGATTGCCGGCGTCCTGGTTCTCTTGGGGGTCGTGGCCTTCGTCCTCGGTTGGATCGCCACTCTGATCTTTGTCTGGGCCCGCAAGGCCCGAAAGATCAAGGGAATCAGCGCCTCGCTTGACCCTGCCGCCCGGTTGGATTAAACTACAATCTCACCTTGTGAAGGAGGAAAAAAACACCATGAAACGCGGTCCGTATTATCTGTCAGTCTTGGTTCTCATCCTGGGGGCTTTTGCCGTTGCCAACTTGATCTCCGTGAGCGGGGCCCGCGCAGTGGATGGCGGTGTCCTCACCGGGAAAGTGATGTTTGAAGGAACGGCTCCGGCCCCCGTGCCGATCCGCATGGACGCCGACCCGGTTTGTCTCCTCGCCAACAAGAACGGGGCCTCGGCCGAAGAAGTCCTTGTCAATGCGAACGGTACCCTGAAGAATGTTTTCGTTTACGTCAAGCAAGGCCTCGAGGGTCAGAGGTTTGACACTCCCACCACCCCTGTGACTTTTGACCAGAAAGGTTGCCACTACACCCCGCACGTTTTGGGGATCAGGGTCAACCAGCCGTTTGAGATCTTGAATAGCGACGGCACACTCCACAACATCCACGCGCTCCCTAAGAATAGCCCAGAGTTCAACCTCGGGATGCCGATCCAGGGAATGAAGCTCACGCAGAAATTCACCGCGCCCGAGGTGATGGTGAAAATCAAGTGTGAGGTCCATCCGTGGATGGCTGCTTACGCGGGCGTCCTCAACCATCCTTTCTTCGCCGTGACGGGCGATGACGGGAGTTTTTCCCTTAAGGGCCTTCCGCCCGGGCAATACACAATCGAAGCGTGGCATGAGAAATTTGGCGTGCAAGAGGCCACAGTGAAAATTCCCGATCAGGGCGAAGTCAACTTTACCTTCAAGGGTTAATCTGAAGTACCGCTTTCTCAAAGCGCTCGCTCTCTTAACCTTTTTTCTTCTTTTCGCGGGAGGCCTTGTGACAAGCACCCGCTCGGGTCTCGCCGTTCCCGATTGGCCTCTTTCGTTTGGCGGTCTCTTTCCACGGATGGTCGGCGGCGTCCGCTTCGAACACACCCATCGCCTGATTGCATCCACGGTGGGCCTTCTCACGTTAATCCTCACGATCTGGATTGGAAAGACGGAGCCAAGGCGTTGGGTCCGGTGGCTCGCGATCGCGGCCCTCGGCGCGGTGGTCCTCCAGGGAATTCTGGGAGGCCTCACCGTACTCCACAAATTGCCAGCGCCCGAATCGATCGCACACGCTTGTCTGGGCCCGAGCTTCTTCAGTCTGATTGTGAGTCTTTGCGTCGTTCACTCGCCCGGATGGGAGAGGCCGCGCATTTCCTTTCTGAAGGTTTTGGGTGTCGCTGCGGTTTTTTTTCAAATCCTGCTGGGCGCCGTGGTGAGACATACGGGCCAGACCGTCTGGTTTCACATCGGCTGGGCCTTTGGAGTTTTGGCGGTCATCGGATTCGTCGTGTCGAGGTCCTTGAGCCGGACCGCCCTTCTTCTCGGGTTTCTCGTCGTGCTGGAATTTTTCCTCGGGATCGGTGCTTTCGTCTTCACAAGAATCGAAGGCATTGAATCCCAAGTAGGACGAGTCCTCTTTCCCACCATTCATCAAACACTCGGTGCCCTCATTCTCGCGACCACCGTGGCGCTCACCCTTCAGAAAAGACAATGGCCGGAAACGCCCTGATCGAAATCACCAAGCCGCGCCTCGTTCTTCTCGTCCTTTGGACCGTGTCCGTGGGATTTCTCCTCGCCTCGCACGGCTCTTTTGATTTCCTCCTCTTTTTCAAGACCTTGAGCGGGACTGCCCTTGTCGCGGCCGGTTCGATGACACTCAATCAATACCTCGAAAGAAAAGAGGACGCGCGGATGAAGCGCACCCGAAGCCGTCCCCTTCCGAGCGGACGGATGAAACCTGCTCACGCGCTCGGTCTTGGAGTTTTTCTCTCAAGCGCCGGAATTTTCGAACTGGCCTCGCTCGTCAATTTCCTGACCGCTTCTCTGGCCGTCGCGACGCTCGCGACCTATCTCTTCATCTACACGCCGCTTAAGACGAAGACGCCGCTTTGCACGCTCGCAGGCGCCGTGCCGGGCGCGATCCCGCCGATGATGGGCTGGACCGCAGCCACGGGAAGACTCACGTGGGAGGCGTGGGTCCTCTTCGCGATTCTTTTCGCCTGGCAGCTGCCGCACTTTTTTGCGATTGCCTGGATTTACCGGGAAGATTACACGCGAGCGGGCTTCCACATGCTTTCAGTCGTGGACCCGACGGGCAAGCGCGTGGGGCAGGAGATGATGATCTATTCCCTCGCGGTGCTCCTCACGAGTCTCATCCCGGCCGTGACGGGGATGAGCGGATTCGTTTACTACGGAGGCGCGTTTCTCCTCGGGATCTGGTTTCTGGCCGCGAGTTTCAGGACCGCTTTCCAACTGGAATCGCGTGCCCGTTCTTTTTTTCTGAAATCCGTTCTTTATCTCAGCCTCCTTTTTCTTTTGATGATCGTGGACCGGAGGCTCGCGTGAAAATCGTCCTCGCTGGCGGGACCGGATTTATCGGAAAGGCACTCCGGGAAAGTCTCACCGAAAGAGATCACGAGGTCGTGATCTTGACAAGGCAGGTCTCGCGCGAAAATGATGCCGGGATCCGCACGCGTTTCCGTCATTGGAACCCGCCCGAAGGAGGGACGTGGGAGAAAGAGCTCGAAGGCGCGGGGGCGGTCATCAACCTCTCGGGCGAACCGATTGTGGGGAAACGCTGGTCCGCCGTTCAAAAAAAAAGAATTCTTGAGAGCCGGACCCAAACTGCGCGCGCCCTCGTCCGTGCGCTCGAGAAAACTCGCGTCAAACCCACCGTCTTCATCAATGCTTCGGCCGTCGGCTATTATGGTGAGCGCGGGGATGAAACGGTGACGGAAGAGATCCGGCCGGGAAACGGGTTCCTCGCCGAGACTTGCAAGGCGTGGGAGGCCGAAGTCCTCAAAGCAGAGGGCTTGGGATTGCGGGTGATCCGGCTCCGGATCGGGATCGTTCTAGAAAAAGGCGGCGGAGCACTCGAAAAAATGCTTCCGCCTTTTCAGTTTGGACTCGGAGGTCCTCTCGGCTCGGGCTTGCAGTGGATGAGTTGGATTCATTTGAAGGATTTGGTCGGGCTCGTTCATTTTCTGGTCGAGAAAAAGGAAACGCGCGGGGCCTTCAACGCAACGGCCCCTCATCCTGTGACGATGAAAGAATTCGCCCGAACCCTCGGCCGCGTGCTCCGGCGGCCGGCTTTCTTTCCCGTCCCGGCTTTCGTTCTCAAAATCCTTCTTGGCGAGTCGGCCGATCTTCTTCTGACCGGACAAAGGGTCCTCCCGAAACACGCGCTCGAAGCCGGCTACCGGTTTCACTTTTCTGAATTGGAACCGGCCCTCAAGGAGATCCTCACGAGATGAAATGGGTTTGGGCTCTTCTGATTCTGATAGCTGTTGGGGTAGGGTCGTTTGTGATCTGGATTGGATTCGGAGAACCCGGCAAATTCACGTCATTGCGAGGTGGTGTTTCAGAACAAGACCCAAGCCATCCCCGAACCGAGATGGCCGAAGGCACCGTCCTTGTCCGTTTCGGACGAGCGCCGGAATTTTCCCTCACGGAGCGGAGCGGCAGAAGTTTTTCCAAGCAAGATCTGGCTGGAAAACCCTGGCTCGCAGACTTCATCTTTACAAGTTGCGCGGGCCAATGCCCATTAATGAGTCTTCAGATGAAACGGTTTCAAAGTCTCTTCGGCCCGAAGACGGGCCTGCGCTTCGTCTCTTTCACCGTGGACCCGGACCGTGACACACCCGGAGTGCTCACGCAGTATGCCGACCGCTACGAGGCCGAGAAGGACCGCTGGTTTTTCCTCACCGGGCTCAAGAGCGAGATCAGCCGGATCCTCAAGGAATTTTTCTTAAGTCCCGTCGAAGAACCCGCGATGCACAGCATCCGATTCATCCTGGTGGACGGCGAAGGAGGAATCCGCGGTTACTACGATTCAAGCGACCCGGCCTCCATGAATCAATTGATTCGCGACACGAAAATCCTGGCCGGGTCCGAAAAATGACGCCGGAGGTCCTCGCCCTTCTTCCTTCTTTGAACGCCGGTCTTAACCTGACGAGCGCCCTTCTCCTCATCCTCGGTGTGATCTTCATCCGACAAGGCGCCTGGACCGCTCACGCGCTCACGATGTGCTCGGCGCTCGGGACCTCCACGCTTTTTTTGATTTCGTACCTGACCTATCATTATTTTCACGGCGTGACTCCTTTTCCGGGCCACGGCTGGATCCGCCCCGTCTATTTTACGATCCTCGTTTCGCACACCGTCCTTGCCGCGCTGGTTCCGCCCTTGGCGGGTATCTCGCTCTCCCGCGCCCTCCGGAGCCGCTTCGACAAACACGTCCAGATCGCCCGGATCGCCTTCCCGATCTGGCTCTACGTCTCCGTCACGGGCGTTGTGATCTACTGGATGCTTTACCGGTAAACGCCGGGTGTATAATAAATTGCAATGGACAAACTCAGTCCGTGGGACCTGAAGAAAGCACAGGAGAGTACGCTTGCGAGCCCGAGGCGGCGCTACGGGGGGTTCGCGAGGATTCTTTTCACGTTCATGCGTCTTGCCTATGGAAAAGGAAGAAGCCTCAGCAAATTCAAAGTCCTGGAACTCATTGCCCGAGTCCCGTACCAATCTTGGGAAAACGTGGCCTACATTGCCATCACCCACATGTACCAGCAACCCGATTTTGCCCGGCGGACTTTTGAATTCGTCCGGGAAAGCCGCCTCCAACAGGACAACGAGCAGTGGCACCTTCTCATCCTGGAGGAGATGGTTCACCGTAAAAGAATTCACGAGAATTTCTTCCTCTATCGGGTCTTGCCCCAGATTGTCGCTTTTCTTTACTATCACCTGAGCTGGTTTCTCTACGTCCTCAAACCCTCTTGGAGTTACGCGCTGAATGCGGACTTGGAAGACCACGCCGAGCACGAGTACATGGAGTTTGTCCGCGAGTATCCGGAGCTTGAGAAAGAACCCTTCGTGAGCGAATTCGAGGCCGACTACGGCCGCTTCGGTTCCCCCGCCGACCTGTTCCGACAAATCGGCCATGACGAGCGGATCCACAAACTTGAATCCGAGCTCCACATCGAACACGCCCGGTTTTCTTGAGCGTGATCAAAAAAATCTTTTTCGTTTTACTCACCCTGTGGAGTTGCATGCAACTTTTGGGGTGCGTGCACATCGATTCCGAAGCGGCCCACACGTTGATCGAACTCGGAAAAGAAGAGAAAGGAAAGGGAGAGACGCTCGCCCGGGAGGAGCGAAGTTTCCAAAAGATCAAAAGGGCAATTCAGCGTCACCGTTTGAAGGTCGGAATCTCGGGCCAGAAAGTGACGAATCGGTTCGGTGAACCGATTTTGATGCGTTCGGAGGGTGGGGAACAACGATGGATTTATAAGGCACGGAAAGGGAAGTGGTTCAACTCCTCCAAGGTTTATTTATTCTTTGACGAAACAAACCATTTGAAGCGATGGGTTTGCATTCGGATGGATTGTGCGAGACCCTGAACTCGATTTGATTCGAAAGGTTCTCCTCAAAGAAGGTGAGGCCTCGCTTGCGACCCTCGAGGGAGACCATCCTTTTGTCTCAGGTGTGAATTATCTTTTCCGGCCCGAGGAAGGAGAGGGGCTCGGGAATTTTTATCTTTTTTTAAGCGCGCTCGCCCGCCATTCGAAAAATATCGAGAAAAATCCAGCGGTGAGCCTTCTGGTGGTGGAGCGGGACCCGGGCGTGGGACTTCCCGAGAGGAAACGGCTGACCGTGACCGGAAAGGCCGAGCTCGTCGCCTCCGATCAGGAGAAGAAACTTCTCGAGACGCAGTACGTCAGGCAATTTCCCTTCTCGGAGATTTTTTTCACGCTGCCAGATTTCCGTTTTTACCGGATTCGCGCGAAGACGGCGTATTGGATTGCGGGCTTCGGTGAAATCAAAAACTGGGAATTTCCCCCATCATTGAAATGAGGATCCGTTACCTCGCGGGAAGGACGCTCCAACTGACCGGCCTTCTCGCGCTTCCTTCCGCAATCTGGGCCGCGGAATTTCTCAGGAGCGAACCCCTGGCGGTCGGGATTCTTCTGGCCTCCCTCATCGTGTTTTTTGTTGGCTGGATCGTCGCCAGATAGTATGATTTTCAATTCTCATGGCTGAAAACACCGCTCGAAAAGGACCCAGGCCGCCCTTGGTTCAGGCAAAGCCTGCGCGCAAGCGCGATCCGCGCCTCCTCGCCGTGATCGACCAGTCCGGTTGCACGGGCTGCGAGGCCTGCATCACGTTCTGCCCGGTGGACTGCATTGAAATTGTTCCGGGAGTGGCGCACGCCCAGTTTCAGCAGGTGGTTGAAGTCGACATCGAGCGTTGCATCGGCTGCGCGCTTTGTTCGAAGTACTGCCCGTGGGAGACGATTCCGATGTTCAGCTATGAGGAAGGGATCAAGCAGGCGCCAGCTCTGACGGAGCGGAGCGTCTGCAATCAAAAAACGAAAGAAGACGTTTCTTCAGCTCCGGCCGTCCAGCCTTAACCAGTTTTCTTCAGAAAAATCAGAGAGGCTTTCCAGGTTGGTGGGCTCCACGTCTACTACGTCCTTCGCCTCGAAGGGCAGGCGGTCCGTGCCGTAGATTCCGAGGAGCTCCGTTCGGTTGGCGATAAAAACATTTTCAAATCGCCGCCCGTCCCTCAAAACCGCTGTTACGAGATGGCCGAGGCGTCCGCTCCGCTTGAGGGTGGCCGGGACCCGTTTGAGTTTCTGGACGAGCGGATCTTCGAGCGTGCGTTTCCGAGGATCCATGAAAACCGTTTTGGGTTTCGGCCGCTCAGCCTCTTTTTCTTCCCCTGCTTCGCGGCGGAGTCTCGCCCTCTCGTAAGCAAGCTCCACCTTCTGATACATCACGACAATGAGGGGAACGAGCGCAATCATCCACGTCCCGAAGACCGCGAAGATCCAGCGCTCGCCGGCCCCCGGGTCTTGGATGCGGCCGCCCCCTTTCGCAAAAAACCACGTCCAAAATCCAGCCGAGGCGAAGAAAGTGGCGATCGTCAAGGCAATCCAGCCGATCCACCACGTGACACCCGCCTCGTCTTCCTGGCTCAGACGGTTCCAGTAGCGTTCCTTGGCGCGGATGATGGGAATCATCGTGAGGAGCCAGCTTCCAAAAACGGCCGACGCCCAGAGGATGGTGAGAGAAGTGCCTTTGATTTCTCCGAAAAAGTTCGTGATGAGCCACGTCCAGACGATGGCGGAGAAAATGAAGGAGCCGATCGCGATCACAATCCAAAGGAGCCACCACGCGACGCCCCCTTTTTTTTGGGTTTCAAAGCCCGCTTGAGATTTCATAGAGGAGGTGACATTTTAGTACGATGCTCCGGAAATTGACATCGAATTTTCTCACTCGACACGCTATAATACCGTCTTTATGAAAATCGAACTTCTGTCCACAAGCGACAAGCTGAAACCCGCCGATCTATTCATTGCGGGATGTTTCGAAGATGAGAAATCCTTCAAGGCCCTCGCCTCACTCGAGCCTGAGTTTGCGAAGTCCGCCGAGCTGGCCGTCAAGAACAAACGCTTCACCGGTAAAAAGGGAGAAAGCCTCTCTTCGTTCAATCCCCGATATCAAAAGGCCTCTGAAATCCTTCTCGAGGGACTGGGCCCCAAATCCAAATTCACTCTTTGTCAGTTCCGCGAAACGGTGGCGAAACTCGTTCAAGCCGCCCGCTCGCGCAAGGTCAAGTGCGTCCGGATCCTTTTTGAAACTTTCCTCGGTGGGAAAGTCGATTCCTCCTCCGGCATCGAGGCCCTTTCCGAAACCGCCATCCTTGCCAGTTACACCTTCGACAAATACAAATCCAAGTCCAAGAAAGATAACCAGAACGGCCATCCGGAAAAAGTGGAGGCGCTCGAGATTCTCATCTCGAAGAAAGCGGCCGAGAAAAATCTTGGGAAGGTAATTAATTTCGCCCGCACCGTGGCGGCCGGCACGATCACAGCCCGCAATCTCATCAATGAGCCCGGCAACATCATCAATCCGGCCCGGCTTGTCGAGGAGGCCCGCAAGATCGCCCGCGAGAAAAAGCTCCGCCTCTCGGTCCTCGGCCCCTCCGAGCTGAAGCGCCTCAAGATGGGCGGCATCCTCGGCGTCAATCAAGGGTCTGTCACTCCTCCCGCTCTCATCATTCTGGAATACGGCGCTTCACATGCGCGTCGCGGCACGGTCTGCCTCGTCGGAAAGGGCGTCACCTTTGACACGGGCGGCATCTCGATCAAGCCTGCGGCCGACATGGAAAAAATGAAATACGACAAGGCCGGCGCCTGCACGGTGATTGCAGCGATGGGTGTCCTTGCCGATCTCAAGCTCCCGCTCCACGTCGTGGCCCTCGCGCCGACCGTGGAAAATATGCCCAGCAAAAATCCCCAGCGTCCGGGCGACATCATCCGAATGTTCAACGGAAAGAGCGTGGAAGTCATCAACACCGACGCCGAAGGCCGGCTCATCCTGGGGGATGCGCTCGCTTATTCCGCCAAGTACAAGCCCAAGGCCCTCATCGATCTCGCGACCCTCACCGGAATGTGCGCCTACACGTTTGGCGAGAAGGCCATCGGCCTGATGGGGAACGATAAATCTCTCTTGGATCGGGTGAAGCGAGCGGGTGAAGAGACGGGTGAGCGTTGCTGGGAGCTTCCGATGTGGGACGATTACAAGGAAACGATCAAGGGTCACCACTCGGACCTCTTGAACACGGGCGGACGCTACGCGGGCACGATCACGGCCGCGAAGTTCCTCGAGGAATTCGTCCCCGAAAAAACGCCCTGGGCCCATCTCGACATCGCCGGCACCGCCTGGTGTGACTCTCCGCGTCCCGATTGCCCGAAAGGCGCCACCGGCGTCGGCGTTCGATTGCTTGCGAACCTTCTGCGAAACTGGCGTTAAGCCGGTCGAAGCGCGTTACCTTCGGTATTTCAAACTCTTCCGGGAGGAAAAATTTTTTGAAGCGCACGAAGTCTTGGAAGCACTCTGGCGCCAGACGAAAGGCCCGGACCGTGATTTCTACCAAGGCCTGATTCAACTCGCCGCGGCCTTGGTCCATTTCCAAAAAGGAAACTTCACCGGCGCGCAGGAACTTTTCGAGCGCTCCGAGTGCCGCCTCGGGGCCTATCCCACCCGTTACCTCGGCGTCTCGATCCCTCACGTACTGGGGCAGTTCCACGAATTCCTTGAAATCTGGGCTCACTCGGCGGGCGACCTCTCACTTGCCAAGAAGCACCTTCCCCGTGTAATCTTTAAGCCGTGAGAAAGAATGCGCCAACCGAGAAAAAATTCAAACTGCCCTCGAAAGTGGCTGTCTTCCCGCTCCCGAACCTGATCCTTTTCCCGCAAGTGGAAATCCCGCTTTTCATTTTCGAGCCGCGTTACCGCCAGATGCTCAAGGAAACACTCGCCGGCAACAAGTTCATCGCGGTTTCCCTTCTCCGAAGGGGGTGGGAAAAACACCAGGAGCCCCGCCCCTCGCATCAGGTCGTCGGCGTCGGTTACGTGAAAGCCGTCATCGAGAACCCCGACGGCACCTCGCACATTCTCTTAAAAGGCCTTGAGCGGGCGCGGATCGTCCGCTACCTCCAGACGAAGCCTTACCGAATCGCCCGTATCCGGCCCGTGCCGGACCAGGTGAAGAACCAAAAAGAATTGAGCCGGCTCGCCCAAACGCTCCGCCAGCTCTTCATCCAAAAACTCCGGTTCGCAAGCGAAGAGCCGGCGCGGAGCCTGGCCCTTCCGAGGGAATTGAACAACCCCCTCACCCTGACGCATTTCGTGAGCTTCACGGCCGCGATCGATCCCTACCTCAAGCAGGACATTCTCGAGACCACAAACGCCAATTGCCGGATGAAACACCTGATCTCCCTCCTCGAAGAAGAAATTTCTCCCCCCGGCACCCAGAATTAAACTTGCCAAATTATTTTTTCAGTGTAGAATCTTCTCCGCTTCAACGATCTTTCAATTTCTGGACAGGCACCCGAAAGGGTTTAATAGGGAAGTGAGTCAAGCTCCACGGTCCCGCCGCTGTAGGTGAGAACGAAAGCGGAAAACGCCACTGCCCCACTCGAGTTTTAAAACTCGAGTGGGGCGGCAAGGCCCGCGAGTAGACCCGGTTTCATGCTCACCAGTCAGAAGACCTGCCTGTTCTAACCTTAGGATCCTTCGGAAGGGGTCCCTTCTCCGAGAGAGGGAAGAAAAATGCAAGTTCGCACGATCAGTCTCGTCACGTTTGTCTTCGCAGTCTCCGTCTCATCGTTCGTCTTTTCAGCTGAAGAACCCAAACCATCCCAGGAAGAACCGCCCGTCCGCGCTGTGGTCACCACCACGCGTCGGGAAATTCCCATTGAGATGGCCACGCGTTTTGTCACAGTCATCACGCGCGAAGACATTGAGAAGAGTGGTGAAACCTACGTAATCAATCTGCTTCGGGGCGTGCCGGGACTCACGGTCGTCCAGTCCGGCTCCGAGGGAAGAACGGTCAGCGTTTTTATCCGCGGCACCAACTCCACTCACACGCTTGTTCTGGTCGATGGGGTCGAGATTAACAGCCTTACCACGGGAACCCCCAATCTTGAAAATTTCACGACCGAAAATATCGAGCGGATCGAAATCCTGCGCGGTCCCCAGAGCGTGCTTTACGGTTCAAAGGCCATGGGGGGTGTGATTCACATCATCACGAAATCAAAAGGGAAGACGGGTCTTCATGGCGCCGGAGTTTTTGAATACGGGACCTACCGGACCTTCAACGAAGGCGGGGAAATTTCCGGTCAATGGAAACCATTTTCTTTCACCGGAACGGGAGCGAGGCTCGACACCCGGGGCCCGGGGGAGAATGACGGCTTTGAAAACACACGCGCCTCGGGACACGGCAAGCTCCAAGTCACCGAGAACTCCAACCTGGAAACCTCCTTTCAATATTACAATGCCCTCGCTGGCATCGAAGACGGCCCCTTCGCTCCGGACCCCAATAATTGGCAGAGGTCCCGCGAGCAAATTGCAAACACGAGTTACGAAGTCGGACTCACCGAGTGGTGGCATCAATCAGTCCAGTATTCTTTTTTTCACGACATGCTTTTGAATATCGACCCCCCCAATCCAGGCACCGGTGAGGCCGAAAGCCGGTTTAAGCTCGACAGCGACCGTCACCACCTGGAGTATCAGTCTGTTTTCTTTGTCCGCGATTTCGATGCCTTCACCGCCGGTTACGAATTCGAATACGGCGAGGCGAACAACAAGAGTTTTGACCGGCTCATCCGCAATCACGGATGGTTTCTTCAGAATGAATTGACGCTGTGGAAAATCTGGCAAATCGTGGCTGGCGTCCGGATCGACCACCACGAACTGTTCGGCGAGACGGCCTCGCCGCTGGTTTCAAGCAGCCTTTGGATCGAGAAGACCCTGACCCAAATCAAAGCAAGTTTCGGAAAGGGGTTCCGGGCCCCTACCTTGAATGAACTGTTCTATCCGGGTTTCGGAAATCCCGCTCTTCAGCCCGAAAAAAACTGGGGGTGGGACGCCGGCTTCGAGCAATCTTATTGGAACAAAAAGGGAAGTTTTTCGGCCGACTATTTTCACAACTCCCTGAAAAATTTAATTGAGTTCGACGCCAAATTCATCCCTCAAAATGTTTCAAGGGCGAGGACACAAGGGGTTGAGCTTGAGAACCAGATCCAGCTTTGCAAGGACTTGACCTTCTCTACCTCTTACACCTATACGGACGCCGTGGACCGGGCGACGAGCAAACGCCTCACCCGCAGGCCCTGGCATCAGGGCAAGTTATCGCTCACCTATGACTGGCGGAAGTTTCATCTTCGAGCGGATTGGAACTGGGTCGGCACGCGCGAGGATCAGACGGGGATTTCGGGCCGGCCCCCCCGGGAGAAAAATTCCGGGTACACGAGGCTTGACGCCTTGCTCAGTTTCGATTTAAATAAGTGGTCCGAAGTTTACTTTCGAGGCGAAGATTTGACCAACGATCACTATCAGGAAGCGCTCGGTTTTAATAACCCCACCGCCCGATTCTTTGTCGGGATCAAAGCGAGGTATTGAAATGAAAAAAATTTCTGTTTCTCTCTTGTTCACCGCTCTCGTCCTTTCCTCTCTTCCGGCGACCGCCGCGGAAGAAGCCCAACCGCTCGTCTTGAAGTCCGTCGAAAGCCGGGTGGAGGGCCCGGGCCTTCCCTTTGAATTCTCCTTTGACGGAAAATTGAGCGAGGCGAGGACCGGAAAAATTTTCTCAACCGGCACCCACGCTCCGGATTTCACGCTGCCCTTCCTCAAAGAAGAACCCGCACCCATCCGCTATCCCCGCTGGGCGGTGCGCGAAGGCTGGCAGGGACGGTTCGTGATTGCCGTTGAGATCTTGACCTCGGGTGAAGTGGGGCGCTGGAAGGTGATGAAATCTACCGGATATCCCTTGCTCGACCGCGCTGCGACCCAGGCGATTCGAAGGTGGCACTTCCATCCCGGGATGGAAAGCGGCCGGTCCCTGGTGAGCTGCATCCAGATCCCGATCCTTTTTCAGCTCGAGGAAGAGTTCCGCGGCCGCTAGGATTTCCCAACGGATCTCAAAAATTTTCGTCACTTTTTCGAATACTTTCTCGTCCGTGCCACGGCGGCGTGGGTCAACCTGCTTCCTTTTTCCGTGGCTCTCGCCCTGGCCCGGCCCATCGGAATTGTCCTCTTTTATCTCCTGAAACGCTCGCGCCGGACCGCTCTTAAGAATCTCACCGCGGTCTATGGTTCTGAAAAATCGGAGCGCGAGATTCGGAAGATCGCGAAGGAATCCTTTGTCCACCTCGCAGAATTCGGCGTGGAGTGGCTCCGGATGCCGAAGGTTTCGAGGGATCCTGCGCGATACCTCGCCATCTTGGGTGTGGAGAAAATCCACGACGCGCTAAAGCGGGGAAAGGGCGCGATGCTCCTGGTCTCTCACGTCGGCAACTGGGAAATCATGGCGCTCATTGCGGGGACCTTGATTGCGCGCCCGGTCGGCGCTGCGATCTATGCCCTCGCTCGGCCCCTCAAGAATGCTTATCTTTATGAATACAGCCTCCGCCTCCGGGGCTTGACGGGTCTTCAGAGCATCCACAAGGTGGGTGCCGTGAGTGAAACCTTCGAGCGCCTCAAGGAAAATGCAATTGTTTGCCTGCTCGTGGACCAGCGGGTTGGAGAGGGAGGAGTGGAGGTGGATTTTTTTGGGGAAGAGGCGCTTACCACCAGCTTGCCGGCGGTGGCGGCTCTTCGCTACGGGACCTCGGTCTTTTTTGTCTTCGTACCGCCGCCCCGCACGGCCGAGCCTCGTTTTACGATGCATGTTGAGGGTCCGTTTTCCATTGAAAGTACCGGAGACGTGAAGCGGGACATTCAGGTCAACACTCAGGCTTTTAACGACCGGGTGGAGACCGAGATTCGCAAGGACCCGGCCCGGTGGCTTTGGATGCACAATCGCTGGCGCTCGCGCCACGGCGCGAAGTAGAATAGTGGACCCATGAGACTCACGCGGATTTACACGAAAACGGGAGACAAAGGTGACACCGGACTCGCGGGCGGGGTGCGAGTGCCGAAAGACTCCGACCGGATCGAGGCCTACGGCACGGTCGATGAGCTCAACTCCGTCATCGGGATTGCGCGGAGCTTTTTCAAAGAAATTTCAAACCGAGAACTTTTCAATCAAATCGATCCCCGACTTTACAAGATTCAAAATATTCTCTTCGTCGTCGGCGCGGATCTCGCGACCGCGCCCGGCAAAACGTATCCCGACCGCGTCGTCGTCAAGGAAAAACAGGTGACGGAATTAGAGGGTTGGATCGACGAGTGGCAGCAGGATCTGAAACCCCTTCCGGAATTTATTCTGCCCGGCGGAGGAAAAATCGCTTCCTTTCTTCACCTCGCCCGCACCGTCTGCCGCCGCGCCGAGCGAATCACAGTCCGGCTTTCCAGGAAAGAAGAAGTCCGTCCCGAAGTCGTCCGCTACCTGAACCGGTTGAGCGACACTCTCTTCGTCCTCTCGCGCTGGCTCGCCGGCAAACTCGGTGAAGAAGAAACGCTCTGGGACCGGAAGATCGAATAACTCCCTCCGATGGCGATCCGCTGCCCGCATTGCGGAAAGACCCACGACGTCCGGCAATTTCAGTTTGACCAGAAACTCCGTTGTTCCTGTGGTAAGCCACTCAACCTTTCCTTAATTGAAACCGTCCAGGATTTCGAGCGCTACCTGGAGAGTGTGGAGGAAAAGGAGCGGGCGGCCGAGATTCAAGAGGGGGCGAGCCGGATCTGCCAGATGATTTTGGACGAGACCTGCCCCGAGGTCGACATTGAAATCGCGAAGGAAAAATTGAAGAAGCGCGCGGCCGAACTTTTCCCAGACAAGCTCGCGCTCTACGAGATGATTTACGAGGCGCGCTTCAGACGCCTGTGGGACCAGTTTCGGAAAGATTGACGAGCCGGTCCGGGTAATCGGTCAGGATGCCGTCTGCGCCGCGCGTGAGGAGTTTTTTCATCTCCGGGATTTCGTTCACGGTCCAGTAATAGACCCGTGCCCCGCTTCGGTGGAGGAATTCGATCCAGCGCTCGCCGTCGAGCGAGAAACCAAACTGGGCACGCGGAAGCGAAGCATACCGCCCGGCCCATTGAATCTTCTTGAACCCCAGCCGAAACGCCGCGTGGGCGAACAAGGTTTCATCTTCTGCCAGAAACGTGTCGACCGAGCCTGAGGCAAGCCGCCTGAAGATTCTCATGGTCGGTCCGTGAAAAGAGCCTACGACGACATGGGAATTTTTCGGAAGGCGGCGAAGCACCTCCAGGATCTTTTGTCCCATCTCAGCACCGCGGTCTTTCATCTCCAGGAAAAATCCCCGTCCGGGAAACGAGGTGAGGACTTCTTCCAGGGTCGGGAGGGTGACGCCTTTTCCTCGGAACGGATATTTTCCTTTGCCTGCGGGATCGAACTGAAAGCCTGCATCAAGCGCTTTGATTTCCCGAAGCGAGAAATGGCGAAGCAACCCTTTTCCGTTTGAGGTCCGTTCCAACGTCTCATCGTGAAAGACGACCGGCACACCGTCCCGCGTCAGACGAAGGTCGAGCTCCACGCGGTCACAGTGATATTGATGGAAGGCCCGTTCGAAAGCGGGGAGCGTGTTCTCAGGTGCTTCGGCCGAGGCGCCGCGATGTGCAATTTTTTCAAATACGCAGTTGCTTCTCGGCATCAATGATATCCCGGTTGACTAATTTCCTGGCGCGCTCCGCAGTGGCCCGGAGTCTATCCGAGGCGTGCGGCGCGGTCGAAAGTTCCCGCGAAAGCTGAATCACCATTCGAAAATACCGGACAAGCTCGCCGTCGTCAGCCGGCGTGATCCGTGCGAGTTTTTCAAACGTTTCTCCGCGTGCCCAGGCCTCAATCGCAGCTGCGAGGTTGAAGTGGGGCGGCTTCGTGTAGGGAAAAATCCGGTGCCTTGATTCCTGACGGTGAATCACGCCCGCGTAGTGTTGCGCCGCTCGCAAGAGTTTTCCGTGGACCCGGTTCAAGTCGGGCGGCCGGTCGATCTTGCGCGGCTCGAAGACAAGCCCCGAGAGGAGCGCGACCAGGCCGAATTCATCGAGCTCGTCCAAAACGCCGCCTTCCTGCATTTCCGAAAGAAGAAGCTCGTAGCCGAAAAGCGATGCGGCGAATTCCCCTTTCGGCGCAAGACCCGCCGGTGAGAAATAGCCCATTTCCTCGAGGAGCGCGAGTTTCCTCTCGATGGCCTCGAATCCCTGTCGCCGGTCGCGCTTGGAAGACTGGTAATAATGAAAAGAGCGCGGGTAAATTCGGATGAGCTTCCGGCCGTGTTCGCGGTAAAGATTAAGCAGCGTGGCGTAGGCGGCGTTGAACTGGCTTTTGATCGGCTCATTTTTTCCGTAAAGAATCCGCTCGACCTCGGGGTAAGGGGTGTCGTTCGGGTGGATTCGAACATAGACAAACCCGCGCTCGTCCATTCCGCGCCGGCCGGCACGCCCGGCCATTTGATAAAAGTCGCGCGTCTTCAAGTGCCGGAACCCCGTCCCGTAAAATTTTTCAAGCTCATCCAAAATCACGCTCCGCGCGGGCATGTTGATCCCGAGCGCAAACGTTTCCGTGGTGAAGATGAGTTTGATCAAGCGGCTCGTGAAAAGCTGCTCGATCACTTCTTTTAACGTGGGGAGCATTCCGGCATGGTGAAAGGCGATACCCTGTTCGACCAAGGGGCGGATGTCCTGCGCTGACTTTTCGTGGACGAGGTCGTATTTCTCAAGAAGCGAATCATAAAGCGCGACGATTTCCTTCTCCTCGGATCCCGAGAGAAAATCAAATGCGGCCGCCTCCCAGGCAAAAATTTCGGTTCGCCGGCGGCCGAAGACGAAATAAATCGCGGGCAGCCGGTTTTTTTCGATTAAGTGCTTGATCAAGTGGTCGAGCCGGTTCGCTTTGGCGCGCATCGGCCGGAATCCGCGGCGCCTTTCGCGGCTTGAGAGTTTCCAGTCGTCGCGATTGAGGTAACCTTCGCGGCGGAGGCTTTCTTTTGTTTCGAGGATTTTTCCCTGACACTGGAAGAGAAATTCAAGCGGGACCGGGCGGTGTGACTCTTCAATCACGGCGATCGGCCGCTCGTGGACCGATTGGATCCACTCCGAAAGTTCGCGGACGTTCGGCACGGTGGCGCTCAGGGCGAGCATCCGGATCTCGGGCGGCGTGAAAAGGATTGCCTCCTCCCAGACCGTGCCGCGCTCGGGGTCGTCCAAGTAATGGACCTCGTCAAAAATCACCCAGCCCACTTTCCGGAGGCGCTCGAGATTTTCAAAAAGAGAATTGCGGTAAATCTCGGTCGTCATCACCACAATCGGGGCATCCGCATGGATCGACACATCACCGGTGAGGATTCCGACCCGCTCGTCGCCATATTGCGCGCGAAAGTCACGGTACTTCTGATTGCTCAAGGCCTTGACGGGGGCCGTGTAAATCACGGTCTCGTGGCGCGAGAAGGCTTTTGCGATCGCGGACTCCGCGATCAAGGTTTTCCCGGCGCCCGTGGGGGCGGAAACCAGGACCGAGTGTTCTTTTTCAATCCACCCGATCGCCTCTTCCTGAAACGGATCCAGCTTGATCGGCATAAAATGATGTCGAGTATCATATAGAAAAATCCCCACTTTTTGGTATCATTGTCACACAAAGTCAACACTCGGGTTGCGGGCGTCCCACGCAGCAAGCTTGGTGGCTCGTCCTGTAGAAAAGTCGGTAGAAACGATTTGCCCTCGAAAATCTGACAAAACAGGAGGGCAGATTCAATGACAGCCAGTGCAGCTTCAACGAAAATCGACTTTTCCATTCAAGCTTCCGATTCACAGGAGGATATGATTGAACGGCTGACGAAGCCGTCACCCATTTTGATGGCGCTCAGAGCCAAGCAGCAAAAAAACGGGAAAAAGGAATACACATTCATTGATCTGTTTGCCGGCATTGGCGGCACGCGTATTGCTTTTGAAGAAGCCGGGTGCCGATGCGTATTCTCTTCAGAATGGGATAGATTCGCACAGGTTACCTACGAGGCGAATTTCGGCGAAAAACCGCACGGGGACATCCGGAAAATTTCCAGCCGCGACATTCCCAATCACGACATATTGATTGCCGGATTTCCCTGCCAGCCGTTTTCCATTTCCGGTGTTTCAAAAAAGAATTCCCTTGGCAGACCACACGGGTTCAACGATCCGACCCAGGGGACCCTCTTCTTTGAGATCAAGAGGATCCTGCTGGACAAAAGACCCGGGGCCTTCCTTTTGGAAAATGTGAAGCACCTTGTCCGCCATGACAATGGAAACACCTTCAGGGTGATTCTCGATATTTTGCAGAAACAGCTTGGCTACACCGTTTATTACAGGGTAATAGACGCCGTCAACCATGTACCCCAGCATCGTGAAAGAATATACATTGTTGGTTTCAGGAGCTTCTCCCTTTTTGAGTTCCCACAACTACGGGTTGAGCAAAGACCAAAATTCAGGGATGTGTTGACGAAAAACGTGGACGTGAAGTACACACTTTCCGATCATCTGTGGCGGTATTTGCAGGATTACGCCAAAAAACACAGGGAGGAGGGGAATGGTTTCGGGTACGGTTTAACCGATTTGAACGGAGTATCACGAACCCTTAGTGCAAGATACCACAAGGACGGTTCCGAAATTCTCATCCCCCAGACAAACAAAAATCCAAGACGCTTGACCCCCGCAGAATGCGCCAGCTTGATGGGTTTTACACAGCTGCGCCCGGATTTCAAGATTCCAGTTTCTGATACACAGGCGTACAGGCAGTTCGGAAATTCAGTCGTAGTTCCGGTTGTTTACGATATCGCCCGAGCCATGGTGAGGGCTTTGAATGCATGCAAGGATGCGAAGCGTTTGAATCAAAAAAAGGCAAGCCTCGAAGCAATCACCGCTTGACATTAAATTTTCTAAAAAAGAGGGATCAATGGGACTCTTTCAAAGATTTTCCGAGCTTATTGTTTCGAATTCGGAAGTTTGTAGAATCGCAACGGAACGAATTTTTAAAAAATACGACCTCAAACCCGCAGACTTTCCGAAAAAATTCAGTTCTCTTGTCGATGCAATTGGGCGGGAAGCCTATGCGTTTTATCTTCAAGAGGAGGAAAAGTCGGGGGAAAAAGTTTTGGAGGAGTTTTTCAGAACAAATAAAACATCCGGCATTTTCAAAGCAATGGACCGGTTCTACCTTTCCATCGCGCAATCAAGAAAATCAAGGGCTGGAAAGGCGTTCGAGGAGATCATCAAAGCCCTCTTTAGAAAATGCAAATATCCATTTGACGAACAGAAGGTAATCAATGGAAAGCCCGACTTCCTCATGCCTTCAGAAAAGTATTTTAGGAAAAATGGGCCTGACTGCATCATCTTTACGGCAAAGCGAACCCTCCGCGAACGATGGCGCCAGATTGCAACAGAAGGTGTCAAGGGCCTGCGATTCTTTCTTGCTACCATTGACGAAAAGATAACGGCAGAGCAAGCGAGGGAGATGCTTTCAAACCGTGTATATATGGTTGTTCCGGAAACCTTGAAACTTACAATCCCCCACTACAAAAAAGCCCCCAACATTATCTCCTTTGAGGATTTTTTTTCCGACCATTTGGACCCGGCCCTGAAGCGATGGAAAAAGGCGGGTGCAATTTAGAATGACCGATGTTTTCACCAAGCAAAAACGTTCGGAGGTGATGTCGAAAATTCGTCCCCGCAACAACCGGAATACGGAGCTTGCTCTTCTCAGCATATTTCGTGCAAACAAAATCAGGGGGTGGCGTCGTAATCAACCGGTATTTGGCAGACCGGATTTTGTCTTCCCCGCAAGCCGGACCGCAGCCTTTGTTGACGGCTGTTTCTGGCATTCCTGCCCGAAGTGCAAATTAATACCGAAACAGAACGCTCTATTTTGGAGAAAAAAGCTGTCTGCCAATAGATTGCGGGACAAAACAGTCAATCGGATCCTCGGTCGGAGAGGCTGGAAAGTAGTCAGGATTCGGGAATGCGATATGAACAGGGAGAAAGTGATGGAGAGGAAAATCAAAGCCATTGAGGTTGTCAATTGCCGCTGATTTGACTTTTAAACCGCCTGCTTGAGCGGCTGAACCCGAAGTTTTCAGCAAAAGTTCCAGAAAAATGAAAGCCTTAAAAAGATCTGACGGGATCGAGAGCTACTTCGAACTCAGGCAACGTGTCAGAGAAACATTCGCGCGCGGGCGCGAACGGGCCGCCGATGCCGTCGAGCGGGAAAAAATCCGCACCTCCTGGGAAGCGGGGAAACTCATCCACGGGCACATCCTCCTTCATCAAGAACGGGCTGATTACGGCAAGCAGGTCATTGAACGTCTTTCGGCTGAGCTTGGAATCAGCGCCACCGAACTTTATTACATGGTGGAATTTGCCCGCACCTACCCCATTTTCCGGACGTCCGGAAAATTGAGCTGGGGACACTATGAGAGCCTTTTACGAATCAACGATGCTCCCAAAAGGCAGGAGCTGGCTGCGCTTGCTGCCAAAGAGGACTGGACCGTCAAAAAGACCCGCCATGAAATCAAAAAACTGAAATCCGAAAATCAAATCGCGGTCTCAGAAGCCCCCGCCGAGGAATTGCTTCTCGCCTTGAAAGGCATCCCCAACACCTACCGCATCGTCACCGCCGAATCCGGAAGGTGGAAGGGCGGGCCCGCTCTCGATCTCGGCTTCTCCAACTGCCACCGCCCTCCCGAAGGCCTCTCCTTCCCCGTCAACGCGATTGTCCAGATCCTGGAAGGAAAGCCGATTCCTGTGAAGAACCTCACCGAAGCCGATCTCTTCACCTACGAGGCATATCTCCTTGAAATCACCGACGGCGACACGCTCTGGGTCTGGGTTGAATTGGGTTTCGGTTTCAGCACCAAGCAGCACGTCCGGCTCCGGGGAATCGACGCCCCTGAAATCACAACCCGGGCCGGCCAGGAGGCGAAGCGCTTTGTGGAACGCGAGCTCAATGGCATTTCTTCTCTGGTCATCACGAGCACGAAATCCGACAAGTACGATCGTTACCTCGCCGACATCTTTTACAACACCAAACACGGCGAGCACTTCCTCAACAATCGCCTCCTCGAGACCGGCCACGCGGAAAGAGTTTCCTTTTCATCATGAACCCCCGCTACAAGCAGATGCTCGACGGGATGCAGGCAAAGGAAGAAGAGGCGCCGAAAAAGCGCCGGGAAAAATGGTTCCTCTACATTTTGAGGTGCGCGGACGAATCGCTTTACACGGGCATCACCAAAGACCTTGAGCGGCGTTTCAAGTTGCATTCGGAAGGAAAGGCCGCGCGCTACACGCGGACCCGCCGCCCGCTTGCGATGATTTACCAGGAAACTTGCCGGACACGGACCGAAGCGCTCATCCGCGAATGCGCCGTGAAGGCCCTCCCCAAAATAAAAAAACTCGCCTTGATCGGGCCATTCAAAAAAACGAAATGAAAAAAATCTTTCCATTTCTCGCCTATGCCGCAAGCGTTTTTGTCTCACACCGCTTCCTGACGGAATACTGGGTGGTGGGGCCGGTCTTCGGAGTGGCGCTCCTCTTGGCGAACCCGGAGCGGGTTTTTAAAAAACTCTCCTTCCAGCATCTCCTCTTTCTCGGAGCATCGACTTTGATTTATGCCCTCGTCCTCTGGATTTCAAATCACGGCTGGAAATTCAGGGAGGAGGGGATCGACATGCTCTTCGGTTCGACCTCGGCGGCCATTGCAGTGGGGAGCCTACTTCTCCCGTCGGTCCACGCCCTTCTTTTTGGCACGGACTTCAAGACCGTGCGCTCCGTTTCGCTGGCATTGATTCTTTCCTGGTATGGAACGCTTCTCTTGTCCTGGTTGGACGAAACGATCGGCATCAAACCCCCCATCGACTATTCCCTCGTCGCGCTCGCCCTTTGGCAGGGGATTTATCTGAAACGCCTGAAACCGGCTTCAGGTTAGAAAGACGCATGTCCAAATTTTATCGCGGCAGAAGGAAAAATAATCTGTTTGACCCGCACTCAAGCGAGCCCTTTCGACTGAGCCGCACCCGAATCGATCTTTTTCTGGAATGCCCCCGCTGTTTTTATCTGGACCGCAGGCTCGGGGTCGACCGGCCGCCCGGATTTCCCTTCACCTTGAATAGCGCCGTCGATTTGCTCCTCAAAAAAGAATTTGATGCCCATCGAAAAAAAAGCGAACCCCATCCCTTGATGCGCTTCCATGGAATTGACGCGGTCCCGTTTCAGCACGTAAAGCTCAATGAATGGCGCGATGCCTTGAGGGGCGGCATTTCCCATCTGCACCGGGCGACGAATTTTTTAATCACCGGAGGAATCGATGACCTCTGGGTCAATCCGGCAGGAGAGCTCCACGTCGTGGACTACAAGGCGACGGCCAAGCTCACGGAAGTGGCTCTCGATCAGGATTGGCAGGCCGGCTACAAACGTCAGGCCGAGGTCTACCAGTGGCTCTTCCGGCAAAATGGTTTCAAGGTCTCGAAGACCGCCTACTTTGTTTATTGCAATGGGGATTTGAACGCCGAGCGATTTGACCAGCGGCTTCAATTCAACGTGAAGATCCTTCCTTATGAAGGCAGTGACGGTTGGATTGAAGAGGTCCTTCTCAAGATCCAAAAATGCCTGACGGGCTCCGAAATCCCGGCCGCCGGCCCCGATTGTGATTACTGCCTCTATCGGCGCTCCATCTCCGAAGTCGCGAAGGCCCTCAAGACTTCTTCACGAACTTGAGCGCCCGGGAATTGACGCAGTAGCGCCGGTTGGTCAAGCGGCGGTCGGCTCGGCGTTTTCCGGTTGGCCCAGGTCCGTCGTCAAAGACGTGCCCCAGGTGAGCCCCGCAACGGGGACAGAGGATTTCGGTTCGAATCATTCCATGGCTCAAATCAATCGCGGTTTTGATGTTCGTAGGGGCGACCGGTTCGAAGAAACTCGGCCAGCCGGTGCCGGAATCGAATTTCGCATCTGAAACAAAAAGGTCCGTTCCGCAGGCCGCGCACTGGTAAATTCCCTTCCCTTTAAAATCATGGAACTTGCCCGTGAAAGCAGGCTCGGTCCCTTTCCGGCGCACAATCAAACAAACGTCCGGGCCCAAACGTTTTTTCCACTCCTCCTCCGGGAGTTGAATTTTCGCCACGCGTTTCATCTTCCCTGTCTCAACATCAAATAGATCCACCATCGAATCTTTTGAAGAAGGGGAGGCGTGGCAACCGGAGACGGCCAGCAGAATGAAAAGTCCCAGAAAGGAAATCGCACGCACGCCAAAACCCTAGCACGGCCCATGAAAATTGGCAATTGCGGGGCCCTCCTCGAAAAGCTCGCCAATCTCTAAACCGAATGGCATAATAGGGGGCCATGGCGCGGCCCAAGGTTTATCTCGTCAACCCCCGGTTTGAGCCGACGATCTGGTCCTTTGAAGGGCTCTACCCTTTCACCGGCACCCGTTTTTTAACGACCCCCCTCGGCCTTGCGACGGTCGCCGCCCTCACGCCCCGGCACTGGGATGTGGCCATCGCGGATGAAAATGTGGAAGAGATCGATTACGACACCGACGCCGACCTCGTCGGCATCACCGCCTTCAATGTCCAATACCAACACGCCCTCAAAATTGCCTCGGAATTCAAGAGGCGCGGCAAGTCCGTTGTCTTTGGCGGCCCTTACTGCAGTCTCTTCCCAGAGGCCTTTGAAGGAAAGGGGGATTTTAGAATTGCAGGGGAGGCCGAGGAAATCTGGCCGGAATTTTTAAAAGATTTCGAAGAGGGCCGCGCGCGCGAGTTCTACCAGGCGCCCGAGAAAAAGGCCGACCTTACGAAAAGTCCGATCCCCCGCTACGACCTGATCCACGGCGAAAAATACAATGTGGTTTGCCTTCAGACCAGCCGCGGTTGTCCCTTTCAGTGTGAATTTTGTGACATCATCGTCACGGATGGGCGCGTGCCGCGCATCAAAACCTTGGAACAGGTCCTGGCCGAGGTCGACCATTGCGTCAAGCGGGGCGCTCATTACATTCTGTTTGGAGACGCCAATTTCATTGGAAACATGCCCTTTGCTCGCAAGCTCCTCAAGGCCCTCGTGGAGTACTCCCAGAAAAATGATTACCCCGTGGAATTTTGCTGTGAGCTCACGATCAACGTGGCCCACAACCCAGACCTCTTGGAGCTTCTGCAGGCCGCCAATTTTTATTCGGTCTTCATCGGAATCGAATCTCCACGCCGCGACAGTCTCATTGAAACCAAAAAACTTCAGAATACGCGTCAGGATATGCTCCGGGACATTGAGGCCATTCACTCTCACCACATTTCGGTGATGGCGGGGATGATTGTCGGATTTGATTCGGATGACCAACTCATTTTCAAAGAACAATTTGATTTCTTAAAGGAGCTTGGGATTCCCTTCACCACCTGCGGCACCCTGATGGCCCTTCCCAACACGCCCCTTTTGAAACGACTGGCAGCCGAGGGGCGGATGCTGGATCTGGACTGGACCACGATGGACGGCCACGGCGCGGCCGACTGCAATTTCGTCCCGAAGAAAATGACGCTCGAGGAATTGCGGAAGGGCTACAACTGGCTCATCCGCTCGCTTTATCGCTACGACAGCTACTCAGACCGGCTCGTCACGCTCCTGGGCCGCTTCCAAAATCGGACCCCTGAACACAAGCGCGCGCCTCTCGACGGGAAGTTCGCGAGTCTCCTCGTGAAGGTCCTCTTCTATTACCTTGTGACGCTCGATTTCAAGCGGATGAATTTTTTTCTTCGCTCATTTTGGCGAGTCGCGGCAAGCGGGCCCTTTTCGGTAGGGAAGTGGCTTGAATTTTTCCGATGGATTGCGACACACCGCGCTTTTCGAAAGTACGTTCTTGAAACCCACGGTGAGCCCGAGACGATGGACCCCCGCCTCCCGCCTTTTGAAACCCATCGTTTCACCCCGGATCTTTTCGCCCATCCTGAACCGGTCCTCGTGAAGGAAGGATCTTCTCATGACCGGTCCTAAAGGCGGCGCGCTGAACACGCTTCTCATCCTCCTCTGCCTTCTCCTTCTCGCATCAAACCTCTATCTCCTGGTCACACTCCGCCGGGAGATCTCAAGAGATCGAACCCTTCCTCCCGCTCCCTCCGTCGGAGAGCAGGCGGGGGAGATGTACAAAGGGGCGCAGAGTCAGCTCCGACAAAGCTCCCAGGTCGTGAAAGCGCAGGCCGAGGAGACAGCCAGGGTCCTTCGGCAGGAATCCGAGAAGTCGGCAGTCACACTCGAGCAAGCGTGGAACGACTTTGTCCGGCTCGTCAATCAGGAACTTGAGAAGTTTCGCCAGACCCTCCATCAGACTTGAATTATTTTGATTACGAATACCGCGTGCGCTATGGCGACACGGACAAGCTGGGCGTGAGTTACTATGCGAATTATTTCGTATGGTTCGAGGCGGCGCGCACGGAATATTTCCGCGCGCTGGGCCTTCCCTATACGGAGTGCGAGCGGAAAGGGTATTTTCTTCCTGTGGTCGAGGCGAGCGCCCGCTATTTCGCACCCAGCACCTATGACGACCTCGTGGTCGTTCGAACGAGCGTGAGCGAAATCGGTCGGACATCACTCCGGTTTGAGTACCGCACCTTCATGAATTCCACCCAGAAACTTCTTGCAACGGGTTACACCGTTCATGTCTTTGTCGATCGCGATCTTCGTCCGGCCCGCGTTCTTCCCGAGGTCGAAAAAATCGTGACGCCCTTTTCCCTTTTGGAAGAAAATAAACACAAGAACAAATAAAGGAGAAAACAAATGGCTCATGTCCACTGGATCGGCGTGTTGGTGGCAAGCGTGGTGGCAATGGTCATCGGGTTCACCTGGTATTCGCCCGCGCTTTTCGCAAAGCCCTGGTCGAAGCTCACGGGGATCGATTGTTCAGGCAAGGAAGGTGGAAAAAAGAAGGGGATGGGACGCGTTCTCGCCGTGGCCTTCATCCTCAATGTGATGACAGCGACCGCGATCGACTTCATCATCCGACGCATGGGGATTTGGACCCTCGATGGGGCCTTGAAGCTTGGCTTTCTCCTGTGGATCGGTTTCGTCGCGCCGGCAATGCTCAGTGCGGTCCTCTGGGAAAAGAAACCCTTCGCACTTTACCTCATCAACGTGTTTCATTGCCTGGTCGTGCTGGAGGCGATGAGCGCGATCCTTTTGATTTCATGATCGGATCCGATGAAGGTCGAAAAGTGGAACCCCGAAAGAGACGGGCCTTTTTCCGAGCCTGCGCTCCGAAAAAAGTTGGAAAGCAGGGGGTGCCGTGTCTCGCGCTACGTCTATCCACCAGGAACTTTTTTTGCTGACCACACGCATTCCGTTGATAAAATAGATGCCGTCGTCTCCGGCGAGTTCCGGATGACGACCGGTGAAGGATCAGTCATTCTTACCACCGGTGATTTGCTGGCGGTTCCCCGCGGCACGGTTCACTCGGCTCAAGGTCGTAGGAAAAGAGCCGGTGGTGAGTCTCGATGCCACAAAAAGCTAAAGAAAGGATTCCTTGATCGATGAAGATGAAAAAGTCGTTTTCCCTTGCGATTCTTGCATTGACGGTTTTCTCTCCTCCAAGCCCCGCAGCTTTGGCCGGGCCCGTGTCTCCACCCCTCAAGGAGACGAGGGCCTTCCAGCGTTACGGTGAGGGCCCCCACTCGGATCTCGCGAAGCTCCTTTGTTTAATTGACCGCTTCCGAGGTACCGACGTCCAGGTGATCTACCAGGGCCACCCCTATGACGCGAGCACGGCGATCGAGTTTGCCCGCGGTTACCTCGCGAGGAATTACAAAAAAGAAAGACCGGACCGTTGGATCAAGGCTAACGTGACGCTGCGCGGGTTCGATGGGAAGATGCCCGAATTTAAATTTTCAGACGGGAAGACGAGGCCCGTCGTCGATGTCCTCCTCGAGGAATTAAATCTTCTTTACCAGACCGAAGGGAAAAAGGATCCATGATCTGGTTTCGGCTGGCCAGTTTGGTTTTGTTTACGGGAGTGGCGCTCGGGGCCTTTGGAGCTCATGCCCTCAGGGAAAAACTCGTGCCCGAGGCTAAACAAATTTACCAGACGGGGATTCTCTATCAACTCATTCACGGAATTGCGCTCTTCGTGGTCTCGTTCATGGTCACGATGGGACCGCCGGGTTCACCGGTCCAGCTGGCGGGCTTCGCCTTCCTGGCCGGCGTTCTTCTTTTTTCGGGGAGTCTTTATCTTCTTGCCGTGACGGGCGTCAAGCGATGGGGGATGGTCACCCCTGTCGGGGGCCTCGCCTTCCTCGCGGGCTGGGTCCTTCTTTTTTTCTCGGTTCGATGAAGTTTCTCGGATGGCTCCCGGCGGTTCTTTTAATCGGTTTGGTGATGCAAAAAGGAAAATCCGAGAGGGCCACCTTCGCCGGCGGATGTTTCTGGTGCATGCAGCCCGTCTTTGACCGGCTACCGGGCGTTGTCTCGACCACCGTGGGTTACACGGGCGGAAAAAAAGAAGACCCCACTTACGAGGAAGTCTCAACCGGAAAGACCGGACACACCGAATCCATCGAAGTCGTCTTCGACCCGACCCAAATTTCCTACGCGCAACTCTTGAAGGCTTTCTGGCAGTCGATCGACCCCACGGACTCGCGGGGCCAATTCGCAGACCACGGGACCCAGTACCGGACCGCCGTTTTCTATCACGGTGAAGAACAGAAACGGCTTGCGGAAAAGTCCAAGGCCGAGCTCGCGAAATCCGGAAAATTTGACCAGCCCGTCGTGACCGAAATTACCCCAGCCTCGGAGTTCTACCCCGCCGAAGAATATCACCAAAAGTATTACCTGAAGAACGCTGGCCAATATTACCTCTATAAAGAAGGCTCCGGCCGCGCGGGGTTCCTGAAAAAAATCTGGGGGAAGGCCTAATAGGCCGGGGTTCTTTTTTGCGTCTTCTTCTGGAACATCTGTTCCAGAAGAGCCGCCCCTGCGTTCACGAGGAGTTCCTGGTTGGTGGGTTGGCGGGATGTCACTTCTTCTTGTGAATCCGGCAAGGCCTTTTGCCCGGGATCGTCCGTCGGATAACGAGGCCGGTCATAAAAGAAGGAGCGCGAGTGAGCAGGTCTTTCTTGAGGAAGGTAAGTCGGTACCGCCGGAGGAATGGAAACGGGGGAAGGCCGTTCCTCGGCCGTCTCCCCAGGAACCAGGCTGAAATCGAGGGTCAAGGTCGCGTTTTTCTGAATACCGACTCTTTTTTCGTCGGGGTGATGAAGAGGTGCCGAGGCTTTCACTTCATAAGTTCCTTCCCTCAAGCCCTTCAGTGAATAAAGCCCCTCGTCGTCGGTGCTGAGTGTGCCGATCACGTTTCCCTCGTCATCCAGCACCTCTACTGTCGCGAGACGAAGCGGCCGGGCGAGCCGCTCATCGCGGACGGATCCCGTGATCTGGCCGAAGGTCTCCCCTTTTTGGGAGAAGGTGCTTTTCAGGGAGTACACCCCGCCGATGATGGAGATGATTCCTGCGATCGTTCCGACCAAAAGCTGGGCCGTGTGAAGTCTTGAAGGGGGCTTGGGCTGATCCATAGTTCTCCGCTATAATATCAAAAAACCGGGGAGGGTTGCACGATGGGGATGAGGGAGGCCACCGAAGTCCGCGCGGGGAATGTGGTCAAGATCGAAGGCGTCCTTTCCAAGGTCATCTCGCACGAGATCCGCGGGACGGGCAAATTCGGCAAGACGATCCACCTCAAATTGAAGAGTCTGGCGGACGGCCACTCGCTCGAGCGCTCGGTCAAGGCCGAGGATCACGTGGAACAGGTCGAGGTCCAGCACGTTCACCTCCAGTACCTCTACCGTGAGGGCGAGAATTTCATCTTCATGAATAACGTGACGTTCGAGCAGGCTCCGATCCCGGCCAAGGTCATCGGGAAACAGGAAATCTTTCTCAAGGAAAACACGGATGTGCGGGCCCAATCGATCGGCGAGAAGCCGGTCACGATTGACTTTCCGAAGACCGTGGAACTCAGGGTGATCCGCACGGCGCCGGGCGTGAAGGGCCAGACCGACACCACCTTCAAGGAGGCCGAGCTTGAAAACGGACTCAAGGTCCTCATTCCCCAATTTGTGAAGGAGGGAGAAATCGTCCGCGTCAACACGGACGATTTTTCCTACGCGGAGCGCGTCACCGTGAAGAGCCTAAAAAACACATCCGATTGATTTCCATTCACTTTCACTTGGACGGGGTCCCGGCCGCCCGGGCCGGAAAGGTCTTCAAGCAGGCCGCGGCACGGGAACTCTTTCTCGGGTACCTCGCGAGGATTTCGAAATTCACGGACTGCTCAGTTTTGGGCTCGTTTACGCCGAAAATTTCAACCGGGGCCGGTGCCGAGGTTTGGGTCTGCGACGGACGCTCGGGCAAGGTCCTTTCCTCCGAGGCGCTCGCGGCCGCGATCGGGAAGCTTCGTGATTCGGGAACCCGTGTTCTTCGAATCATCCTGGGAGGCCCGGACGGGTTTTCGAGAGGAGAGCTTTCACGATTGAATCCGGATTTCATCTGGAGTTTCGGTCCGATGACGCTTCCTCACGAGTTGGCAGCGGCGATCGCGGCCGAGCAGGTTTACCGGGCCTTCACGATTCTCGGAGGCCTTCCTTATCACACGGGACATTGAGATGCCGACCCTCGACACCGGACCCTACTGGCTCACGCGGTTCTGTTTCCAGCGCGCGCTCGGTCTGATTTACCTCGTTGCTTTCCTCGCAACGCTTCACCAGTTCCGTCCGCTGCTCGGAGAAAGCGGCCTCCTCCCCGTCCGGCTCTACCTCCCGAGAGTGAACTTTTGGAATGCGCCGAGTCTTTTTTGGCTCAATCACTCCGACACCGCGTTCACCGTTGCGGCCGTGGCCGGGATCGCGCTCGCGGTCCTCGCCGTGACCGGGATCTCGGACTCCTTCGGGATGGCTCTCTCGGTGACGGTGTGGTTTCTTTTGTGGCTCCTTTATCTTTCCTTCGTCAACGTGGGACAGGTTTTTTATTCATTCGGGTGGGAAATCCTGCTCTTGGAGGCAGGGTTCCTCACGATCTTTTTCGGCTCCTCGGACACGGCGCCGCCGAAACTCATCCTCTGGCTTTTTCGGTGGCTCCTTTTTCGCCTGATGTTCGGTGCGGGAATGATCAAGCTCCGGGGCGACACGTGCTGGCGCGACCTCACATGCATGTTCTATCATTATGAGACCCAACCCCTGCCGAATCCCCTGAGTTGGAGTTTCCACCACTTCCCGCCCCTGGTTCAGAAGGGAAGCGTCCTTTTCACGCACTTCGTGGAGCTCGTGGTCCCCTTCGGGTATTTCGGCCCTGCGCTTGTCAGCACCACCGCCGGGATTTTCACGTTTGTTTTTCAGTTCATCCTCATCCTGAGCGGCAACCTTTCGTGGCTCAATTACCTGACGCTCGCGTTGTGCATTCCGTGCTTTGACGACGGATTTCTCTCCCGGCTGATTCCGATCCTGCCACCCGCGGTGGGTCCGATCACGGCCGTCCGGCAGGGGATCCTGACGGCATGGACCGCCGTCGTTGTCCTCTTGAGCATTCAACCGGTATTGAATTTAATCTCTCCCGGACAAATCATGAACACGAGCTTTGATCCCTTGAATCTCGTCAACACCTACGGCGCTTTCGGAAGCGTGACGCGCGAGCGGATGGAAATCATCCTCGAGGGAACGGAGGATGAGGTCATCACCTCGGCCACCCAATGGCGGGAGTATGAGTTCAAGGTCAAGCCCGGCCCCGTGGACCGCAGGCCACCCATCGTCGCGCCCTACCATTACCGACTGGATTGGCTGATGTGGTTCGCTGCGATGTCGGATTACCGGCATTACGGCTGGATCCTGAATCTGGTGGCGAAACTTTTGAAAAATGATCCCGGGGCCCTGAGCCTCATCGGGAAGAACCCCTTTCCCGACCGGCCGCCGAAATACATCCGGGCCGAGCTTTACGAATATCGTTTCACCGATGCGGCCGAACGAGCGAAGACCGGTCACTGGTGGAGACGGGTCCCCGTCGTCGACTATCTCCCTGCGCTTTCACTCAGTCAGGAAAATTTCAAAAACGTTCTCAAAGCCCAAGGCTGGCTTGAGTAATGGTGACCTCGTTTCTTTTCTTTCCCGAGAAAAATTTTTACGAGCGGCCGGAGGATCACGGCCTCAAGGCCCAGGACGTGGCCGTCACCACCACCGACAAGGTCCAGCTCCACGGCTGGTTTTTCGAGGCGGACCCGGCGAAACTCACCCTTCTTTTTTTTCACGGCAATGCCGGAAACATTTCCGGCCGGCTTTCCAAGGCCCGGGGCTGGGTCCAGCGCGGCCTCTCGGTCTTCCTCATCGATTACCGGGGATACGGCCGGAGCGCGGGAAAGATCGAAAAGGCAGAAGACCTGCTTGAAGATGCGCGGGGTGCGCTCGGGTGGCTTGAGGTCGAAAAAGAAATCCTTTCTCAACGGATCATCCTTTACGGTGAGTCGATCGGCTCTTACCCGGCCGTTGAACTGGCGAAGGAAAAAAAATTTGCCGGCCTCATCCTCGAAGCCCCTTTCACAACGCTCCACGACCTTGCCAAAAAACACTATGGCTGGGTGCCGGATTTCGTCCTGAAGAGCTTCACAATGCCGAATGAAGAGTTGATCTCAAAGGCCCGGGCACCGGTCTTCATCCTGCACGGCGACCGGGATGAGATTTGCCCGAAGGAAATGGGGGAGCGGCTCTATGAATTGGCGCCTTCCCCGAAGGAGTTTTACGGGATCCCGGGCGGCGAGCACAACGACCTCCCCGAGGTCGCGGGCGAGAGTTACTTCGATTATCCCTACCGGTTTATCGCGAAAGAAAACGGGTTCGGCTGAAACTCAAAGCTCGCCGAACCAGCTCACGTCATCCACCCAGCTTTTCAGTTTTTTCTTTTCCTTGGGGCGGGTGTAGATTTTCTCGGAGGGCTTGACGCGGGTCTGGGGCTTGATCTTCCAGGTGTGACGGACCTTGGGGAGCGAAGGCTTTTTTGTCCGGCGGGTCATTTTCCCAGGGTGACGAAGGGTTTCAGAACTTCCTCCATTTCCTCGTGAATGAATCCGTTGGAAGCCGCCATTTGCGGCACCCAGTCCGTTTCAGGACTCGATATCGTTAACGGCTTCCCGTGAAAGTCACTTGACTTCCCGCCTGCCTCCGAGAGGATGAGGCTTGCCGCGGCCACGTCCCAGCTCCTGAGCTTGACTTCCCAGAAACCGTCGAAGCGGCCCGAGGCAACATAGGCAAGGTCCAGCGCGGCGGCGCCCGAGCGGCGAACGCCGTGAACTTTCATCATGAAGGCTTTGAAAAGAGCAAGGTACGGGTCCGCGTTCGCTCGCCGGTCATAGGGAAAGCCCGTGCAGAGAAGAGACTCTCCGAGTGTGGGATTTTGCGAAACCACGATCGGCTGGCCGTTCAGCGTGGCGCCTTGACCGCGCTCGCCGTAAAAGAGTTCTCCGCGGAAGGGATCGAAGACGCCACCGAAGGTGATCTGGCCGTGATCTTCCAGGGCGATCGAGACGCAGGCCACCGGGTAGGTGTGCGCGAAGTTGGTCGTGCCGTCCAGGGGATCAACGATCCAGCGAAAGGGCGACTTTCCTCGCTCGGGCGATTCCTCGGTGAGGATGGCGTGGTCCGGGAAATTCCGGAGGATGTTTTTCACGATCACCTCCTCGGATTTCCGGTCTGTTTCCGTGACCAGGCTGAGTTCCTCTTTGTGGGCCACGACGCGGCGCTCGGAAACCGTTTCCTTTAAAATCTGACCGGCCTCTTCGAGCGAACCGAGGAGCGTGGAGCGAACTTTCGCGGGGTCCGGTTTCATTGATTGAAGGAAGCCTCCTTTTTTGTTAAATTAGTCGCAAATTATAACACAAACCTCCCCATGGCCTACCGAGTCACTTTGATTCCCGGAGACGGGATCGGTCCAGAAATTGCGGAAGTCACCCAGCAGGTGATTGACGCGACGGGTGTGGCCATCAATTGGGACATCCAGCCAGCCGGCATTGATGTGATGGAAAAGGAGGGGACGCCCCTTCCCGAGCGAGTGCTCGAGTCGGTCCGCAAAAGCCAAGCCGCCCTCAAAGCCCCCATCACGACGCCGATTGGTACCGGTTTCCGCTCCGTCAACGTGGCGCTCCGGAAGGAACTCGATCTTTACGCCTGTCTTCGCCCCTGCAAGTCCTACGACGGCGTCCGGTCCCGCTATCAAAAGATTGATCTCGTGATTGTCCGCGAGAACACCGAAGACCTCTATGCGGGCATCGAATTTCAAAAGGGAACTCCCGAGGCCAAGGAACTCATCCAGAAAATCGAGGTCCTCTCGAAGCGCAAAATCCGGGAGGATTCCGGCATTTCCATCAAACCCATTTCGGTTTTCGGGACGGAGCGGATCGTCCGGTTCGCTTTTGAATACGCCCGGAAGTATAAGCGCAAAAAAATCACCGCGGTCCACAAGGCCAACATCATGAAGTTCACAGACGGGCTCTTTCTCGAGGTCGCACGCAACGTCGCAAAAAAATATCCGGACATCGAATTCGAGGACCGGATCGTGGACAATATGTGCATGCAGCTCGTCCAGTATCCGGAGCATTATGATGTCCTCGTTTTGCCCAATCTCTACGGCGACATCCTATCGGATCTTTGCGCGGGCCTGGTCGGCGGGCTTGGGATTGCGCCCGGCGCCAATTTGGGTGACAAGCACGCGCTCTTCGAGGCGGTCCATGGATCAGCCCCGAAATACAAGGGCCTTAACAAGGTGAATCCGACCGCCGTGATTCTCTCCGGGGCGCTGATGCTCCGTTATCTCGGCGAAGAGAAGGCGGCCGATCGGCTCGAGCGCGCGGTGGCGGGCGTGATCCGCGAGGGGAAAAACGTGACTTATGATTTGAAAGAAAACCGAAACGACCCCACGGCCGTCGGCACGCGCGAGATGGGCGAAGCCATCATCGCCGCCATGCAAAAAGGCGTGAAAGTCTGATGGCCCGTCCCAAGGTCACGGTTGTCGGTGCGGGGTTTGTCGGGGCCACGACCGCCCAGAGGATTGTGGAGAAGAACCTCGCTGACGTCGTCTTGACGGACATTGTCGAGGGACTTCCGCAGGGCAAGGCACTCGACCTGATGGAGTCAGCGCCGGTGGAGGGATTTGAAACGCGGATCACCGGAGCGAATGATTACGCTGAGACAAAAAATTCCGATTTGATCGTCATCACAGCGGGTCTTGCCCGAAAGCCCGGAATGAGCCGCGACGATCTCCTTCAACAAAACGCCGGGATCGTCTCCGCAATCATCACCGAAGTCGCAAAGCATTCTCCAAAAGCCCTCATCCTTGTGGTGACCAATCCTCTTGATGTGATGGTTTACCTGGCCTGGAAAAAATCTGGGTTTGACACGAAACGCGTCTTCGGAATGGCCGGCGCACTCGATTCGGCGCGTTACGCCTACTTTCTCTCGGAGGAATTGAAATGCAAACCCAGTGAAGTGGAGGCGATGGTCCTCGGCGGCCACGGCGACGAGATGGTGCCCGTTCCCGAACACACGAAGGTCAAAGGCAAGAGCGTCATCCAGCTTTTGAAGCCCGACAGGATTGAGGCCATCAATCAGAGAACCCGCGACGGCGGCGCCGAAATCGTGAAATACCTCAAGAGTGGAAGTGCTTTTTACGCCCCGAGCGCCTGCGTCACGCGGATGGTGGAAAATATTCTCAAAGAAAAAGGCGAAGTGATCCCTTCCTGTGTTTACGCGACGGGCCAATACGGGATTAAGAATATCTATTGTGGCCTTCCGGCCCGCTTTGACCGGACCGGTGTGAAAGAAATTGTCGAGCTTCCGCTCACGGACGCTCAGAAAAAGGCGCTCCAGACCTCGGCCGAGCACGTCCGCGAGAATGTCGCGAAACTCAGTCTGTGAGTAATCGCTTCAATACACGTTCCTCTTTCAAGGCCGGTTCCCAAACCTACACGATTTTCAGCCTGAAGGCCCTTGAAAAAGCCGGGCTCGCAAAGCTCGCACATCTCCCTTTCTCGATCCGCATCCTTCTTGAAAATCTTCTTCGGACTGAAGACGGCCACCGTGTCCACTCCGAAGACATTGAAGCGCTCGCCCGCTGGAGTCCTTCGCAAAAATCCGCGAAGGAAATCGCTTTTACGCCCGCCCGTGTGATTTTGCAAGACTTCACCGGCGTCCCGGTCGTCGTGGATCTTGCCGCGATGCGCGACGCCATCAAAAAATTCGGGGGCGACGCCAAACGAATCAATCCGCTCCAACCCGTGGACCTTGTGATCGACCACTCCGTCATCGTGGAGGCGTTTGGAACGCCGACGGCTTTCCAGGAAAACACGCGGATTGAATTTCAAAGAAACATCGAACGCTATCAATTCCTCCGCTGGGGCCAATCGGCCTTCAAAAATTTCCGCTGCGTCCCGCCCGGAACCGGGATCGTGCATCAAGTGAACCTCGAATACTTGGCTGCGGTCGTTTGCTCAGGAGGCGTTACTGGCAGTGCCAGTAACGCCTCCTTGTATCCCGACACGGTGGTCGGAACAGATTCGCACACCACGATGATCAACGGGCTCGGCGTCGTGGGTTGGGGTGTCGGCGGGATTGAGGCCGAGGCCGCGATGCTCGGTCAGCCGATTTCCATGTTGATTCCGGAGGTGGTCGGATTCAAACTTCACGGCTCCCTTCGTGAAGGAACAACGGCCACGGATCTGGTCCTCACGGTCACCGAGATGCTCCGGAAAAAAGGCGTCGTTGAAAAATTTGTCGAGTTTTACGGCTCCGGACTGGATTCCCTTTCGCTTCCGGACCGCGCCACGCTTGCCAACATGGCCCCGGAGTACGGTGCGACCATTGGCTTCTTTCCAGTTGATCAGCAGACGCTCGATTACCTTCGTCTGACAGGCCGATCGGAGGATCAGATCCGTCTCGTGGAGGCCTACTGCAAGGAGCAGGGACTTTTCCGTACCCAAGAAACACCGGACCCCCAGTTTTCAGACACGCTGGAATTGGATCTCGGGACGGTCGAGCCGTCACTTGCAGGTCCCAAACGGCCGCAGGACCGCGTGATTTTGAAAAATGCAAAACGTTCTTTCCGAGAATCTCTTCTTTCAATGATGGAAGGCAAATTACCGGCGCTCGATCCGAAGCGGATGAATGGGTGGGTCAATGAAGGAGGAGATCCGGAACCTTTGGCGGTTGGGGCGAGTCATGAATCACCGTTGCAGACGAGCGTGGCCGTTAAAACAGAAACGGAGGAATATTCTCTTCGTCACGGCTCCGTTGTGATTTCGGCCATCACGAGTTGCACGAACACCTCGAACCCGCAGGTGATGATTGGCGCGGGGATTCTTGCGAAGAAAGCCGTTGAACGGGGCCTTCGCGTGAAGCCGTGGGTCAAGACAAGCCTCGCGCCGGGCTCCAAGGTCGTGATGGATTATCTTAAAAAAACCGGGCTCCTCGAGCCTCTGGAAAAACTTCGTTTTCATCTCGTCGGGTTTGGTTGCACAACCTGCATCGGAAATTCGGGGCCTCTTCCGGAAGCTATCGCAAAGGCAGTCAAGGAAAACGACCTCGTGGCCGTGGCCGTCCTCTCGGGCAACCGGAATTTCGAAGGTAGGATCAATCCGTTGGTGCGTGCTAATTATCTTGCCTCGCCGCCTTTGGTCGTGGCTTACGCGATTGCCGGAACCATGGACATTGATCTTTACCACGATCCGATCGGTTCGGACCGCGCCGGAAAAGCGGTCTACCTCAAGGACATTTGGCCGAGCGAAAAAGAAATCCGAGAGGCGCTCAGTTCGGTGACGGCCGAGATGTTTCAAAAACAATACGCGCGTGTTTTTGAGGGGGACGAGAACTGGCGAACGCTCAAAGTTCCGGCAGGCGACACGTTCACATGGAGCGAGAAATCCACCTACGTGAAAAATCCGCCTTACTTTGAAAATCTCCCCGTCGAGCCGGTTCCCTTAAAAGACATTGCGCTCGCCCGGGTTCTCGTGATGGTGGGGGATTCGGTGACGACCGACCACATTTCACCTGCGGGCTCCATCCCGAAAGACAGTCCGGCCGGAAAGTATCTCATCGCTTGCGGCGTGGACCCGAAAGATTTCAATTCCTACGGGGCCCGGCGAGGCAATCATGAGGTCATGATGCGCGGCACCTTTGCCAATATCCGATTGAAAAATCTTCTGGCCCCGGGAACCGAAGGGGGCTGGACCCAACATTCTCCCGACGTCGGGAGAATCTCAATCTACGATGCCGCGATGAAGTATCAAGCAGAAAGAGTGCCCCTGATTGTCCTCGCCGGAAAGGAATACGGCTCGGGCTCCTCGCGCGACTGGGCCGCGAAGGGCCCCGCGCTCCTCGGCGTGAAGGCAGTGATCGCAGAAAGCTTTGAACGGATTCATCGGTCCAATTTGATCGGGATGGGGGTCCTCCCCCTTCAGTTTGAAAAGGGCCAGACTCGCGCATCGCTTGGCCTCACGGGGGAAGAGGTCTATTCTATAGAAGGCATCGCGAAGGATTTGTCACCGGGGAAGAAACTCACCGTGTGCGCGAAGGGAAAATCAGGCGAGAAAAAATTCCAGGCCCCTTCACGGATCGACACCCCCGTCGAGCTTTCCTATTATCAGCACGGCGGGATCCTTCCCTATGTCCTTCGGCAACTTTTGAAAGAAGATGGACGACGATAATTTATTTAAGCTGCAATATGGTCAAATTTGGCAACAAAGACGTCAACACGTCACACTTTACTGGGCAATTCCTACTGTTGCAGGAGGCGTGATAGCATTTTTTGTTTCACATCTTAGTGTCAACGGGTTAAACAAATGCACGGTTTACTTACTCTTCGGTCTGCTTCTGTTGTTTTCTTGGGGGGCTATTAAGATCTTTCTCCGACATAATTTCTTCCAAAGAGGTTATGGTCTTGTGTTGAAAGATATGGACCGCCAGCGAAAACCTTTGGAGTTTGCGCCGCAATTTGGAGAAGATTTAGTCAAATATCTAGAGGACAAAAACTATTTCAAAGACTTAGATTATTGGGAAAAAGCCGGGGCCAAGCAAAAAGGTATTCATCCTTGGCTGATCATAATCATTACCGTTGCATTTTCAATTCTTCTTGTTGGAATTGATCTTACTAATCTGACAACCAAAATTCTCGGATTCCCTCCAAATGCTGATTCGTTTGAAACAAAGTTACAAATTTTTGTACAAAACCTTCTTAAGTTAAGATGACCCGGCTGATAGAGATACGAAATAGATTTTTTAAAGAAAATCCAAAGATGCAGCAAGGTCAACTTGCCTCGGACCTAGCCCGCATCGCTTCCCTTCTTGGAATGAAAGTGGAAGATGAAACCACTAGGGGAGTGATGGAGGAAGCGCGGCTTTTTTCGGAGTGGACCGGAGCGAATCCGGGTATTTCGCCGGAAACCCAAGAGTGGGATTCCAAAAATCAGGATACGGTTTGGAGAAAAGAGTTGTCCGATTGTCTGCGTGCTTGGTCTGACGATCTTTTAAAAGAAGCAGGATTTCTTGATGGCAATGAATGACTCCGCTTCGCAATCGACCCTTCATTTCTGGTTGAGGAGGTTGCATTCGCTTTCCGGGATTTTTCCGATTGGCTTTTTTCTCCTGGAGCACATGGCTTCGAATGCCTTCATCCTTTTTGGCCCGGCGGCCTACAATCGCCAAATCGCATTTCTCCAGAGCCTGCCGCTCGTGACATTCATGGAAATCACCTTCATCGGCCTTCCGATTCTTTACCATGCAGGCTACGGCCTCTACGTTTCGGCAACAGGCAAGGTCAACCTCTCTTCCTATCCGTATCCCAAAAATTTTCTCTACACGATGCAGCGCTGGACAGGTTTGATTGCTTTTGCCTATATCGGCTATCACGTCTACCACACGCGGATTGTGAATGCCCTCTACGGCACGGAAGTCAGCTACGCGAGGATGCAGGAACTGATGCAGGTTCCCATGATGTTTTGGTTTTACATCGTGGGGCTTGCGGCCGTGATGTTTCATTTTGCAAATGGCATCTGGGGATTCCTCGTGAGCTGGGGCCTCACGGTGAGCCAACGTTCCCAAAAGATCGCAGGCGCCTGGTCCGCTGTGGCTGGAATCGTCCTCTTTGCACTCGGCGTGAGTTCTCTCCTTCATCTCGTGCATTAAGCCATGGCGTCGAACTCCAAGCAAAAAGTCATCGTGGTGGGCGGAGGGCTCGCGGGCCTTTTCGCGACGATCAAACTTGCAGAGCGAGGGATTTCGGTCCAGTTGATTTCCATCGTGCCTTGCAAACGCTCGCACTCAGCCTGCGCTCAGGGCGGCATCAATGCCTCGGTCAACACGCAAGGTGAGGGCGATTCACCCCGGATTCATTTTGAGGAGACGCTCCACGGCGGCGATTATCTGGCCAACCAGCCGATGGTGCTCGGGATGTGCGAGCGGGCCCCCTCCTATATTTATCTCTTGGACCGGATGGGTGTCGCCTTCAACCGCACGGGTGCGGGCGACATTGATTTCAGGCGATTCGGCGGTACCAAATTTCACCGGACAGCCTTTGCGGGGTCCACGACCGGACAACAAATGCTTTACTCCCTCGATGAACAAGTGAGGCGGTTTGAAGCCGAGGGGCTTGTGAAGCGTTACGAAGGATGGGAATTTCTCTCGGCCGTGATCGATGACACGGGAGTCTCGCACGGCGTCGTCGCAATCAACCTCACGAATCTTGAGATTCAATCTTTCCGTGCGGACGCGGTTGTGATGGCCACAGGCGGTGTCGGCGTCATCTACGGCAGGAGCACCAACTCGATGATTTGCACGGGTTCGGCCGCGGGCGCCCTTTTTCAACAGGGCGTTTGGTATGCCAACGGCGAATTCATTCAGGTCCACCCCACAGCGATCCGCGGTGAAGACAAGCACCGGCTGATTTCCGAAGCCGTGCGCGGCGAAGGCGGCCGGCTCTGGACCTACAAGGACAACCAGCGCTGGTATTTTCTCGAGGAGTGGTACCCCAATTATGGAAATCTTGTCCCGCGCGACATCGCCTCGCGCGCAATCTTCAAGGTCTGCCGCGAGCTGAAGCTTGGCGTCAAGGGGGAAGACGTGGTCTATCTCGACATTTCCCACATTGACCGGAAGATCCTTGAAGACAAGCTCCAAGGGATCCTCGAGATTTACGAAAAATTTGTCGGAGAAGACCCGAGCAAGGTCCCCATGCGTGTTTTCCCGGCGGTTCACTACACGATGGGCGGGATTTATATTGATGCGAAGCAGATGTCGAACGTTCCTGGAATTTTGGCCGCGGGAGAATGTGAATATCAGTACCACGGAGCCAATCGATTGGGCGCCAACTCGCTTCTCTCCTGTCTCTACGGCGGAGAACTCGCGGCCGAGCGTGCGGAGGAATACCTCTCCGGTTTAAAAACCAGCGCTGAATCCGTGAGTTCGCGCTGGTTTGATCATCAAAGAAAGTTGGAGGAGGAGAAGTTTGAGACCATTTTCCGCTCGCGTGGCAGGGAGAATCCCTACCGGCTTTGGGAAGAAATGGGCCAGTGGATGACGGACCACGTGACCGTCATCCGTTACAACCCGAAGCTCAAAGAAACAGACACGAAACTTTTGGAACTCAAAGAAAGGCTTAAGGACGTGAACGTGGGTGATTCCTCGCGGTGGGCGAACCAGACCGTGGTCTTCACGCGCCAGCTCGCCAACATGATTGAACTCGCACGAATCGTGACGCTGGGTGCGCTCCGAAGAAACGAAAGTCGCGGATCCCATTACAAACCGGATTTTCCGGCGCGCGACGACGCCAACTGGCTCAAAACCACTGTGGCCAAATGGACTCCCAGTGGCCCGGAATTTTCTGACGAGGCTGTGGATACGTCTTTAGTTGAACCCAAGGAAAGAAAGTACTGATGAGCGATAAAGTCGTTCTCCGAATCAGGCGCCAGGAAACGCCCAAGGCGAATCCTCATTGGGAGGAGTATCACCTTGCGTACCGGCCCTACCTGAACGTCATCAGCTGTCTTCACGAGATTCGTAAGACCCTCAAGACCTTTGACGGTCGGCCCACGTCACCCATTGCGTGGGAATCAAGCTGTCTTGAAGAAATCTGCGGCATCTGCACAATGGTCATTAATGGCCGCGTGCGCCAGGCCTGTTCCGCCCTCGTCGACCCCCTGAGTCAACCCATCACCCTTGAGCCGATGACGAAATTTTCTCTGGTCCGGGACCTCATCGTGGACCGCTCTTCCCTTTTTGAGAATCTCAAACGCGTGAAGGCCTGGGTTCCCTTGAAGGACACGAGCGACCAAGGCGCCGGACCCAAGATCCTTCCCCAAGATCAACACGTCAATTACGCCCTCTCGCGTTGTTTCTCCTGCGGCGCCTGCCTCGAGGTCTGTCCGCAGGTGAATGAGAAAACCCAATTCGTCGGCGCGGCCGTCTTGAGCCAGGCCCGCCTCTTTAACCGTCATCCTCTCGGAAAAGAAATCAAATTGGAACGGCTGCGGGCCCTCATGGGAGAGGGCGGGATCGAAGACTGCGGCAACGCGCAGAATTGTTTGGCCATTTGTCCCAAGGAAATCCCACTCGTCGATTCCATTGCTGAAGTCAATCGCGACATCACCTTTAACCTCGTGAAGCTCATCGAAGGCGAGAAGGCGTGACAGCCCCCGCCGGAAAAGTCTTTACCCCTGAAATCGGGAAACGGGTCTACATCGCACCGGGTGCAGTGGTGGAAGGACAGGTCAAGCTCAACGATTATTCGAGCATCTGGCCGAATTCAGTTCTTCGGGGCGACATCAATCGGATCGAGGTGGGCCGTTACACCAATATCCAGGACCTATCGGTTCTCCACGTCGAAACCAACCGTCCCTGCCTTGTCGGGGAATATGTCGTGGTCGGCCACTCGGTCATCCTCCACGCCTGCACGGTCAGAGACGGATCGCTGGTGGGGATGGGGTCCATCGTGATGGACGAGGCGGTCATCGGATCGGGGACGATCTTGGGTGCCGGAAGTCTTGTGCCGCACGGGATGAGACTCAAACCGGGATCCCTTTACTTTGGCAGACCCGCCAAGTTTGTCCGGAAACTCACGAAGCGGGAAATTCACGGTTTGATTGAATGGGCGGAGCGCTACGTCAACTATGCAGAAGCTCATCTTGCTGGCCGCTTCAAAACGAATATAATAACCCCCTTGTGAATAATAACTTCTCAAAAGGTCTCGAGGGCGTTGTCGCGGCCCAGACGGGCTTGAGCTTGGTCGACGGAGAAAACAGCCGCCTACTTTACCTTGGAATCCCCATCCAGGACTTGATTGCCCAGTCTACCTTTGAAGAGGTGGCTTATCTTTTATTCTTCCGAAAACTTCCCACGCGCGCCCAACTGGACTCCTTTTCAAAAGAACTCGCGAGCCTCCGGACGCTTCCGGATGAGATGCTCAATTTCCTGAATGAATTTCCCCGCGCAGCTCATCCCATGGCGATGCTTCGGACCATGGTCTCGGCCCTCGGGCTTTTCGATCCTCAGGCGGACGCCAATTCGAACGAGGCCAATCTCCAGAAGGCCAAACGCCTCATCGCGGTGATGCCAACCATCATCGCGGCCTTCCACCGGATCCGCCAGAAGCAGAAGGTGGTCCACCCCAAGAAGGTTCTCTCGCACGCGGAAAATTTTCTCCTCATGCTCCACGGCAAACCCGCGCCCGCAGCTCATGTAAAGGCCCTCGACCAATACCTCATTATGCTGGCTGACCATGGCCTCAATGCCTCCACCTTTGCGGCCCGCGTGACCATCGCGACCGAATCTGATATCTACTCAGCCATCACAAGCGCGATCGGCACCCTGAAGGGCGACCTCCACGGCTCGGCCAACCAGCGGGCGATGGAGATGTTTCTTCAGGTCGGCTCGCCGGAGAAAGCTGCGAGCTATGTTCATTCTCTTTTCGAGCAGAAGAAAAAGGTGATGGGTTTCGGACACCGGATTTATAAGAAGCAGGACCCACGCGCGCCGCAGTTTCGCGAGATTGCGGAGCGGCTCACGCGTGGGACCGAGAGCGAGAAGTGGTTCAAGGTCGCTCTTGAAATCGACAAGGCAGTCCAGAAAGAAAAACCCATTCCGCCCAACGTGGATTTTTATTCTTCCATCGTCCTTCACGCCGTTGGAATCCCGATCGATTTTTTCACCACGATCTTTGCGATGAGCCGTGCGGCCGGGTGGACGGCGCACGTCCTCGAGCAGCTCAACAACAACCGCCTGATTCGCCCCGAGGCCGACTACACCGGTCCCGCCGACCAAGCCTACGTTCCCCTCAATCAACGCCAGTAAGGTTTTTCCTTGAATCTCCACGAATACCAGGCCAAAGACCTTCTCCGTCAATACGGCATTCCTATCCCGCTGGGAAAGGTGGCCCGGACCCCCGAGGAGGCCGAGAAGACGGCGGCTTCGTTGGGAGGTGAAAAATTCGTGGTAAAGGCCCAGATCCATGCCGGAGGCCGCGGCAAAGCGGGCGGGGTGGTTTTAGTCGACCGACGCGAAAAAGTCCGCGAAGTGAGTGAAAGAATTCTCGGTAAGCGTCTCAAGACACCCCAGACCGGGCCCGCGGGTCAGCCGGTGGACCTTGTCCTCATTCAAGTCCAGACGGACATCCAACGCGAATTCTACGTGGCCGTGGTCCTCGACCGCTCCGCCGAAAAACCCAGTCTTATTTTCTCCGAAGCAGGCGGAATGGAAATCGAGGAAGCGGCCAAGAAAAACCCATCCGCCATCTGGAAAAAAACGTTTTCTCCCTTCTTCGGTTTATCTCCCTCCGAAGCCAAAGAATTTTTGAAACAGGGAAAGTTGAATCCGAAGGAAATCGAATCTCTCGCTTCCATTCTCTCGGCCATGAGCCAGGTTTTCCTTGAAAAGGACGCGAGCCTGGTCGAGATCAATCCCCTGGTCCAGACGCCGGCCGGTGACTTTCTCGCTGTAGACGCTAAGATCCGGCTTGATGACAACGGACTCGAACGCCATCCCGAACTGGTTTCGTTGAATGACCCCCGGCAGGAAGATCCCCGCGAAACCGAGGCCAAGAAATTCGGTTTGAGTTATGTGGGTCTTGAGGGAAGCATCGGCTGCATGGTGAACGGGGCGGGCCTTGCGATGGCGACCATGGATTTGATCAAGCTCGCGGGCGGGGAGCCGGCCAACTTTCTCGATGTGGGCGGCGGGGCGAGCAAGGAAAAAGTTGCGGCGGCCTTCAAACTCATCCTTCAGGACCCGAAAGTCCAAGCCATCCTCGTCAATATCTTCGGCGGCATCATGCGTTGCGACGTCATTGCGGAAGGAATTCTCGCGGCCGTTCAGGAAACGCAATTGAAAGTCCCGCTCGTGGTTCGGCTCGAGGGAACCCAATCCGAAGAGGGAAAAGCCATTTTAAAAAGATCCAAACTCAACATCTTCTCAGTCTCCGGACTGGATGAAGCGGCCCGAAAAGCGGTGTCCTGTGTCCATCCTGGTTGACCGGAACACCAAGGTCCTGGTTCAAGGCATTACCGGGACCCACGGCTCGTTTCACGCCAAGCAGATGCTGGAGTACGGAACCCAGGTTGTCGCGGGCGTGACGCCCGGAAAAAAAGGTCAGAAAGTCGAGGGCATTCCAGTTTTCGATACGGTGAGCGAGGCAGTTCGCCAGACGGGGGCCGACGCCTCCGTGAGTTACGTTCCAGCCAAATTTGCAGCGGATGCGATCCGTGAGGCCGTGGCCGCCGGCATCCGACTGGTCATCTGCATCACCGAAGGAATTCCGGCCCTCGAGATGGCCCGCATCAAAGAGGAAATCCGATCGAAACCCGTCCGGTTGATCGGCCCCAATTGCCCGGGCGTTACCACTCCGGATGAGTGCAAGATTGGAATCATGCCGGGCTCGATCCACAAACGGGGTCCGGTCGGCGTCGTTTCCCGGAGCGGCACGCTCACGTATGAGGCGGTCTGGCAGATGACCTCTCTTGGGGTCGGCCAATCCACCTGCATCGGGATCGGCGGGGATGCGATCGTGGGAACGACGTTTGTAGATGCACTGGAACTCTTTCAGAAGGACCCGGAGACGGAGGCCATTCTCCTCATCGGAGAAATCGGCGGAGCGGCCGAGGAAGAGGCGGCGGCCGTGATTGAAAATAAGATCAAAAAGCCCGTTATCGGTTTTGTGGCGGGCCGGACTGCCCCGCCGGGGAAACGGATGGGACATGCGGGTGCCATCATCGGCGGAAGTTCGGAGCGGGCCGAGGACAAGATCGCGAGGCTCCGTAAAGCGGGCGTTCGCGTGGCGGATTCTCCGGCCCAAATTGGGGAGACGGTCAAGCAGGTCCTTCGTGGAAAAGTTTGAAGCCATCCTTGGGATCGGATACTCTCTTTTTTGTTTGATCATGGTTCCCCCCGTTTCGATGGCAAACTCAGCGTCTCCTGACCGCCTGGTCGTCGCCGATTTCAACTCCGGCGTCAAACCTAACAACCTGGGCCAAGATTGGGGCGCGTGGAATTACGATCCTTCAGATCCCGACCAAGGATGTCGCGATTCAATCGAAGCGCGAGCCCTTCGCCTCGATTACGACGTCCAGTCTTCCAAACCCGCCTTCAACGGCTTTTGGATGAGGCTGGGTGGTCTGGACGTCGCGTCCTACGAGTGGCTCTCGTTTCAGGTTCGGGGAGGCCGGGACGGAAAATTCACGAAGCGTTTCAAGGTGGAGCTCAAGAACCAAAAAGGGGAGCGGGCCAGTTACCTCGTCCAAGTGCTCTCGAGCGAATGGCAGCCCATCCGGATCCCTTTCAAGAAAAATCCGGCCGTCACCGACTGGAGTCATCTTGTGGAATTCGTGGTCGTTTTCGACGACGTGCTGGCGACTTACAAGAAAGGAACGATTTATCTGGATGAAATCGAGTTTCAAAAGTAAAGCCTTCTGTCTGGTTTTCGTCCTCGGTCTTCTGGTTCTCGCGCCCGAGTGTTTCTCTCTCCTTCAGGGAAACCGGCTCCTCCCTTTGAAGGACCCCAACGGGGCCGGGACGGCCGGTCCGCTTGAGATCGCCTTTGAATTGGACGAAAATGCCAATGACACGGACCGGTGGTTGACCCTGGGCAAGAAGGACCCTGCAAAGAAAACCATCGAGCCTTTCAATTTGTCAGAAATGAGTTATCTTTCTTTTTGGGTGAAGATAGAAGGACTCGCGCTCGCTCAGGCGGTGAATCTATTCGTGGAGATCCGGGAGGACACGGACTCGAACCAGCGCTTCGTCTTCGGCCAGGACCTGGCAAGCCGCGCCGCGGCGGCCCGTTTCACGGGAGCGGCCGAGGAGAAAAATTGGCGGCGGGTCACGATCCCCTTTTCTCAGTTCCGTGAGCTCCGTCACTGGGACCGCATCCTTGAAATGGGTTTCATCGTTCAGATTAAACGGGGCCAGGCGAAGGGAAAACTTTTCGTGGATCGGTTGCAAGTGGGTTCTCATTATCCGGAAGGCACTCACGGAAAAGAAATTCGGATGCAGAATCGCGTGAGTTCGTTTAAAATAGGCAACCGAGTGGCGAACCCCGGGATGACCCTCAAGCCAGGACCGACGCCGTTGACTTTGACGATGAGTTTCATCGATCCCTATCTCGAAGAAATTCGTTTCGAGGAAAGCGGGGATGGAGGCCGGAGCTGGAAAGCATTGCAATCTTTTTACGATCACCAACAGGGAGGCGTTTACAAGATGATCCGGAAACCCGACCGAGGCAAATCCGTTGAATTCCAGGTCGTTGGGGTGAGCGTATCAGGAGGAGAGAGTGAGCTTGCGGGACCATACCGCGTCGACTTCAGCTGAGGGATCCACGCGCAACCTGGATCACCTGTACGACCAACACCTCCTGAGCCACGAGGCGGAGGCGGTGGCGGCCATCGAGAATTTTCAAGGCCGCCTCGAGAAAAGTCTCTTGAAGTACGGCCGTTTCACTATTCCCACCTTTTACAAACCCCACATCCTGACCCCAGGCCAGGAGAGGCTCCTCAAGCGGGTCAATAGCGCCATGATGGAGATCGTCAACACGGCGACGAGGCTCTATTTCGAGGAGCCCGGCCTTCGTCATTATTTCCAATTGAGTCCCGAGGCCCAGTCCCTTGTAGAGATTGACCCCGGCTACCCCCGGAACGTCATCTTCGCCCGCTTCGATGCCTTCCTCCACGGCGAGCTCGTCAAGATCATCGAGCTCAACTGTGATTCGCCGGCCGGAGCCGGTTACGCGGATCTCTTGGAAGAAATGCTCTTCGAGGAAAAACTTCTTGCGGGATTTTTCGCCGAGTACGCGGTGAAACGGGATTTCCGGCGTGAGCGGGTTCTCGCCGCGCTCCTCGAGGCGTGGGAGGAATTCGGCGGCTACGAGGTCCCCAACATTGCGATCGTCGATTGGCGGACCGTGAGGACGCAGCCCGAATTTGAATCATTCAAGGCGCTCTTTGAAGCCAAGGGCTACAAGACGATCATCGCCGACCCGCGGGAACTCACCTACAAGGGCGGCAAGCTCTACCACAAGAATTTCAGAATCCATCTCGTTTACCGGCGCGCGATCTTCGATGAGCTTCTCGAACACCTCGATGAGGTGAAGGATTTTATCCAGGCCTATCGCGACAAGGCGGTCTGCGTGGTCAATCCCCTCCGATCAAAACTCGGGAGCACCAAGTCTCTTCTCTCCCTCCTCACCAATCCCGAATACGACCACTTCTTCACGGAAGAGGAAAACCGGGTCAAGCGCGAGTACCTTTGCTGGACGCGTCGCCTGATCGACGCAGACCAGTTCTACGGCGGAAAGAAAATCTACCTCGTGGATTTCCTCAAAGACGAAAAGGAAACCCTCATCCTCAAACCCTCGACCGGCTACGGCGGCAAGGGCGTCTGGATCGGGCGCGAATCAAAAGACGAAGATTGGAACGGCGCGATTGACAAAGCCCTCAAGGGCGAGTACGTGGTGCAGGAGTTCGTCAACATTCCGATTGTGACGATGCCGACAGTGGTGAATCGCAAGTTGGATTTCGTCTATAAGAAAATCAACCTGAATTGTTTTGTTGTCGGCAACAAACTGGCCGGCAACTTTTCGCGCTTAAGCGATGAGAGTGTCATCAACGTGGCCCGTGCGGGAGGATTGATTCCAACGGTGGCCGGCGAAATTGAACCGGACCGCTGAGTGCTGGGATCTTCACCTTCACCTGGGACGTTCCCGAGACGGGGCCTCTCTGGCGTTGGGGGAGATCCGGCGGGCCCTGGATCAAAACCGGATCAGCCGAGCGGTTCTTTTTCCGATTGATGAACGGGACGCAGGTCCAACTTACGAAAAGACAAACGAGCGGGTCTTGAAAGCGAGCACGTCCGATTCCCGTCTGATTCCCTTCGCCCGTCTGAATCCAAAAACCGGGGCGCGTGCGGTGGCCGAACTTCACCAATCCATTCGCCGGGGCATGCGCGGCGTCAAGCTTCACCCGCGCGCCGAAAAGTTTTCACCCCTCGAAGCGGAGCCTTTGATTGACGAGATCGAAAGCGAACGGCTCCCCGTTTTCCTCCACAGCTCTCACGAACTGAATTGCCGTCCGCTCGCCTGGGAGCGAATCTTCCGCCGCCACCGGCGGATTCCTTTTGTTCTTTTTCACGGCGCCAAAGACGCCTTCGAGGAGGCCATTGCCGTGGCCCGCCGGAACCGCCACGTCTGGATTGAAACCTCGACCCTTTCTTATTGGCGAAGCGGGGTCATCTTGGAGCGGCTCGGGGCCTCGCGCGTGGTTTTCGGTTCGGATCTTCCTTATTCTCATCCCGCCGTTGAACGAATGAAGCTGGATCTTCTCTTGAGCCCGTCGGAACGGAAGCGTGTCTTTTCAGACAACCCGAAACGAATCCTAGGAGAATGAAACCATGAACCCATTCCGCAAGGTTTTCAAACTGGACGAGGCCAACGCGCTTTTACCCGAGCTGGAGGAAATTTTGTCGCAGTTCGAGACCCGGCACGACACCTTCCGGCGTCTGGAGGACGAGCTTTTCTTTGAGGAAATGATGGAAGGCGCCTCGCCGGCCGAATCCCGGCTGAAGGCGCTGGAGGACGCCCTCCTTTCGCTCGAGGAACACATTCAGAAAATCCGCTCCTTGGGTTGCCTCCTTCGTCATGCGGAAAAAGGGCTCGTCGATTTTCCTGCACGGCAGGATGAGAAATGGATCTATTATTGCTGGCGAAAAGGAGAGAAGGAGATCCAATTCTATCACACGCCCCGCGGAGGTTTCCTCGAGCGTTATCCGCTCAGTCGTTAAAAATGCCCGAACTCCCGGAAGTCCAAACGCTGGCCTCTCAATTGAACCGGCTGCTCGAGGGCCGCGAGATCGAAGGCGCGGAAATTCTAAACGGGACCCTTCTCGAGACGCCCCGTCAGGAACTTGAAAAAAATATTCTTGGAAAAAAAATCATTCGAGTCCTCCGACGCGGCAAGTATCTCCGGATCGATCTTTCGGAGGGTTGGACCCTCTGGTTTCATCTCGGGATGACCGGACAGCTTCTCCTTAGACTTGTTTCAGAAGCCTTGGCGCCTCACACGCATTTTCTTCTTTCTTTCGCCGGTTCCAACGAGCAGCTCCTCTTCCGGGATGTGCGGCGATTCGGAACAATCGCTTTCACGCCGACCGCTGAAGACGCTTTTCCGCGAGGGGTTCAAAACTTGGGGCCCGAGCCCGAAGAGTGGGACCCGGAAGCGTTTGCTACGCTTTTCAAGACAAGGCGGGGGCGGATCAAGAGTCTGCTTCTCAATCAAACGCTCGTGGCGGGCCTCGGAAATATTTATTCCGATGAGTCCCTCTATCGGGCCGGGATCCGGCCGCTTGAGCGGGCTCACCGGATTGCCCGGCGCCGTCTCGAACGCCTTCATGGAGCCGTGTGTGAAGTGCTGGAGGAGGCCCTTCAATGGGGAGGCTCTTCGATTGACGATTACCTCCACGCCGATGGAACGCGCGGGAGGTTTCAGGAATTTCATCAGGTTTATGGTCGAGGGGGAGAGGCCTGCCGCGCCTGCGGCACTAAAATTCGGACCGTGAAGCTGGCCGGCCGGACGAGTTCTTATTGCCCCCGCTGTCAGAAGTGAAAAAAGAATAGGAGAGAAAAAGAAGTGTTCCTACCCAAGCGAATTTTCATCACCAAAGGAGTCGGGACTCACAGGGAAAAGCTCTCAAGCTTTGAGCTTTCGCTCCGTGACGCGGGGATCGCGCCTTTCAACATCGTCCGCGTCTCGAGCATTTATCCGCCTTACTGCAAACTGATCTCCAAAGAAGCGGGTTTGAAATATCTCTCGCCCGGCCAGATCCTTCACGTCGTGATCAGCGAGAATGCAACCAACGAACCCAACCGCTTGATTGCGGCCTCCGTCGGGATCGCGATCCCCAAACGGCCCGAGCATTACGGCTATCTTTCGGAACACCATTCCTACGGGTGGAACGAAAAAAAGACGGGCGATTATGCCGAAGACCTCGCGGCGAGCATGCTGGCCACGATCCTCGGGGTGAAGTTCAATCCCAACTCGAGTTACGACAAACGGAAGGAAATTTGGAAGATCTCCAACGAGATCGTCAAGACAACGGCCATCACTCAGAGCGCACGCGGCGACAAGAGCGGCCGCTGGACGACGGTGATCGCCGCCGCGGTTTTAATTACTTAATGATTTTTTGACGAAGACAATCCGCTGAATCGCGGTCGCGTGGGTTCCCACCAGAAGGAGAACGAGCACCCACGGAAGAAGAGGTGAGACGAGGGACCCAAGCGCCAGGAGGAGCACCCGTTCCGGGCGTTCAAACACTCCCACCGAGCAAGAAGCGATCAAGTTTTCAGCGCGCGCCTTCGTGTAACTTGTCGCGAAGGCCCCGAGAAGGATTCCAAGGCTCACCAGACACCACCCCAACGACCCTTCCGTCGCATAGTGGAGGGCAACCCCGCCAAAGAGAAAAAAGTCTGAGTACCGGTCGACCGTTGAATCCAAAAATGCTCCAAACGGGCTCGCCTTCCCGCTCAAGCGGGCGAGCGGGCCGTCCAACATATCTCCCAGGCCCGCGAGTAAAGTCAAGATTCCTCCTACGAAGAGAAGCCCCGTACTGAAAATCCATCCGGCGAGAAGATTGAGGCCGAGTCCAACCAGAGTCAGTTGATTCGGAGTGAATTTTTTTTCCAAACAGAAGCGCGCCCCCCGGTTAAGCCAGGGTTCAACTTTGGGATAGACGAGACGGCGGAGCATGCGTTCTTCTCAAGGAAAGGATTAACGGGGGCAGGTGCCCTGGATGAATTTCTTGACGAGTTCGCGGGCTTCGTTGTCGGGGATTTGCTTGGGCGGGTGCTTCATCGTGAAGGCCGAAATCGAAATCAAGGGGCCGCCGATCTTCCGGTCGCGCGCGAGTTTGCAGCAACGGATCGCATCGATCGCGCAGCCGGCACTATTGGGTGAATCCTCGACCGAGAGCCTGAGCTCCATGGTCACGGGGAAACCCGCGAAGCCACGGCCTTCAATGCGAAGGTAACAGACCTTCTGGTCATTCTGCCAGGGCACGTAATCGGAGGGGCCGATATGGATGTTGTCGTCTTCGAGCGGTTCGTCGAGCAGGCTTTGAACCGCCATCGTCTTTGAGATCTTTTTCGATTTCAAGCGGTCGCGATTGAGCATGTTGAGGAAGTCGGTGTTGCCGCCCGTGTTCAATTGATAAGTTCGGTCAATCTTGACCCCGCGGTCCATGAAAAGTTTGGCGAGCGTCCGGTGGGTAATCGTGGCTCCGATCTGGGCCTTGATGTCGTCGCCGATCACAGGGATCCTTTTTTCCTCGAAACGTTTCGCCCACTTCGCGTCCGAGACGATGAAGACCGGCATGCAATTGATGAGACTCACGCCCGTCTTGAGACAGATCTCGGCATAGAATTGCGTTGCTTCTTCGGAACCCACGGGGAGGTAGTTGAGGAGAATCTCAGCCTCGCTGTCCTTGAGAATCTTTTCGATATTGGCCGGTTTGCGGTCGGAGGGGAGGAAGGTCCGGTCCGCAGGATATTCTTTCATGTGCGCCGAGAAACCATCGAGGATCGGTCCCATTTGGACGGTCACCTTGCTCTTCGGCATGTGGTTCCAGAGTTCCATCACGCAGTTGGGCTTGGCTTTCAAGGCCTCGTCGAAGCGGTTGCCGACCTTCCGCTTATCGATGTCGAAGGCCGCGACGACTTCGATGTCCTCGGGGAAATACCCGCCGAGGTCATAATTCATCAAACCCAGGTGCTCTTCCTTTTCCTTGCCGTGGACGCCGTTCTGGCGGTAATACTCGAGTCCCTGGATTAGGGAAGCGGCGCAGTTGCCGACTCCAGCGATAGCGATTTTGATTTTTGCCATTTGGATTTGATTCCTTTTGAATGAAAGGAGATGGGAGGCATTATATCATCGCATCCGCCGAAATCAAGTTTGCGGTTTGCAGGATTGTGATAAAATGTCACACTTTTGAGGAGGAAGAAATGGCAACCATTGAAGACTTCAAGAAACTGGAATTTCGCATCGGCGAGATCATCTCCGCCGAGACGCATCCCCAAGCCGACCGGCTTCTCGTCCTGAGGGTCCGGATCGCGGATTCCGAAAGGACTCTGGTGGCCGGAATCCGCAAACACTATACTGAATCGGAATTGGTCGGAAAGAAAATCGTGGTGGTGGCGAACCTCGACCCCGCGCAAATCCGTGGGGTCACTTCGGAGGGGATGGCGCTGGCCGCCTCGGATGAGAATTCGTTAAGTCTGGTTGTCCCCGAGCGTCAAATCGCGAGCGGGGCCCCCGTTCGCTGAAGGAGAGGGTGCTGACGAAACAACCGACTTTCCGGACCCGCTCCAATAAAGACTCAGTTCCTGAAACGACATCCGGTGAATATAAAAGAGAAAGCCGAAGAGAACCAGGAGTAGTAACAAACGGATTTTCCCCCGCTCGTTGAGGATGCTCTTGAGTTGAAAGCCGAGCAGGCCAAAATAAATCAGCGTGGTGAAAAGGATGAGGAGGTTGTTATAAAGAGGTTCGTTGGGGATGTAGGAGGTCACAATCGCCCCGTAGGTCCGGAGCCAGTGGGCGAGAAAGAAGGAAGGACCGATCAGAATAAGGAAATAATAGGAATAAGGGGTGTAGCCATAGCCCAAGAGAATGAGAAAGCCCAGAATCCCAAAGTAGCGGGCGAGGTGCTTGATTCGTTTCGGATGAAAGAGAGACATGAAAAAACATTTTAATCAATCACGATGAACACAACAAGAGTTGATTTGAAACTCGATTTCCGGCCTTTCCGGGCCTGGCGGTACGATTCGTTGAAGGTCGAGACAAGCCGCGTCATCGCGCCGCCCTACGATGTGATTTCCCCCTCGGAACGGGAGGCGCTTTACGCGAGCTCACCCCACAACGTCATCCGCCTGATTCTCGGCAAGGAACCCGACTTTCACGAACGTGCAGCGCGTCTCTGGCAGGAATGGACGCGTGAGGGAATCCTGGTTCAGGACAAGCTTCCCGCCCTTTATCTCTATGAGCAAAATTTCAAGCATCCGTTGGATGCCCGTCCCTTGAGCCGGACGGCCGTCGTCGGAGCACTCAAGCTGGAGGAACCGGGGGCCGTCTTCCGTCACGAAGCCACCTTCGACGCTCCCAAAAAAGACCGGATGCTCCTGCTTGAAAAAACCAGGACCAACCTCTCACCCATCTTCGGTCTTTACCGGGATTCGAGCCGTCTCACCCCCCTTTTTTCCTCTTATCGGAAGCAAGCTCCTCTTTCCGAAGCACACGACAATCAGGGCATCACTCACCGGCTCTGGGCCCTCTTCAAGGAGGAAGACCAGAAGCTCATCCATGAGGTCCTTGCTTCCGAGAAAATCCTCATCGCGGACGGCCACCACCGTTACGAAACGGCCCTCGAGTACCGGCGGCGCATGCGCAAAAAATTTCCCAATGCCCCCGACGAGACTCCTTTTGATTTTGTCCTGATGGCGCTCGTTGCTGCAAATGATCCGGGCCTTCTGGTCCTTCCGACTCATCGGATCATCCGTTCACTCGAGACCGTGACGGAAGAAGAATTTCTCGGGCGGCTTGGGAAGCATTTTGAAATGACGCCTCTTTCGGACGGAAAACTATTCCCAGTTTTGAATGAGCAGCCGAGAGAAGACAAAGTGTTTGGCGTGGTCGTGAAACGAGGGAATTTTCTCATCCGCTTCAAAAAAGGGGAGGAGGCATCGAAAATCGAAGCGAACCTCCTGAGTCATTTCATTTTTGACCGTCTCTGGGGACTTCCCGCCGAGCGGCGAGGCGGTCAGATCGAATACACGCGTTTCACCGAAGAGGCGATTCGGGCCGTCCGCGACGGCAGGGCGCAAGCAGCGTTTCTGATGCGCGCCCCTGAAGTTGACACGATCCGCCAGTTGGCCTATGCTGGAGAAAGAATGCCCGAGAAAACCACTTACTTCTACCCCAAACTGGCCAGCGGGCTTTTCTTTTATCATCACGGATAAAAATGGATCTCAATCTGCCGCCCGGATTTCCTTCCCGAAACGTCCCCAACTTTCAGCCCCTCATCGGACCGCTCGTTCTTCTCATTTTTGTTCTCGCGACCCTCTCCACCGCCTTTTACCAAGTAGAGCCGGATGAGATGGGCGTCGTCCAACGTTTCGGCCGTTACGTCCGGACCACACCTCCGGGTCTCAGGATGAAGGCGCCCCTCGGGATCGAAACGTCCCTCAACGTCAAGGTGACGCACGTCTTCAAAGAGGAGTTCGGCTTCCGGACGATTCAGCCCGGGGTCCGGACCTCTTATGAAGGAAGGGACGGAGATCCAATTCTTTTCAGCCGGTCCCCGGGCGGGGAGCGGCGCCAGCGCCGAAACGTTTGGTCGAGTGAAGGCAATCCTTTTCTGGATGAATCCCTGATGCTCACCGGTGACCTCAACACGGCCGTCGTGGAGTGGATCGTCCAATACCGCGTGAAGGACCCGGTCCAGTTCGCGTTCCGCATTCGAAACATCGGCGAGACCATCCGCAACATGAGCGAGGCCGTGATGCGTCTCGTCGTGGGGGATCATACCTTGAACGAGGTCTTGACGAGCGGCCGCGAAGAAATCAGGAAGCGCGTCGAGAAGGAGCTCCAAGAGGTCCTCGACAGCTACGGGGTGGGGGTGGAGATCTTAAACGTGGTGCTTCAGGACGTGAACCCGCCGGACGAAGTGAAACCCTCCTTCAATGAAGTGAACGAGGCCCGGCAGGAAAAAGAAAAATCCATCAACCAGGCCTGGGAGGAATATAACCGCGTGGTCCCCAAGGCCAAGGGTGAGGCCGAAAAAACAATCCGCGAAGCCGAAGGATATGCGCTTGACCGCGTGAACCGCGCGAAGGGCGATGCGGATAAATTTCTCCTTGTCTGGGAGGCCTACCGCCAGGCCCCCGAAGTTACCCGTCAACGGATTTATCTGGAGACCTTGAGAGGAGTTCTCCCTGAGCTCAAGGAAAAAATTTTAATCGACGAGTCCCAAAAGGGAATCGTTCCTTTGCTCCATCTCAACGAAAAGCGGGAGACCGTCTCGCAATCATGAAAACGACCCTCGCACCCGCTCTCATCATTCTCCTCGCCGTGGGGGGATTCGTGGTCCTCCACAGCGCTTACCTTGTCAACGAAACGGAACAAGTCGTCATCACCCAGTTCGGCGAACCCGTGGGTCCGCCCGTCCGCGAGGCAGGCCTTCACTGGAAGACCCCTTTCATCCAGCAGGTCAACACGCTGGATAAACGGATCCTGGAATGGGACGGTTACCCTTCCGAGATTCCGACGAAAGACAAAAAATTCATCTGGGTGGACGTCACCGCGCGCTGGCGGATCGTGGATCCCTTGAAATTTCTCCAGACGATGCGCCATGAAACAAACGCCCAGTCCCGCCTTGACGACATTCTGGACGGAGTCACACGCGACCACATTACCCGCTATGAAGCCCCGGAGATCGTCCGCAACTCAAACCGCATCCTTGAAGTGGAAGTGAAGGAAGAGGACATCAGTGCGGAAGAGACCTTTGAAAAGGTGTCCGTGGGCCGCAACACCATCACCCGTCAAATCCTCGAACAGACCCGGAAGATCGTGGCCGATTATGGGATTGAGTTGGTGGATCTGCGCATCAAGCGCCTCAATTACATCGAGTCGGTCCAGCGCCGCGTCTATGAGCGGATGATTTCCGAACGCAAGCGCGCGGCCGAAAAACTCCGCTCCGAAGGCCAGGCGATCCGCGCCGAAATCGATGGACAGAAAGAACGCGAGCTGAAGCGCATCACCTCCGAGGCTTATCGGAAGGCACAGGAACTCAAAGGCAAGGCCGATGCTGAAGCCACGGGAATCTACGCCGCGGCCTACTCCAAAGATCCGGAATTTTACCGATTCCTCACAACCCTTGAGTCCTACCGAGAAGGGTTGAAGGGCAGCCGCCTCCTGCTTTCAACGGAGAGCGACTACCTCACCTATCTCAAATCCATCAAAGAGAAAAAATTAACCTGAAGTCGTTTTACGAATCCGGTTGGGCAGTTCCCCTGGTGAAAAAACGAGGGGCCGCCCCCGCTCCATGGACGCTTTACCGCCGGATGGAAGCGGGAAATCCGGAGAGCTTTTTTTTGGACAGCATTGAATCCTCCGGAGCCGCCCAGCGGTATTCCTATCTCGGCTCACGGCCCTTTGAGCGAGTTTCCTATCAGGAAGGGGTCCTCCGCGGCCGGGGCGAATGGAATTTTTCCCGGAAGACGCGTCAGCTTTCAGCCGAGCTTCGGAAATTATTTCAGAAGTTCCGCCCCCCTAAAAATTTTTCAACCGATTTCTTTTCAGGCGGGGCCGTCGGCTACTGGGGCTATGAATTGGCCCAAATTTTTGACAAGATTTCCCTCCGTCCCAAAGAAGGCCCTTCCCTTCCCTGGCTTGAGCTCCTCTTCTTCCGCGACCTCGCGGTGTTTGACCACAAGGAAGGAATCTATCATCTCATCTCCTGGCTGATTCCAAAGAGAGGAGTTTCCTTTGCCGGGGCTTTCGGTGAATCCGAGGCCCGGATCGGAGAAATGGAAGAAGCGCTTTCCGGTTCGTTTGGCGAAGGACCCGGCGAAGATTTCGATCTCGCTCGTTTCAAGCCTGAAATTTCACGCGCTGATTTTGAGAAAATGGTCCGGCGCGCCAAGGATTACATTGCAGCCGGCGACATTTATCAGGCAAATCTTTCACAGCGCTTCTCCTTTGAATTCACGGGCTCGCCCCTCACGCTTTATGACCGTCTCCGGGCGCTCAACCCGGCCCCCTACTCCGCGGTCCTGCGTTTGGGAGACCTCTTTATCGCAAGCTCTTCGCCCGAGCTCCTCGTGGCGAAGAAAGGAAATCACTGTGTGACATCGCCGATTGCCGGGACGCGTCCGCGCGGCCGGAGCGCCGATGAGACGAATCGCCTTGCGCGGGAACTTTTGGCGAACGAGAAGGAGCGGGCCGAACATTTGATGCTCGTGGACCTGGAGCGAAACGACCTGGGCCGCGTCTCCGAATGGAAAAGTGTTCGCGTCAAAGATTTCATGCGCCTCGAAACGTACGCGCGCGTGATTCATATTGTCTCCGAGGTCGAAGGCCGGCTCCGTCCGGGCCATGATGGCTGGGATCTCATTCAAGCGATGTTTCCCGGCGGGACCATCACGGGCTGCCCGAAAATCCGATCGATGGAAATCATCGATGAACTCGAGCCCGTGGAGCGCGGAATTTACACGGGCTCCCTCGGCTACGTGGGGTTCGACGGCAATTTGATGCTCAACATCGCGATCCGGACGCTGGTCCTCCTGAAAAACCGGGGCTATCTTCAAGTCGGAGCCGGCATCGTGGCCGATTCCGATCCTGCGCGCGAGTACGAAGAAACTCTCGCGAAAGGCGAGGCCTTGGCGGAGGCGCTTTTGGAGGCTTCAAGCGTCCGATGAGAGAACAGGTTTCCGTAGAGCTTTTCGCCCGGGAAGCGGCCGGAATTTATGAAAGCCTCAAGACTTATGAGGGGGTATTCTTCCGACTCGAGGAGCACCTGGACCGGTTCTTTGATTCGGCGAGAACGCTCGGACTCCGAGTACCGAAGACGCGGCCCGAAATCCGCTCAGATTTAAAAAAAGCGCTGTCCGATTCCGGAAAAAAAGATGCGTTCGTCCGGCTGACGCTTGTGGGGGATGAACTCTTTACCATCGTGAGCGAGCGCACGCACCCGCCCGAGATATACCGGAAAGGCGTATCCCTGAAGACGACCGCGGTTCGGCGAAACGCCTCCAATCAAAGTTTTCCCGAGGCCAAGAGCACCACCGCTTGTCTCAATCAGGTTCTCGCTACGGTGGATCCCCAGCCGGCCGGGAATTACGAGATCCTTTTCTTGAGCACCGAGGGTTACCTGACAGAAGCGCGGATCGGCAACTTTTTCATCGTAAAAAAGGGAAGGCTTCTCACGCCCCCGCCGGTGGGCCTCCTCGATGGAGTGACCCGGCGCTTTGTGATAGAATGTGCGCACCTCGGAAAAATTCCAGTTGAAGAAAGATCCCTGACGCGGCACGAGCTTTTCACGGCGGAGGAGGCTTTCCTCACGAACACCTCGTGGGAAATCCTTCCCATCCGGGAGGTGGATCGGAGGCAGGTGGGTTCGGAAATCCCGGGCCTCGTGACGAAGAAACTTCAGGCAATTTTCAAGCGCGAAGTCCAAAGAGAAACTCGACGTGCAAAGAATTAAGCGGGCCCTCTTGAGTGTTTCCGATAAAACGGGGCTCATCCCGTTTGCCCGATTCCTCCATCACGAGAAGGTGGAAATCCTCTCGACCGGCGGAACGCTCGCGGCCTTGAAAGAAGCCCGGATCCCGGCCCGTTCCGTTTCCGATTTCACCGGTTTTCCAGAAATCCTCGAGGGCCGCGTCAAAACCCTTCATCCCAAGATCCACGGCGGGATTCTTTATCGAAGAGACAAACAATCCCACGCCCGGGAGGCGCGGGAGCATGGCCTTCAGCCGATTGATCTGGTGGTGGTCAACCTTTATCCTTTTGAGGAAGTGATAAAAAGGAGACGGTTCTCTGCGAGAACCGTCTCCTTGCACCTCAAGCAGACCGCCATTGAAAATATCGACATCGGCGGGCCGGCCATGCTTCGCTCCGCCGCCAAGAACCACGAATCGGTCGTTGTGGTGACGGATCCGGCCGATTATCCTGTGATTTTGGAAGAGATGAGGAAGCACGGCGGAAAAGTTTCCCCCGGGATGCGCTCGCGGCTTGCCGAGAAAGTTTTCGAGCGGACTGCAACCTACGACCGGGCGATTGCGGATTATTTGAAACAGAATAGAGAAGCGAGGTCCTCTCGCCCAAAGGACACGGGAACCGCGTCACTCCCGTCGCGCCTCGACGCCGTCTACGAAAAATCCGAGACGCTTCGTTACGGCGAGAATCCTCACCAGCGCGGCGCTCTCTATCGGGAACTGGGCGGCTCGGGACTTGATTTCAAGGTCCTCCACGGCAAGGAGATTTCCTTCAATAACCTTCTCGACTTCGAGGCCACCCTGAATGTCCTCCACGAATTCGACCGGCCCACGGCCTGCGTGGTCAAACACACGAATCCTTGTGGTATTGCGGAGGGAAAAAATCTGACGCAAGCGGTCGAGAAGGCCATCGCCTGCGATCCGATGTCGGCCTTTGGCGGCATCGTGGGCCTGAACCGGTCTTGTGATCTCAAGACGGCCAAAAAAATCTATGAGCTTTTGAATTTCCTCGAGATCGTCGTGACTGTGCGCTTCGAGGCAAAAGCGCTCGAATTTCTTAAGACCCGCAAGAACGTCCGCCTGATTGAAATCGGGGATCTCACCGAAGGCGGGCCATGGGACCTTCGCTTCACGAAATTGGGGGTCCTTCTCCAGGACCGTGACCGGATCGCGCGACCCAAGCTCAAGTGGGTGACGAAGGCCCGTCTCGGGAAAAGAGAATTGGAAGAACTCTTCTTTGCCTGGAAATGCGTGAAGACCGTCCGCTCGAACGCCATCGTCATTGCCCAAGACCGTCAAACCGTGGGAATCGGAGCGGGACAGATGTCGCGAGTGGATTCCGTTCAAATTGCGATCAGAAAGGCCGGTTTCCGGGCCGAAGGCGGTTTCTTGGCAAGCGACGCTTTCTTTCCGATGCCGGACTCGATTAAGCTGGCTGAAAAGGCCAAGATCAAGGCGATCATCCAACCCGGGGGTTCCATCCGCGACCCGGAAGTCATTGAGGCCTGTGACCGGGCGGGAATCGCGATGGTCCTCACCGGCGTAAGACACTTCCGACACTAATCGGAATTTTCCGTGACGAAGTATCAAAGGTCACTTTCTTTTCTAAACTCCTTCCTTAATCTGGAGCAGGTTGCGAAGCCGCATTCGCGGATCTGGAATCTCAAGCGAATGCGAGAGCTCTTCGAGATCTTTGGTCATCCCGAAAAGGGGATCTTCACGGTTCTGGTCGGCGGAACGAAAGGAAAAGGCTCGACCGCCTATTTTCTCTCCGAGATCCTGCGCCGCTCCGGTCTTCGCGTCGGCTTCTATCATTCGCCGCACCTCGAGAGTCCGACCGAGCGGATTTGGGTCCATGGAAGTCCTGTTTCCCGAGAGGATTTTTCGCGCGGCCTCTTCCGGATCCAAAGAAGGCTCCGTGAAGTCAAAAAAAAATCCTTCACCTACTTTGAAATCATGACGCTTCTTGCGGCCCTTCTCTTTAAGGAAAAGGGAATCAAGGCAGCCGTCTATGAAGTGGGAATGGGCGGGAGGCTCGATGCGACGAACACGCTCCCGGCCAAGCTCGTGATCCTGACCCCCATCCATTATGACCACGAGGCTTACTTGGGGTACACCTTGGACAAGATCGCCAGGGAGAAGGCCGCCATCCTTCGAATGGGACGGGACGTGGTGACGGCTCTCCAACTTCCAGAAGCAAGGCGTGAGATCCAAAAGGTGGCGCGGAGGAGGAGATGCCCGGTTTGGTCTCCTTGGGCCGTGAAGGGAATCAGGCTCAAGCTTCTCGGCGATTTCCAGGAACTCAATGCGCACCTCGCCCTTCGGGCAGCCTCGATCCTTCGTGACCGGTATCATTTTCCAGTCAGCCGCGAAGCGATGCTCGCAGGCGTGGGATCAAACCATTGGCCCGGCCGAATGGAGCTCTTTAAAGGAAGGCCCTCGGTTCTCCTCGACGGTGCTCATAATCCCAAATCGATTGAGGCGCTCGTCCGGAACGTGCAGAAACTTTTTCCTAGGAAACGAAAAATCCTCATCTTTGGCACTTCCCGTGACAAGCGCTCAGACCGGATGCTTCCCGTGCTGGGGAAAGTCTTCGATACCTGCATTCTGACCCAAAGTCAGTCGAACCGGGCCCAGTCCACGGCCGCGCTTCTTTCCGAGGCCAAGGGCCATTTCCCGGTCCTTCTTCCGGCCGTTTCTCCCCGCGAAGCGTTAATCCTCGCTCGGAAGATGGCCCGGCCGGAGGACCTGATTGTCGGGACCGGTTCCTTTTATTTAATCGGAGAACTCCGGAGCCCATGCCGGACCTGAATTTTGAGGACACGATAGCTGCCGTCGCCACACCGCCCGGCGAGGGTGGGATTGCGGTCATCCGCGTGAGCGGCGCTCAAGCCATCCGGCTTGTCGAAACTTTTTTCCGTTCCTTGAAAGAGGAAAGTCTTTTTCATCAACCCACCCACACGATTCATCATGGCCTGCTCGTGGATGAAAGAGGAGAAGCGGTGGATGAAGTGCTCGTGAATCTTTTCCGCTCGCCCCATTCCTTCACGGGGGAGGACGTCGTGGAGATCAACTGCCATGGCGGAATGCGGGTCACACGGCGGATCCTCGAGATTCTCATCCGCGCGGGCGCGCGTCCGGCCGAACCCGGTGAATTCACGAAGCGCTCTTTCCTGAAAGGAAAGATTGATCTCACGCAGGCCGAGGCAGTGCTCGATTTGATCCGCGCGCGAAGCGATGCCTCCCTCGAAACAGCGCTTCGTCAACTCCAGGGGAAACTTTCAGAGAGGATCCGCCAATTAAAAGAAGCGCTCCTCCAAATCTCTGCTCATTTGGAGGCAAGTCTTGATTTCCCGGACGAGCGATTGGATGTTTTTCCGCGTGAGGAGTGCCTGAAGAAAATGGAAAAGGTCCAAGATGAAATCCAATCTCTCGTCGGAAGCTTTCGGCGGGGCCTCGCTCTTCGGGAGGGGATCCTCACGGTGATCGTCGGCCGGCCCAATGTCGGCAAATCCTCCCTCTTAAACGCCCTCCTCGAAAGAGAACGCGCCCTCATCTCGCCCCTCCCCGGCACGACCCGGGACGCCCTTGAGGAACCCCTTGAAATTGCAGGACTTCCAATCCGGCTTGTGGACACGGCTGGCCTTTCCCTCTCGACCGGAGGCGAGTTGGACCGCCTGGGGATGGAAAGAACCCGGTCCTACCTCCACGAAGGACAGTTTTTTCTCTTTGTCGTGGACGGCTCTTCCGAATGGAGCCTTGAGGACGAAGCCGTCCTTTCCGAAATTCGGGGAAAGAATTTTTTGGTGGTGATTAATAAATCCGATCTTCCGTTTCAGTGGAACGGGAAGGAGATTAAAAATTTCGGGGAGGAAAAACCTTGTTTCGTGTCGTGCCGGACAGGAAAGGGGCTTCCTGATTTGGAAAGACGCCTTGAAGAGAAATTGATCCAGTCGGAAATGGTTTCAGAGAGTCTGACATTGACCCGTTTGCGGCACAGGCTCGCGCTCGAAAAATCCCTCGAGCTTTTGACCGAATCGCGCAGGACGCTCGAGAAAAAAGAATCAGCCGAGTTCGTTTTGGTCGACTTGAAAGCCGCCATTGATTCGCTCCGCGAGTTGGTCGGAGAAATTTATTCCGAGGATCTCTTGGACGTGATTTTTCAGGAATTTTGCATTGGGAAATAAAAATTAAAAATTTTTCGTTGACTTTGTTTTTTTCCGGACTAAAATTTCCAATCAGGCGTTGAGGTCAGTCCGCGAGTTGATCTTTGATTGGAGGAAGGGAAGAGAGTCGGAGAAAACAAAAGCATTCATCCCGTGAACCGGTGTTGCAAAAATTCATACCGCTTTCTCCGACAAACCCTTCAAAATTAACCCTCCAAAAATCGGCTAAAGCCTTAATCAACCAAGGACGATCTATCCCTCAGACACACAAGATATGGTAGCTCGATTGAGTCAAAACCCAATATCTGGTAACTTATTGATGGAAAGCGGTTTACCCTTAAGGAGAAGCTCATGACCGTCAAAACACACAAGGTCGCACCTTCGAGCGAAGAAATCGGACGGCTCCAAGCAGGGTCCGGGCTTTTATTTCGGCGTCTCTTTACTCGTTCCGGCGTGAATCCGTTAGACGAAGTGAAGTACGAAAAACGGACCTCCGTCATTGCAAATCCGGACGGAAGCACGGTCTTCAAAATGGAAAATGTGGAAGTCCCGAGAGAATGGTCACAGCTCGCAACCGATATCATCGTTTCAAAATATTTTAGAAAGGCTGGAGTTCCTGGGACCGGACACGAAACCAGTGCGAGACAGGTTGTCCGGAGGATCGCGCATACCCTTCGGGTGGCAGGCGAGAAGCTGGGCGGGTACTTCCGCTCCATAGAGGATGCGGATGTTTTTGAGGCCGAACTCAGCCACATGCTTATTACCCAAAAGTCGGCTTTCAATTCGCCCGTGTGGTTTAATTGCGGCCTCTCCCACGAATACGGAATCAAGGGTTCGGGAGGCAACTGGTATTGGGATTCCCAAACCGGTGTCATCCAGGAGACAACCGACTCTTATTCCCATCCCCAATGTTCCGCTTGCTTCATTCAGTCTGTCGAAGATGATTTGATGTCTATCTTCGACTTGGTGAAAAGCGAAGCCCGGCTCTTTAAATTTGGTTCCGGCACCGGCACCAACTTCTCCAAGGTCCGGAGTCGATATGAAAAGCTCTCGGGCGGAGGCACTTCCTCAGGCCTCATGTCCTTCCTGGAAGTCCTGGACAAGGGGGCCGGCGCCACCAAGTCCGGGGGCACGACCCGGCGGGCGGCCAAAATGGTTTGCCTCGATATGGACCACCCCGAAATTGTGGATTTCATTGATTGGAAGCTCAAGGAAGAGAAGAAGGCCAAGGCCTTGATTGCAGCCGGTTACCCGTCCGATTTCAACGGGGAGGCCTACAAAACGGTTTCCGGCCAAAACTCCAATAATTCCGTCCGCATCACCGATGAATTCATGAAGGCCGTCCTCGAAGACAAAGAATGGGCCACTCGGTATCAGACAACCGGTGAAGTTCATAAGGTTTATAAGGCCCGCGAGCTGATGCAGCGGATTGCCCACGCCGCTTGGGCCTGCGCCGATCCCGGCGTTCAATTTGATACGATCATAAACGACTGGCACACCTCGGCTCACACGGACCGGATCTACGCCTCGAACCCCTGCAGCGAATACATGTTCTTGAATGACTCTGCCTGCAACCTCGCTTCGATTAATGTGATGAAGTTCGTGGATGAAGACGGGCATTTTGACATCGAGGCCTTCCGGCACACGGTTCGTGTCTTCACGACGGCCATGGAGATCATCGTGGATTTCGCTTCGTATCCCACAAAGGTCATCGCCCAAAACAGCCACGACTACCGTCCGCTCGGACTGGGCTACGCCAACCTGGGCACCTTATTGATGGTGGATGGCATTCCCTATGACAGCCCGGAGGCCCTCGCGATCGGTGGTGCCATTACCGCCATCCTCACGGGTCAAGCCTACCGGACCTCGGCGGAACTGGCGGCAACGAAAGGCGCCTTTCCCGGCTTTCAGAAGAACCGTGATTCCATGCTCCACGTCATTGCGAAACACCGGGCCGCGGCTTACAAAATCAATGAAGAACATTGCCCGCCCGACCTCCTGCTTGCCGCGTGCGAGGATTGGGACGAGGCGCTGGATTTGGGCGAGCGCTTCGGTTACCGCAATGCCCAAGCCTCGGTGATTGCCCCGACCGGGACCATTGGGCTCTTGATGGATTGCGACACCACCGGGATCGAGCCTGATTTCTCGCTCGTGAAATTCAAGAAGCTCGCGGGCGGCGGTTACTTCAAGATCATCAACAAATCCGTTTGTCTCGCCCTAAAAAAATTAGGCTACAGCGAGACCGAAATTCGTGACATCACCGAATACATCCAGGGCACGGCCTCTCTGAAAGGAGCACCCTGGATGAATGACACCGCACTCCGCGAGAAAGGATTCACGGAAGAGGACCTCCGGAAAGTGGAAGTCCTTCTCCCGACCGTCTTCGATCTTCCCTTCGCCTTTACCCAATGGACGCTGGGTGAGGAGACCCTGAAACGGCTTGGTTTCAAGCCCGAACAATACAATGATCTCTCGTTCAATCTCCTTGAGGCCATCGGTTTCTCCCCGGCCGAGATCGAGGAAGCCGGCAACGTGATCTGCGGGATGATGACAATCGAGGGCGCACCGCACCTCAAGGCCGAGCACCTGCCCATCTTCGACTGCGCCAACAAGTGCGGCCGGCACGGCCGACGTTTCCTCGAACCGATGTCGCACGTCCGGATGATGGCCACGGCCCAGCCCTTCATCTCAGGCGCGATTTCGAAAACCATCAATCTTCCTCACGAAATCACGGTGGAGGAGATCGAGAAACTTTATGTTGAATCGTGGCGGCTCGGGCTGAAGGCCGTCGCCCTTTACCGGGACGGTTCCAAGGCCTCCCAGCCCCTCAATTCCACATCAGGTGATTCTGCTTCCAAGAAAGAGGGAGGACATCCTCCCGTTCTCCAGCGCCGCCGCCTTTCCAAAAAACGCACTGGTTTCACTCAAGAAGCACGCGTGGGCGGGCAGAAGGTGTATTTCCGAACCGGGGAATATGAGGAGGGCACTCTGGGAGAGATCTTCATCGATATGCACAAGGAAGGCGCAGCCTTCCGTTCGATGATGAACTGTTTCGCGATTGCAGTTTCGCTCGGGCTCCAGTACGGTGTGCCGCTCGATGAATACGTGAACGTTTTCACCTTCACGCGCTTCGAGCCGCAGGGGACCGTGGACCACCCGAACGTGAAATATGCCACCTCGATTGTCGACTACATCTTCCGTGTTCTCGGGATGGAGTACCTCGGCCGGACGGATTTTGTCCAGGTTCCGCCCGAGCAAAAGGAAACAAGCTCGGCCGAACTCCCTACAGGGAAAAAGGAAAGCGGCACCAAAGTCGAAAAGAAGATCCTGAAAGCAAAAAATGGCAATGGGCACGGCGCCGATGTCATCCCTCCCAAGATCGCGGCCCGGCGAGAGAATATGAAGCCTCTCCTTGAGCTGGACGAGCACCTTTCCCAGATGATGGGGGATGCCCCCTTCTGTGACCAGTGCGGCCACGTGACGGTTCGCTCCGGCTCCTGCTACAAATGCCTCAATTGCGGCAACTCGATGGGGTGTTCCTGAAGCCTTCGATTGCACTCACGGTTACCGACCGGGAACCACTCGAACAAATCCGAAAAGTGATTGGGGGGGCACGGCACACCGTGCCCCTTCTGCTTGAAATCCGCATTGACCGTTTTTGTCGCTTCGACGAAACGAAAATTCTCCAAAGAGTCCATGCACTCAAAAAACTCAGGCTTCCCCTGATTGCCACAATCCGCAGCCATTCGGAGGGAGGGGGCCGGAAGCTTTCGGATTCAAAACGGCTCGTGCTTTTCAAGACCCTCCTTCCTTTCGTCCAGATCGTGGACGTGGAATTGAACTCCACTCGATTGCGAAAGGCGCTCGTCGAGCTCGCTCATCGAAGCAAAAAGAAAGTCATCCTTTCCTATCACGATTTCCGCCACACCCCCCCGGACGGAGCCTTGAAATCACTTGTTCAAAAAGCGCGCCGGGCCGGCGCAGACTGGGTGAAGATTGCCGTGACCGCGCGCGCGAAATCGGACGTAGGCCGGCTTCTAGTTTTCACCCAGCGCCACCGCAATCAAAATCTCATTATCCTTTCCATGGGCCGCATCGGCCAGCCCTCCCGCATCTTGGCCCCCGTCTTCGGCTCGAAACTCACTTACAGCTTCGTGGGCCGTTCCCAAGCCCTGGGCCAGATCTCCCTCCGGCGTCTTCTGGCGGGAGATGCGCGCTCCTTGAAAAATATCCTGAAAAACGCTGTTAAGAAACTCGCTTTGTATAGCGAAAAATAGCTCTTCCTAGCATTTCAGCCCTTCCGGTTGAAAAAAGAAAATAGTGGGTTAGATTTCCATTCAGAGGCTAAATTCAATTGACAGAAATTAAATCCGTTGAAAAAGGTTTAAATGAAAAACAAAATCTATAAGAATCGTTGGCTCGCTAGTCTGGTTTTGGGCGCCTTCGTCCTCTCGACGGTCCTGGGTCCCCTCGCTCCCGCTTGGGCGGACAATCCGCCGCTGACACAGAACCCCGTCGAGCAGCAGCTGGCGAAGAGACCGGTGACCCCAGCAACTTCTCCCGACGGGTCTCAACCTATCGGGGATGCCATTCGAAGGTATACGTCGGAAAAGCTTGGCAACCCGATAACAGGTTTTAAGGAAATCGATGTGACGCTAGCCAACCCAAAGATTCGTTCTTCTGATTTCAATGGGGTTCAAAAATCCAAGTCCGGAGATATCATGGGTTGGGACGGGGTGGGGAGAAATGTTGGGAAACGGATTACCGGTAAGGACGCCCTCAGCAACGAGGATGTGAATCGAGTTTTGGCAGCCTTGAATCTCCCTGTGCCTCCACGGAAGCCCGTCTCTTCGCCGAGTCCGCTCCCGGCTCCACAACCGGCTTCCATAACTCCCAATTCCATCACCTTCATGAATTCCTCACCGTTAAGAAACGCATCAGCGCCATCCAGCCAAGGCGTTGTTATCGAACATGTTGTAGGAAGGGAGGAAGGGTCTAGTCAGCGGCCGGTGCAGCAGTTTGAAGTCGAGTCGCGTGCTAATCCGGCCACCACTCAACCAGTAACACTGGAAATGCGTAGGGCCATGGCAGATGGGATTCAACGTATGCCCCTTGACCCCAAAGTCAGAGAGGCCACTCTCGTTGAACTCCAACGGGTTCGGAATGCCGGGGAAATGGCAGGGTTAGCCGCCCACGTATTTCAGCTTGAGACTTTTCCTGGCTCGGTAGAAGGAGTGCAGCGGCCGGCCAAGCCAGGGAGATATGTTTGCAATTTGGCAACCACGGAGTGCTCGTTTAATAAAAATGGGCAAACGCAGCCGCTCGGAGGAACCCCCGTAACTTCTGATATGCTCAATCGAATAGCGGGATCGTTGGGAGTAGATCCGTCACAGATCGCGGACGCGCGAATGATTTGGCCTACGATTGCAGCGGTCACTGTCGGCGACAAAAAATCAGACCCGCCTCCTAGCCCGAGACCGAAACCGGAACCGCTGCCCCAGCCCGTCCCGCAGCCCGGGCCACTGCAGTCGACAAGAACCCTCACCGCTTCCGGCCAAGATCAAGACGGGAAGTTTGTCACCACGATTCAACTGGATGAAAAAGGCAAGCCCGTCAGCGCTGAGCGCAAATATGAAAATGGCAAGGTCACAACCTATATCAATCTCCATCAGCAGGGGGGAACAGAACCGGTTCGAGCCGGGAGTGTCGGTCTTTGGCCTTCGTCGAATAATCGAACTGAGTTAGGTAAAATCTGGGGGAAGCCTCAACCCACTTCTCTAACTTTGAATTTGCGGTCGGGACCGGTTACGCTCGACCAAGGTATTCTCCACTTGAAGCCCGCATCGCAACAAGGAAAATGGGACGGAGTCTACTATGTCAACCGGGGACTTTCTCGCCCGGCCGGACTGCTGGCGAGAGAATATAAGGACGTAATTGCAATAACTACGGTGCGACCGCCCGAGGGTGAAATCAATCCGCAGACCTATCAAGGGCAAGTCGGTGGCCGGGTTGCTATTGGTTTCAATGAATATACGACGAGGTGCGCATTTATTACCTGTGGACTTTCGCGGGTAACTTATTTCGGGTACCCCTCCGGACAGCCGCCCGCGCCGGTTCCTACACCTCAACCCGATCCGAAGCCTAGATCCATTGGACCTCAAACTCTTCAAAATTTTGCCAGGGCAATCGGGGTACCCGTCACCGATGCTTTGCGAATTGCCCTTGAGCAAACATTAAAATCTGTCTCCACACCTAAAGCCAAAGAAGAGCAGCTTCCTGAAGAGCAGCGTGCTTTACCGGGAAACGGCGTGAGGGGGCGAGTGACCTTTCAATTCCAAGGGACAACCTATCTGGCTTTGGTGACTGGAGACACCCTGCATCTCGAAAAGACTTCAGATGGGAAACTAGCGCTCGTCCAATCCGTTCGTTTGATCGAACGGTTGCCTCAGCCTGCGCCCGCGCCGGTTCCTGCACCTCAACCTATTAAATCGGAAGGACAGGGCGCAGCACTTGTCTCTGCGTTAGAACAACTGAATGGAGTGGGAGGCGGGTCGATAGAAGTACTGCATATACCCGCTCAACAGGTAAACAAGGCCGCCAATACCACAACCGGCTATGCCATTTATGCAGTGGGAAATGCCGGCCAACAACCCGTTTATCAGATTGCGCAGTTTCAAAATGTAAACGGAACGTATCATGCTACCCCTTCACCGCAACACACCTCACAAGTCGCGGGATGGCTGCAGGGAAACCAGGCTGTGGATATTGTCGCGGAAAATTTTATTCCAGATGTTGTAGGGGATGCTATAAGACGCTTACCCGGCGGGCAGGAATTCAGAATCGCTGGAAACATCAAACCTCTCGGGAACAACCGGTTTGAAGTTTTGTATGATGGCTTTGCCGCAAAGCCGCAGCCAGGCACGAAGTTTAATCGATACCGGACAGCGGGAACGCTTCGCCAAGTGGGTAACGAATGGAGCGTTGACATTGATCCAACTCCTCATCAATTTGTTGGAGAGAACAACTTCTTTCCGCCACCCGTTTTAACAGGTGCGCCTCAGTCCGCTCCGATTCCTACACCGAGTGTATCAGCAACGCAGCCTCCAACTGCTGCGGACATTTTGCTTACCAATACCCGGGGGACTCTAACCCGCCTCGCCGGTGAGATGCTGACGGATCCCAATAAGAGAAAAGGAATCCTTGACCAAATCGCTGTGATGCGTATTCAAGATGCCGGACCTATTCGTCAACAAATTGTTCAAATGAGTCAGCAACCAAACGCACCTTCCGCGCCTCCTGCACAACGGGGTTTCGCGGGGGGTACCGCCAGCTACACAAATGCTCAGGGTCAGCTTGTTGTGCCCCCGCAACCGATTCCAGCGGGGACTACTAGTGTGACCACGAACGGGACCAGCTTAATTTTCAATACTGGCCCGGCCTCTTCCGCCTCAACCTCTGCGCCGGTTCCACAACAGCCTCAACCGTCGTCTTCAACTTCTCCCAATCAAAACGTCTTCACCCGGCCCGATGGAACGAGGATCGACGTGGATTGGAATACGCACACGGCTACCGCAGGAACCAAATCTCAATATGTTAACGTGGCCTATAGCTTTGAAGTGTCAAGGCCTGCACCGCCCGGTGCGATTGTATTGGCCTGCACGGGAAGCCTCGCCTCTAATTGCCCCATCGGAAAATCGACGGCCTATGTGGGAATAAGAGGCGGCGGGATGCTAGTAGGAATTCCTGTTCAGCCGTCGCCCGCGCCTCAGACTGTACCCACGCCCGTATCGGGCGCTTCACCGGCTTCGTCTTCCGCGACTTCCGCCTCCTCGAACTCAGCAGTACCGCAATCGGAGCAATCAATCGTGACCGCTGCTGCGCAAGCGACACCGAGACCTCCATTGAGAGAGATGCCGTCGCCGAAACCTGTGCCGACTCCCATTCCTTCGCCTCAGCCTTTGCTCCAGACCGCGCCGGGCTCTCCACCGGCTTCCACTGCTGCGTCTTCGATTCAGAGTTTTGCCTCCGTCAGCCCTCTAACTTCTCAACCCGCGCCTCGGCTTGCACCGGCGCTCGCATCTCAGCCTGAGGCAACGCTTGCTTCTGCAACTCCGGGGACAGCCCCCACGGGGACAGGCTCAGCCGGCGGATCCGGTACCGCTCAGTTATCCACAAACCCTTCGGGGGTGACTGTCAATTCGCAGCCTTCCGCTTCCGCCGAGGGGATGGGACGGCAATGGAGGTTGGTGCGCAAAGGACTTGGTCTAACTACGGTTCCTCCAGGTAAGGGTGAGACACTTCAGCAACTCCGTTCGCGCCTAGAAGAAAAAATACCGCAGTTGAGAGAAACAATGGTGAGGCTCTATTTTTGCACAGAAACCCAGTGCATACCTGAGATGGAAGGGAGCGTGGAGCTTTCTAGGATCCGATCAGGGCTAGTGGATCTTAACAATCTAAGTACAGAAAAGGAGGTCGCTCGATTTGCACAAATATTAAATGTGGACCGGGACCGGATCAAAGGCGGTGTCTTCCACACTTTCACCGAACATGGAAATGGATCGTTGGTTTATGTCTCAGGCGCAGGCGATGATCAATCTGAATTCCCTGTGTTGGTCGTGAAGAGGGACACTCAACGGTCCTCGGGAACTCAGACGGGCGTTTTACAACAATCCCCCGTCAGCGTGACTCTTCTGGGGGGTCCTAATTCGAGGTTTCTTGGAGATGGGAGCGTCCAGGACCTTGATAAAAACGGAAGGATTATCCGACTGAGGGGTAAGAGATCCTATGCAGATTTTAGCTATGATGAGCAAGGAAATTTAACCCGCATTGTGAAAATAAATGGGCAGCCCGCTAATTGTGGCTCACCTTGCCGGTATGACACATCTCTTACCTTTGATTTCCAAACGATGAAGGTTACCATCAAGACCAATAAGGGCAGCACCTATCGCATGGGATTCACACAACTCCCTTTTGGAAGCAAGGGCACGTTTTTTTCAAATAGCAAGGTCGTTATGAAATGGATCAAAGATCCTGCCACGGGCGATAGTATGGCGCTCCTTGTTAGCTGGGACGATTATAGCCAGCCACCCGAGGAGATCTTTGCTTAGTCGCAGGCCGTCTAGAT